>Ga0310691_10008608_pt1 | contig 10435 bp, 11 predicted proteins | sample 176DNAGHGlowgp2_FD_203887 | JGI IMG/M metagenome (GOLD analysis project Ga0310691, IMG submission 203887) | Sheep rumen microbial communities from Palmerston North, Manawatu-Wanganui, New Zealand - 1766 DNA GHGlow gp2 (v2) (version 2) | ecosystem: Host-associated > Mammals > Digestive system >...
GGAGCGCTGCGCCTGATGAACAAGTGTGACTTGAGCTACAGGCAGTCGTCGAACAAACGGCTGCTGGTAGAGCTGACGCTCATTGAGGTGGCTCAGCTGACACAACCCGACGATGGCAGCGCGGGGCGCCAGCCCCGACGACTGAAATCCCTGTTTAAGCACCTGATGGATGCCGCCACGAAGCCCAAGGCGGCAAAGCCATCGACGCAGCCCGAAATGAAGCCGGCTCCACAGGTGGCCGCGGCTGCGCAAGAGAAAGAGACGGGCGCTACAGCCCGTGAGAAGGTGGCAGTGCAGCAACCCAAGCTACGGCTGTCAGGCATTACCACTTCATGGAACAACCTGCGCAAGCAGGATGAGCAGAAAAAGATGTCGATACTGCCAGGGACGCCCGGCGTGTCCTCCGACCAGCAGCAGGAGAAGCGGGAGTTCACACAGGCAGACCTGGAACTGCAGTGGATGGCGATGTGCATACGTATGCCCCAGCGACTGAGTGGCATAGCCGCCAGGATGAAGAACATGAACCCTGTCATCACCCAGATGCCCGCCGTAGAGGTGGTGGTACCCAACGAGATGACCAAGGCCGAGATGGAGACGATACAGGGTAGCATCGTCAAGACCCTGCAGCTCTACTTGCACAACAGCGACCTGACCCTGAGCATGCGTGTTGCCGAAAAGCAGAACATAGGCAGGATTCTGACCAGGAGTGAGCAGTTTGAGGAGATGAGCCGCAACAACAAAGCCGTGGAAAAACTGCGCACGGCATTCGGCCTTGAATTAGCATAACAGACAGATTATGAATACAAAGAAGATACTAAGTAAAACAAAGACTGTAGCCTTGTCCTTTCTGAGGGTCAACAAGTACCTCATCGTCCTTGCGGCCGGTGTGCTCATTGTGGGCTTCCTCGGACAGAACTGCGTCATGGCACACCTGCGCAACAAAAGTCACATCAGTGAACTGAAGGCGGAGATTGCCGAACACAAGGCGTTGACGAAGGCCAACCTGGAACGGACGTACAAGTTGCAGACCGACGTTGACGTGATGGTGCGTGTGGCACGCGAACAACATTTCTTCAAGATGGCCGACGAGGACGTCTTCGTGCTGAGCGACGATGACCCCCGGCCACAGATGCTGACTGGCAATGAAACCGTTGAATAGGCTGCAGAGTGCCATCTTCGCCGTCGGAGCCCTGCTCATGCTGGCAGGAGCCATGCTGGCCATGGCGGCACAGGATGTTGCTCCCTGGCTGTTCGCCGTTGGAGCACTGGCCTTCACCGCCATGCAGTTTCAGCAGCGCTATGAGGGTGACAACTTCACCATACAGCGCCTGCGCCGCATCATGCTGCTGAGCGACGTGCTGCTCATCTTCGTGGCGGCCCTGATGTTTGCCGACAAGGGGAATCCCTTTGGGCTGGAACACCTGACATGGGTGAACTACGTGCACAACAACTGGGTGGTGGTGTTGCTCATAGCTGCCGTCATACAGCTGTACACCGTCTTGAGAATAGACGCCGAGCTGAAGAAGGAGAAAACGAATGCATAGAATCTATCAATAAACAATGTCTACTAACAAAGTTTTTTATGCTATTCTGACCGTGGCCATCATGGTCACGGCATGTGCAGAACAGACCACTGAGTTGTATAACATTCAGGGGTCGTCGTCGGTGTCGGTGCTCGACGGTAGCAAACTCTATCTGCGAGTTCTGATGGGCGAGGAGATGAAGAACATCGACTCGTGCGAGGTGGTGCACGGCGACTTTGGCTTTAGCGGACAGCTAGACTCCACTCGTCTGGCACTCCTTGCTATTCGCGATGGTGGCATGCCCCTCGTCATTGAGAAAGGCGACATCAAGGTGACCATCGACAAGACGGGCAACAAGGTCAGTGGGACTCCCCTGAATGAGAAACTCTACGAATACATCGACAAGCACATACAGCTGGACAACCAGCGCGGAGAACTGGGGCACAAGGAGGCGCAAATGATTCTGAACGGGATGGATGAGCAGTCCATCAGGCAGACGTTAGCCACTGAGGACCAGCGGCTGTTGCAGCAGATTGACAGTCTGGAAACTGGTTTCATCCTGACGAATCTGGACAATGTGCTGGGGCCTTGCGCTTTTCAGATGCTCACCAATGGCTACCCCTATCCGATGCTGACCCCGCAGATTGAAGAAATCATGGGCAAGGCCACCGACCGGTTCAAGAACGACCCCTACGTAAAGGACTACTACTCGAAGGCACGTGAAATACTGGCACGCATGAAGGGTGAGATAGACAATGACTCCAACGCACCGGCTGAAACAAATAAGTAAGTTTTGCAATGAGACAAATTTTGAGCAATGGCACCATAGTCAACGAAGGCAAGTCCTTCGTTGGCTCTGTTATTATAGATGGGGAACATATAGCCGAGGTTACCAATGTACCCATTGAACCATTACCCGGTGACCAGGTTACCGATGTCAGCGGCTGCTATGTGCTGCCAGGCATCATTGACAGCCATGTCCACTTCCGTGAGCCGGGGCTAACCGACAAGGCAGACATGGACACCGAGAGCCAGGCGGCAGCAGCGGGAGGTGTGACCACTTTCTTCGACATGCCCAACACCGTGCCGCAGACCACCACGCTGGAGGCCCTGGACGAGAAGTTTGAACTGGCAGCGCGGAAGAGCCACGTAAACTACAGCTTCTTCTTCGGTGCCACCAATGACAACGCAGACCTGTTCCCACGGCTCGATGTCCATCACATTCCCGGCATCAAGCTCTTCATGGGTAGCTCGACGGGCAATATGCTCGTTGATGGCGATGAAGCACTGGAGCGTATCTTTGCTGAGGCACCGCTACCCCTGATGGCACATTGCGAGGATACAGTCATCATCAATCGTAACATGAAAGCCATGCAACAGCATTATGGTGAAGACCCAGAGGTGTGGGCTCATCAGCTGATACGCAGTGAGGAAGCATGCCTGACGTCCACCCTTAAAGCCATCAGCCTGGCCATCATGCACGAGACCAGGCTACACATCGCACATATCAGTACACAGGCCGAGCTGGAGATGATTCCTGCTAACTGTCTGCATGTCATTACTGCCGAGGCCACCGTGGGACACTTGCTCTTCTCCACCGTCGACTACCAACGGCTTGGCACCCGCATCAAGGTCAACCCCTCCATCAAGAGCGTCATAGACCAGGAGGCCCTGCGACAGGGTCTGACCGATGGGCGGATTAGCACCATAGCTACAGATCACGCCCCACACCTTTTGACACAGAAGAGTGGTGGCTGCCTACGCGCTGCCAGTGGCATGCCGTCGATACAGTTCGCACTGCCCGCCATGCTGGGCCTGGTCAGCGAAGGAGTACTGACCATCGAGCGTATGGTAGAGCTGATGGCCCATAACCCAGCAATAATCTTCGACGTCAGGAACAGGGGATTCCTTCGCCCCGGCTATCAGGCCGACATCACCGTGGTAAGGCCTAACAGTCCGTGGACACTCACCGCCAGTGACATACGGAGCAAGTGCGGATGGAGCCCCTTTGAAGGTCATGAGTTCAACTGGCGTGTGGAGAAGACGCTGTGTAACGGACATATTGTATTCGATGAGGGTAGGGTAGACTCTTCCTATATCGGACAACCTGTTTCATTCAGATAGTCAGATTGTTATAATATGCTTTCCTTGCGATTACTTTTAAAAGTCCTGTACCAGCCTGAGGTTTACGTCTACATAGGGTGGGGGGTGTTGACCATCCTGTCGCTCATCCTTCTTTTCACTTGGAAGCGTTTCCACAAGCGGTGGCTGCGCTGGACACTACTCATTCCGCTGCTGCTGTGCTGGAAGGTTTTTCTATGGGGAACCTACGTGGGATTCCAAAAACTGGAGGTCGTCCATGTGGAATATGCCAGCCATGACTTGCCTGAGTCATTCGACGGCTACAAGATTGTGCAGTTCAGCGATGTTCATGTTGGTTCTTATACCGGTTGGCGCCGTAGCATCCTGCAGCGCGCCATTGACAGCATCAACGCCCAGCATCCAGACCTTGTGGTGTTCACTGGCGACCTCCAGAACAAAGAGGCATCTGAGATTACTGCCTGCCAGGATATTCTGAGCCAGGTAAAGGCACCCGACGGCGTCATCTCAGTCTTGGGCAACCACGACTACCCCATGTATCTGGACACGGCGGCGCTTGGCAGCTTCGGGTGTTACCAGTGTCTGGGACGAACCGTTGAGGCCGAGCGAGCATTGGGGTGGAAGGTGCTGATGAATGGTCACATCACCATTCAGCGTGACTCCGCCCACATCATCATAGCAGGCATGGAGAACGACGGCGAAGGACGCTTTCCACGCAAAGGCAACATCAGGAATGCCCTGCGTGGCGTCAGCCGCGACGAGTTCGTTGTCATGCTCGAGCACGACCCCACGTCATGGAAACGCCTCATCCTGCCACACAGCCACGCACAGCTGACGCTCAGCGGCCACACCCATGGCGGACAGTTATCGCTGTTTGGTTTCTCGCCGGCCACCTTCCTCTACGACGAAGTTTATGGCCTATACCGCGCTGGCGACCGAGCCCTGTATGTAACGAAGGGACTTGGTGGCGTCATACCCATGCGCTATGGAGCCACCGGCGAGATTGTGACCATCACGCTTCGTAGAAAACCTTAAATCAAAGAGAAGAACAATGAAATACCTTTACCGCATCTATCAGTTGCTGATAGCCCTGCCACTGGGACTGCTTGCCACCATCATCACCGCGCTTGTCGTCGTCATAGGCTGTTCCTTGGGAGGGGGGCATTTCTGGGGCTATTATCCTGGACGTCTATGGTCGCGTGTCATTCTGTGGCTACTGCTCATACCCGTGAAGGTGGAGGGCCACGCCCAGCTGGAGAAGAATCAGTCATACGTCTTCGTTGCCAACCATCAGGGAGCCTTTGACATCTTTCTCATCTATGGCTATCTGGGGCGCAACTTCAAGTGGATGATGAAGCAGTCGCTGCGCAAGCTTCCGTTCGTGGGCTGGGCCTGCGAGAAGTCGAAGCAGATTTTTGTCGACAAGAGTGGCCCCAGTCGCATCAAGAAAACATACGAGGATGCCCGGCGGACGCTCCAGAACGGCACCAGCGTGACCGTCTTTCCCGAGGGAGCCCGAACTTTCACTGGCAAGATGGGTAATTTCAAGAAGGGCGCCTTTGCACTGGCTGACGAGCTGCAGCTGCCTGTGGTGCCGATGACGATTAACGGTTCCTTCCATATCATGCCCCGCATGCGTGATGGTCATTTTGTCAACTGGCACCGCCTGCGCCTGACGATTCATCAGCCTGTCTACCCCGTGGGACAGGGGCCTGACAACGTGCAGGCCACGATGCAACAGGCATACGATGCCATACAGTCGGCACTGGACGCATAGCGATTCCAGTGTCGTTTTTATACTTGTTTTTTCTTCTTTTTTGCCCTTAGGCACGAAGTTTTTCTAAAATGTGTCGTTTGTTTGCAATAATCTTTGTACCTTTGCAGGCAGATTTCAAAAAAATTGTTATAACATTAGTTTTTTTATGAATTTCACTTTGTTAGTTACCGTCATTACGACGGGAATTACACTGGTGGCGGCAGCTTACATCATTGCTAAGCTTATTGGTCCGCGCTCGTATGCAAAGGTGAAAGGCGAGCCTTATGAGAGTGGCATCCCCACGCGTGGCTCGAGCTGGATTCCTATTCATGTGGGCTACTACCTATTCGCCATCTTGTTCCTCATGTTTGATGTAGAAACGGTGTTTCTATATCCATGGGCTGTAGTGGTGAAGCAGTTCGGTGCAGCAGCATTGCTGAGCATCGGATTCTTCCTGTTGGTATTAGTATTTGGCTTGGCATACGCCTGGCGGAAAGGAGCGTTGGAATGGAAGTAAAGAAGCCAAAAATCAAGTCTATTCCCTACGAGGAATGGAAGGATAACGAGTCGCTGGAGAAGATTATCGATGAGCTGCACGAGGGTGGCGTGAACGTCATCACCGGTTCGTTGGATCGCCTCATCAACTGGGGGCGCAGCAACTCGCTGTGGTCGCTTACCTTTGCCACCAGCTGCTGCGGCATCGAGTTCATGGCCTGTGGCTGTGCACGCTACGACTTCGCACGCTTTGGCTTTGAGGTGACTCGTAACTCTCCCCGCCAGGCTGACCTCATCATGTGCGCCGGTACGATAACACACAAGATGGCTCCTGCCCTGAAGCGTCTCTACGACCAGATGGCCGAACCGAAGTACGTCGTTGCCGTGGGCGGTTGCGCCATCAGCGGCGGTCCCTTCAAGTCGAGCTACCATGTCGTGAAAGGCATTGAGGAGATAGTGCCCGTCGATGTGTTCATCCCCGGCTGTCCGCCGCGTCCTGAGGCCATTCTCTATGGCATGATGCAGCTGCAGCGCAAGTTGAAGATTGAGAAGTTCCTTGGTGGTGCCAACCACAAGCAGACGGCAGAAGAGAGAGAGCTGGGTGTCTCGAATGAGGAGCTGACGTTCCGCAACCAGCTGGGCGACCATCGCCGTGAGCCCATTGTGGTGACAGAGGTACCCAAGGAGTTTGTTGAAGAATTAAAGAAAGAGGAGGCCGCCGTATGAAGTTAGAGTTCTTATCGTTCGATTTTGAGAAGTTCGCAAAGGAAATGCAGAACTTGAAGGAGAAGAAAGGCTTCGACTACCTGATTACCATCGTCGGCGAAGACTTCGGTGGCGAAGAGGGCCTCGGATGCATCTATATCCTGGAGAACACGAAGACACATGAGCGCTGCTCGGTGAAGATGCTGGCCAAGACACAGGTGTGTGGCGACGGCATGTCGAGCAACGGCACCGGCGACACCGACGGGCAGCTCATCCCCTACATTCCCACCGTATCACACATCTGGCGCGTGGCTGACCTGCTGGAGCGCGAGGTCTACGACTTCTATGGCATCGTGTTCCTCGGCCATCCTGACATGCGCCGTCTCTTCCTGCGCAGCGACTTCAAGGGCTATCCCTTCCGCAAGGACTGGAAGTTCGACGACAGCTACACCCTGGAGGACGATGACGAGCCCAACTATGGTTTGGAGTATTTCATCGACAAGGACGGTAACCTGCAGTCAAAGCAGAACACCCTGTTCAACAACGACGACTATGTCATCAACATCGGCCCGCAGCATCCTGCCACCCATGGTGTGCTACGCCTGCAGACCGTGCTCGAGGGCGAGGTAGTCAAGAAAATCTATCCTCACTTCGGATATATCCACCGCGGTATTGAGAAGATGTGGGAGAGCATGACCTATCCCCAAACCCTTGCTTTAACCGACCGTCTTAACTATCTGGGAGCCATGCAGCACCGCCATGCCTTGGTGGGTGTCATTGAGGAGGCCATGGGCGTTGAGCTGACCGACCGAATCAAGTACATCCGCACCATCATGGACGAGTTGCAGCGTCTCGACTCGCACCTACTGTTTACCTCGTGTGTGGCACAGGACCTGGGAGCCCTGACAGCATTCCTCTATGGCATGCGCGACCGTGAGCATGTGCTGAACGTGATGGAAGAGACCACTGGTGGCCGTCTGATTCAGAACTATTATAGAATAGGTGGACTACAGGACGACATCGACCCGAACTTCGTGAAGAACGTGAAGGACCTGGTGAAGTACCTGCGTCCGATGATTCAGGAGTACATGGATGTGTTTGGCGACAATATCATCACCCACAACCGTTTGGAGAACTGCGGTCCGATGAGTCTTGACGACTGCATCAGCTATGCCGTGACCGGTCCTGCCGGACGTGCTTCGGGCTGGAAGAACGACGTGCGCAAGAACCATCCCTACGACATGTATGACAAGGTGGAGTGGGAGCAGTGCACGCTGGACAGCTGCGACTCCATGGGCCGCTATCTCGTGCACATCAATGAGATGTACCAGAGCTTGAACATCATCGAGCAACTCATCGACAACATTCCCGAGGGTGACTTCTACGTCAAGCAGAAGCCCATCATCAAGGTGCCCGAGGGACAGTGGTACTATGCTGTTGAGGGCGTGGCCGGTGAGTTTGGCGTCTATCTCGACTCGCGTGGCGACAAGAGTCCCTATCGCATGAAGATGCGTCCCATGGGGCTCTCGCTCGTTGGCGCCTTCGACCCCATGCTGCGCGGCCAGAAGATAGCCGACCTCATTGCCACCTGCGCCGCCATCGACGTGGTGATACCCGATATTGACAGGTGATTTGAGCAATCTCAAATCTCAAAACTCAAATCTCAAATCTTAAATCAAGAAAGATGTTCGATTTTAGTATAGTAACAACATGGTTTGACCAACTGTTGCGGGTGACGATAGGTTGCCCTGACTGGTTGGCAATTACGATTGAGTGCGTCATCATCGGCGCCCTGGTGCTGACGGCCTACGCACTGATAGCCTGCCTGATGATTTTCATGGAGCGTAAGGTCTGCGCCTACTTCCAGTGCCGTCTGGGCCCGATGCGCGTTGGTCCATGGGGCACGCTGCAAATCTTTGCTGATGTGTTCAAGATGCTCATCAAGGAGATTTTCTTCGTTGACAAGGCCGACAAGCTGCTCTATGCCCTCGCTCCCATTCTTGTCATCGTGGCATCGGTAGGTACGTTCTGTTTCCTGCCCTGGAACAACGGCATGGGCATCCTCGACTTCAATGTGGGACTGTTCCTCATCACCGCTATCTCAAGCATCGGTGTAGTGGGCATTTTCCTCGCTGGCTGGGCCTCAAACAACAAGTATTCCGTCGTCAGTGCCATGCGTGGCGCCGTGCAGATGATTTCGTATGAGATGTCACTCTGCCTCTGCCTCATCAGCGCCGTCGTCCTGACGGGAACGATGCAGGTCAGCGGCATTGTTGAGTATCAGACCGGTCCCTGGAACTGGCTCATCATCAAGGGACACATCCCTGCCATCATCGCTTTTGTGACATTCCTCATTGCCGGTAACGCCGAGGCCAACCGTGGCCCCTTCGACATGGCTGAGGCTGAGAGCGAGCTGACCGCCGGACACCACACTGAGTACAGTGGCATGGGCTTCGGCTTCTTCTACCTGGCTGAGTTCCTCAACCTGTTCATCATCGCTGGCATCGCCACAATGGTGTTCCTCGGTGGCTGGGCTCCTATCAACATCGGCATTGATGGCTTCGACACCGTGATGAACTACATCCCAGGCATCGTCTGGTTCTTCGGAAAGACGCTTGGCGTGGTCTGGCTGCTGATGTGGGTCAAGTGGACGTTCCCCCGTGTGCGTATCGACCAGATACTGAAGTTGGAATGGAAGTACCTGATGCCCCTGGCACTCATCAACCTCGTGCTGATGACGGTGGTTGTGGCCATGGGATGGTATCTTTAATCCTATAAAATCATAAAAAGAAATGGAAAAAGAACAATCATATTTCTCTGAGTTAGGGCACGGCGTGAAGACGCTGGCTACTGGCATGAAGACCACCTGGAAGGAATACTTCAAGGACTTCTTCACCAACAAGTCGACGGAGCAGTACCCTGAGAACCGCAAGACCACGCTTCACGTGTCAAAGCGTCATCGTGGACGCTTGGTCTTCAAGCGCGACGAGAATGGTGCCTACAAGTGCACGGCCTGCACCCTGTGTGAGAAGGCCTGCCCCAACGGCACTATCAAGATTACGGCACACATGCAGGAAGACCCCGAGACGGGCAAGAAGAAGAAGGTGCTGGACGACTATCAGTACGACCTGGGCGACTGCATGTTCTGCCAGCTTTGCACCAACGCCTGCAACTTCGATGCCATCGAGTTCACCAACGACTTCGAGAACGCTGTCTTCGACCGCGGCCGTCTGGTGCTGCATCTCGACAAGGAGCAGTACCAGGGTGGCTCGCTGCCCAACCTCATCGACGGTGGCGCTGAGTGGAAAGCCGGAACGTTTAACACTAAAACAAAGTAAGCGATGGGTAATACAATTATGTTTATCATACTCGCGCTCATCATCGTCGGCTCAGCCCTGTTGTGCGTGATGACGACGCGAATCATGCGAGCCGCAACATTCATGTTGTTCGTGCTCTTCGGTGTGGCAGGCATCTATTTCCTGCTTGACTACACCTTCCTTGGTGCTGCCCAGATAGCCATCTATGCCGGTGGCGTGACGATGATTTATGTCTTCGCCATCCAGCTGGTCAGCAAGCGCACCCTGCAGGGACTGATTGAGCACGTGAAGTGCAGCCGTCTCATTGGCGGCGGACTGGCAGCCCTGGCCGGACTTGCCGTGGTTACACTCATCATCCTCAAGGCCGGCTTTGTCATGGACCAGAGCGTGGCCGACGTCGAGGTGCCCATGAATGAGATTGGTACTGCCCTCGTAGGCAGTGAGAAGTATCAGTATGTGCTGCCCTTCGAGTTCATCTCGCTGTTCCTGCTGGCATGCATCATCGGTGGCCTCGTAGTGGCCAGAAAGGAGGAGAAGGA
>Ga0310691_10008609_pt1 | contig 10435 bp, 7 predicted proteins | sample 176DNAGHGlowgp2_FD_203887 | JGI IMG/M metagenome (GOLD analysis project Ga0310691, IMG submission 203887) | Sheep rumen microbial communities from Palmerston North, Manawatu-Wanganui, New Zealand - 1766 DNA GHGlow gp2 (v2) (version 2) | ecosystem: Host-associated > Mammals > Digestive system >...
TTGAGCACGTCGTAAATACGGTCGACACCGAAGCTGATGCCCACGCCCGAGATGCCGGGCATGCCGAAGATGCCGGTAAGGTTGTCGTAACGGCCGCCGCCAGTGATGGAGCCTATCTGCACGTCGAGGGCTTTCACTTCGAAGATGGCGCCGGTGTAGTAGTTAAGGCCGCGAGCCAGGGTGAGGTCGAGCTGAAGCTCGTTGTTGAGGGCAGCGGCACCGCCGCAGCACAGCGAACCTGATGCGGAAGAAGCTTCGTAGGCCGAGGAAGAACCTGAGGCCGAGGAAGAACCGTGAGCACCGAGGGCGCTGAGGATAAAGCGCAGCTCTTCTACGCCCTTCAGGCCAATCTCGCTGCCTTTCAGCACGTTGGCAATAGTATTGAGCTTCTCGTCGTTGGTACCCTCAAGCAGGATGATGGGCTGCAGTTTCTGTATCTGCTCCTCGGTGAGGCCGTCCTGGCGCAACTCGTCGTTGACGTTGTCGATGCCGATCTTGTCGAGCTTGTCGATGGCCACGGTGATGTCTACTATCTTGTCGGCGGCACCGATGACCTCGGCGATGCCGGTAAGAATCTTGCGGTTGTTAATCTTTATCTGCACGCGCACGCCGAAGCGGCTGAAGACGGTGTCGACAATCTGCATCAGCTCCACCTCGTTGAGCAGGGAGTCGCTGCCCACGACGTCGCCGTCGAACTGGTAGAACTCACGGTAGCGACCCTTCTGCGGGCGGTCGGCGCGCCACACGGGCTGCACCTGATAGCGCTTGAAGGGCAGCTGAAGCTCCTCGCGGTGCATCACCACGTAGCGGGCGAAGGGCACCGTGAGGTCGTAGCGCAGACCCTTCTCGCACAGCTTGGAGGCCAGATGGTTGGAGCTTTGAGATTTGAGATTTGTGATTTCCTCGTCGCTGAACTTCGAGAGGAAGTCGCCGCTGTTAAGCACCTTAAACAGCAGTTTGTCGCCCTCCTCGCCATACTTGCCCATGAGCGTCTGCAGGGTTTCCATGGCCGGCGTCTCTATCTGCTGGAAGCCGTAGAGCTCGTAGACCGAGCGGATGGTGTTGAAGATATAGTTGCGACGGGCCATCTCCTGAGGGCCGAAGTCGCGCGTTCCTTTGGGTATGCTGGGTTTCATTATTCCTTTTTGAACTTTGAGGTTTGAACTTTGAGGTTGAACTTTAAACGGTTCTGCAAGATTTTGTGTGAATGGATAGTTGTTTTTTTGTAAAACAGATATAAAACCAGAAAAACCGATAAAAACCTAAGACTGCCCGTCTACATTGTTTTTTCCTGTTTTTCTTGTTTTTCCCTGTTTTTCAAAAACGAATGTACGACCCATACAAAATTTCGTAGAACCATTTAAACTTTGATATGCTTACCTGCGAACGATAGTCTGCTCACGGTCGGGGCCGATGCTGATGATGCAGATGGGCGTTTCGAGCTGCTCCTCCAGGAACTTGATATAGTCGTTGAACTGCTGGGGGAACTGCTCTTCAGAGGTGAACTGCGTCATGTCGGTCTTCCATCCCGGCAGCTCCTCGTAGACTGGCTCTATGCCGTCCTCGATATTGTAGGGGAAATAGTCTATCTGCTGGCCGTTCTGCTTGTAGGCCACACAGGCCTTGATGGTGTCGAAGCCGTCGAGCACGTCGCTCTTCATCATAATCAGCTTCGTCACGCCGTTGACCATGATAGAGTATTTCAGCGCCACGAGGTCGATCCAGCCGCAGCGGCGCTCACGGCCGGTGACGGCGCCGTACTCGTGGCCCAGGTCGCGAATTGTCTTGCCCGTCTCGTCGAACAGTTCCGTGGGGAACGGGCCGGCACCGACGCGGGTGCAGTAAGCCTTCATGATGCCGAAGACGTCGCCAATCTTGTTGGGACCGATGCCCAGGCCTGTGCAGGCACCGGCGCAGATGGTGTTCGACGAGGTGACGAAGGGATATGAGCCGAAGTCAATGTCGAGCATCGTGCCCTGGGCACCCTCGCAGAGCACCGACTTGCCGCTCTTGAGGATGGCGTTGATTTCGTGCTCGCTGTCGACGATGGGAAACTGGCGCAGATAGTCGATGCCCTCCAGCCATTTCTTCTCTACCTCGCTGATGTCGTAGTCGAAGTTGAGCGACTTCAGGATAGCCTCATGACGGGCTTTGGCGGCGGCATATTTCTCTTCAAAATTTTCCAGGATGTCGCCCACGCGCAGACCGTTGCGGCTCACCTTGTCGGTATAGGTGGGGCCGATGCCCTTGCCGGTGGTGCCTACCTTGTTCTTACCCTTCTGGGCCTCGTAGGCGGCATCGAGCACGCGGTGGGTGGGCATAATCAGATGGGCTTTCTTGGAGATATGCAGGCGGCTCTTCAGCTCATGACCGCTCTGCTCCAGCGCCTTGGCCTCGTCCATAAACAGGTCGGGGGCCAGCACCACGCCGTTGCCGATGATATTGACCTTGCCACCCTGGAAAATGCCAGAGGGGATAGAGCGCAGCACGTATTTCTGCCCCTCAAACTCCAGCGTATGGCCGGCATTGGGACCGCCCTGGAATCTTGCCACCACATCATACTTCGGGGTCAGCACGTCGACCACCTTTCCTTTACCTTCATCGCCCCACTGCAGGCCGAGCAGGACGTCAACTTTACCTTGATTCATTGTCGTTATCTGTTTTTAATGTCTTCTTCGTATTCTTCTGCCGCGTCAGCTTGCCCTGACACGTCGAGCATATACCATATATATATAATGTGAAACCATCTTTGCGGAAACGCTTCAGGTGCAGTTCGTCAATGGCCTGAGTAATCTCCGGCGACGTCACCTCGGTCACCTTGCCGCAGACGGTACACATCTGGTGGCAATGGCTGTTGTTGTCGTAACAGGCCTCATATTTCGTAGTACCCTGGAAGCGATGGCGGATCACCAGCCGCAACTCCATAAACAGGTTGAGCGTATTATACAGCGTAGCACGGCTCACAGGGAACTTATACTCTTGGGCCAATTTCTCTCCTAACTCGTCCAGCGTGAAATGACCGTCAATGTTGTACACAGCACGCAATATCGCATAACGCTCGGGCGTCTTGCGATGATTGTTCATCTCCAGGTAGCTGTCGAGAATCCGCTCTACAGCGGCATTCACACTATCTTTCATCTGATATAAACTTCATAAACCAGTGCAAAGATACAAAGAAAAACTTAAAACCAAGAGCGTTTAACAACATTTTTATTTTTCTGAGGGAGTAAGAAGGGAACTAAAGGGAGTTAAGAGGAGTTAAAGGGAGTTAGATGGAGTTAGAGGTCATTACTTTGAGCCGATATATAGGCTTATCATACTGAGTAGAGCTGGTTACTTCGAACCGATATACAGGCATATCATGCCGAGCAGCACCAGTGCCAGGTCGAAAGCCTTGGCGCGCAGGTTTTTCTCGTGAAACAGCAGCGCGCCGAAAAGGAAACTCACCACCACCGAGCCTCGCCGGATCATCGACACGATACTAATCATGGCCGACGGCAGCGACAACGAATAGAAATACATGAAGTCGGCGGTAGAAAGAAACAGGCTCACGCCCAGAATCGACCACGACCAGTGGAAAGGCGTCGTCTGCGCGTGCTTGGGCCACCACAGTATCAGGAGCATCATCAGCATCATGCCACACTGATAGATATTGTACCACGACTGTACCAGCATGCGGTCGAGCCCTACCCCACCCTCGCTCACGGGAGCCATCAAGTATTTATCGTACAGCCCGCTGATGGCCCCCAACGCTGCCGACCCTACAATCATATAGATCCAGTGGTCGTGCTTGAAGTCGATACCCTCTTTCTTGCCCGAGCGGCTGAGCATGAAGAACGATGCCACAGCCAAGAGCACACCAATCCACTGCCACAGATTCAAGCGCTCGCCGAACACCAGCAGGGCGCCCACGAGTACCATCACCGGCCGCGTGGCGTTGATAGGGCCTACGATGGTCAGCGGCAGGTGTTTCATGCCGAAATAGCCCAACAGCCAGCTCGACAACACGATGACCGACTTCAACACCACATACTTATGCACTTCCCATCCGCCGCTGGCAACATGGAATATGGTGCCGTCGAGGGTTGTGCCCGAAGCACTCAGGATAATACACGGCAGGAAGATGAGCGACGAGAACAGTGTATTGAGAAACAATACCGGGATGACAGCGTTGTCTTTAAGCGCGTCTTTCTTAAACGAGTCGTAACAGCCTAACAGTGCTGCCGACATAAAGGCCAAGAATAACCACATCGGGAGTATTTACTATTTACGGATTTACTATTTACTATTTATTATTTACGCCTCATAATTCAAGTTAATTCGTGTTTAAAATCATACATTTCCTATGTCGCCTAATCATTTTCATGAATAATTTAAGTTACTATTTACAAACTCGCCCATCAATAAGTCACGTCTTCCAGAAACAGTGCTTTGGCAGGCATCGACTCGCCGGCTTCAGTGCGCTTTTTCCCTTCTATAATCTTGCGGAAGTCATCGATGCTGATACGTCCGCGCCCAACGTCGACGAGGGTGCCCACCACGGCGCGCACCATATTTCGCAGGAAGCGGTTGGCACGGATTTCAAAGTACCATGTCGTGGGCGATGTCCGGCACCAGCGGGCGGTGGTGACGTGGCAGATGGTGGTCTTTACATCGGCATGAGCCTTACAGAAGGCGCCGAAGTCCTCGTATTCAAGTAATGTCTGTGCGGCCTCGTTCATCCTGTCGAAATCCAGCGGATAGTGTATCTCGCATGAAGTAAAGCTCAGAAACGGGTCTTTCACCGTGTGCAGGTAGTAGCGATACATACGGCTGGTAGCCGAGAAACGGGCATGCAGGTCGTCGGCCACCCGCTCCACCCGGCTTACAGCAATATCGCGAGGCAGCAGCTTATTAAGCTTATAGGCCAACTGGCAACCGTCAACAGCGGCATCAGAGTCGAAGTGTGCCACCATCTTGCGCGCATGCACGCCAGCATCGGTACGCCCTGCTCCTGTCACGATAATTTCACTACGCAACAACAGCGACAGCGCCCGCTGTAGCTGTTGCTGCACAGAGTCGCCGTTTGGCTGTATCTGCCACCCGTGATAGCGACTACCGTCGTAACTGAAAGTCACAAAATATCTCATTGCGCCTGCAAAGGTACGAAATAAATATTAATCAAAGAAAAATAATCGAAATAGTTTGGCCGTTTCGGAAATAATCACTACCTTTGCAGTCGATTTCCAAATCAGCGTTTCGTATCTTAGCTTGACAAAAGCTGCATTAAAGCAAAAAGCGAAACGTTTCCACCTATATTTTTACGCTACATCAGACGATTTACAATACATATCTTATGTATACGAAAGAACAACTTGAACAGATGGAGATGCCCCAACTGCAGGGTATCGCACAAGAGTTAGACATTACCGTGGCCGACGGCGACAGCCAGGAGACAGTCATCTACGCCATCCTTGACAAGGCGGCCGAGCAGAGCGCCAGTGGTGAAAGTGCCAAGCGCAAGCGGACGCGTATTGTCAAGAAAGATACCGACCGAGTATATACTGTTAATGGCAAAGAGGGTGAGAACTTTGACGTCAAGAGCCGGGGCAAGAAAAGTGCCGAAGCACCTTCTCTATTCAGCGACATTCCTGCGGCAATGCCTGCTGAAGAGGCCGCCGACGAAACCGCCGATGCCGAAAAGAAGCCTAAGAGCCGAGCCAAAGCCAAGGCTGCCGACGACACGGCCGAGAAGCCTGCTCCCAAGAAGCGCGGCCGCAAGTCGAAAGCCGAACTGGCCGCAATAGCTGCTGCCGAAGCCGCCAAGGCTGCCGAAAATGAAAGCATGGCCGCTGAGACGGTAGCCGCAAACACAGAGGTCAACGCTGCTGACGAGGCTCAAGCCGATTATGCTGTCCAGGAATTTGGATATGAGGCTAATGACAGCATAGAAAGTGCCGACAGCGGCGACAATGACGTTCCCGAGGCTGCCACCTTTACACATAACGAGGATACAACGCCGGAAATGCTGGAGCAGCTGCAGGAGCGAATGGCTCAGCGACGTCAGGACGACGGCCAGCAGGACGACGTGGACAGCATCTGGGAGGGAGACCCCAACGACGGTACAGACTTCATCATCGTGGAAGACCTGCCGATAGAAGACCAGGGCGCCATTCCCACGCTCGACATGTTCGACCGTCCCGTGGTGCAGCAGGTGCAGGAGGTTACACCCGTCGTGCGTCAGGCAGAGAGCACCAAAGCCGACAAGGACTTTAACTTTGCCGACGACATCATCACCGGCAACGGCGTGCTCGAAATTCTGCAAGACGGCGGCTACGGATTCCTGCGCAGCAGTGATTACAACTACCTGTCGTCGCCCGACGACATCTATGTGTCGCCCCAGCAGATTAAGAAGTGGAGCCTGAAGACAGGCGACGTTGTAGAGTGCAACGTGCGCCCGCCTCACGACAACGAGAAATATTTCACCATGTCGACGGTGAAGTTCATCAACGGCCGCAATCCCAACGAAGTGCGCGACCGCGTCAGCTTCGAGCACCTCACGCCGCTGTTCCCTGAAGAGAAATTCCGCCTCTGCGGCGACAAGGCTACCACCAACCCGTCGGTGCGTGTGGTCGACCTCTTCTCGCCTATCGGCAAGGGCCAGCGCGCCCTCATCGTGGCACAGCCCAAGACCGGTAAGACCATCTTGATGAAGGATATAGCCAACGCCATCGCTGCCAACCACCCCGAAGCCTACATCATGATGCTGCTCATCGACGAGCGCCCTGAGGAGGTTACCGACATGGCGCGCACCGTAGATGCCGAGGTCATTGCCTCCACCTTCGATGAGCCCGCCGACCGCCATGTGAAGATTGCCGGCATCGTGCTGGAGAAAGCCAAGCGCATGGTGGAGTGCGGCCACGACGTGGTCATCTTCCTCGACTCTATCACCCGTCTGGCCCGCGCCTACAACACTGTGGCACCCGCCAGCGGCAAGGTGCTCACCGGCGGTGTCGACGCCAACGCCCTGCAGAAGCCCAAGCGGTTCTTCGGTGCGGCACGCAACATTGAGGGAGGCGGCTCGCTGACCATCATTGCAACGGCGCTCGTAGACACCGGCTCCAAGATGGACGAGGTGATCTTTGAGGAATTCAAGGGTACGGGTAACTCTGAAATCCAGCTCAACCGCGCACTCTCCAACAAGCGCATCTTCCCGGCTATCGACCTGGTGCAGTCGTCGACGCGCCGCGACGACCTGCTGCAAGACCCAACAACGCTCAACCGCATGTGGATAGTACGCAAGTTTATTGCCGAGATGAACCCCATCGAGGCTATGAACACCATCCGCGACCGCTTAATCCAAAGCCGCAACAACGAGGAATTCCTGATGTCGATGAACGGATAGCACATTAACCTTGGTCAGACCATCAACACACATACAGTGAGAGATAACCTACAAGAGAGATTCCCTATAGTGGATGAAGAAGGCAACGTGGTAGGCTCAGCCACACGTGGAGAATGTCACAATGGTTCGCGATGGCTGCACCCCGTGGTGCATCTGCACGTATTTAATTCCAACGGCGACATCTATCTACAGAAACGGCCCGAATGGAAAGATATTCAGCCAGGCAAGTGGGACACCGCCGTGGGCGGACATGTAGACTATGGCGAAACCCCGGAAGAAGCACTGCAGCGTGAAGTGCGCGAAGAACTGGGTATCACGGAGTTCACACCAAAACTGATTGACAAATATGTGTTTGACAGTCACCGCGAGCGGGAGTTAGTATATGTTAATAGTTCCACATACGACGGAGAAATCCACCCTTCGGCTGACGAGCTTGACGGTGGCCGGTTCTGGACGATGGAGGAAATCAGGGAAGCAATGGGGAAAGGCATACTAACCCCAAACTTTGAAAGCGAATTTAAAAGATGCTTTGCTAAGTAGACGGATAAGATAAAAATAGCCGGAAGCCATCGTGGCCTCCGGCTATTTTTTATGAGGATGTATGGTTTTGCGTTACTCAATGACGACGGTGGTCCAGCCGTGCTTGTCTTCAATCTCGCCGTACTGGATACCACGCAGGGTGTCGAACAGACGCTTCGACTGCGGACCGGGGTTGGGACCGAAGTCATAGCGCTTGCCCGTCTCCAAGTCGTCGATATACGAGATGGGCGAGATGACGGCCGCCGTGCCGCAGGCGCCGGCCTCTTCAAACGTTGACAGCTCCTCCTCGGGAATGGGGCGCCGCTCCACCTTCATGCCCAGGTCCTCTGCCACCTGCATCAGGCTCTTGTTGGTGATAGAGGGCAGAATGGAGGTTGACTTCGGCGTGATATACGTATTGTCTTTGATACCGAAGAAGTTGGCAGCACCGCACTCGTCGATGTACTTCTTCTCCTTGGCGTCAAGATAGAACTCGCAGGCGTAGCCCTTCTCGTGGGCCAGGTTATTGGCAAAGAGCGAGGCGGCATAGTTGCCACCCACCTTGTAGATACCCGTGCCGAGGGGTGCCGAGCGGTCGTGGTCACGCACAATGACGTAGGGATTGCTGGCGAAGCCGCCCTTGAAGTAGGGACCTACGGGCGTAACGAAAATCAGGAAGCAGTACTCCTTCGACGGGTGTACGCCCACCTGTGCGCTGGTGCCGATGAGCAGCGGGCGGATGTAGAGCGTGGCGCCGCTCTCGTAGGTGGGTATCCACTCCTGGTTCAGGCGCACCACCTTCATCACCATCTCGGTAAACAGCTCTGTGCTCACCTCGGGCATCATGATGCCGCGGCAGGTAGACTGCAGACGCTTGGCGTTCTCGTCGACACGGAACACGCGCACCTTGCCGTCCTTGCAGCGGTAGGCCTTCAGGCCCTCAAAAGCCTCCTGGCCGTAGTGCAGGCACGTGGCGGCCATGTGCAGTTTCAGATACTCGTCGGAGCAGACCTCAATCTCGCCCCACTTGCCGTCGCGATAGTAGCAACGGACGTTGTAATCGGTCTTCATGTAACCGAAGGACAAATTTGCCCAGTCTAAATTCTTCATTGGTTATATTGTATTTATCTGTTAATTTGCAACTATACCATTGTCTTGATGCGTTAATTCCTCATTTCCTAAATCATCGCGCAAAAGTAAGCATAATTGGCGAAACAACCAAATATTATCGGGGAAAAGTTATTTTTCAGCCGTTATTTTTATTAATGCATAGAGTCTGTTATTCCCACGAGGGATTTGCATGTTCATCAACCGTGGTCGTCAGCCTGACACCCTCCTTACGGAAAGCGGTAACTTTCGAAAGTTAAGTAAATAAAAGGTCGAACAGAAATTACAAAAAAAGGGAAAAGATTTGGCCGTTTCGATTTTTTTGCTTAGCTTTGCAGCAAACATCTAACGCAAACTGTCATGGGAAAATACTTAGACCCGAGAGCCGACCTGACCTTCAAGAAGATTTTCGGCGAACATAAGCACCTTGTCATCAGCCTGCTCAACGCCATGCTGCCACTCGCCGACGATGAGCAGATAGAGCGTATCGAATACTGGCCTGCCGATAAGATTCCCGACCGCACGGAGGCCGAGAAATACAGCATCGTAGACGTATGTTGCCGCGACAACAAGGACCGCGAGTTTATCGTCGAGATGCAGATGTCGTGGACGGAGTCGTTTAAGAAGCGCGTGCTGCTGAACGCCTCAAAGGCATACGTGTGGCAGAGCAAGAAAGGTATGGACTACGAATACCTACAGCCCGTGTATGCGCTGAACTTCGTCAACGGCGTCTTCATGCGCCACACCGACGATTACTACCATTACTACCACCTGGTGCACGACCGCTATACCGACCAGGTGATAGACGGGTTGCACCTGATTTTCGTGGAGCTGCCCAAGTTTAAGGCTCAAACCATCACCGAGCGCAAGATGCAGGTGCTGTGGCTGCGCTTCCTGACAGAAATCGACGAGAAGACACAGGAGGTGCCCGCAGAGCTCTTAGCCAGCCCAGAGGTATGCGAGGCTCTGGAAATCGTAGAGCGGGCAGCCTTCACAGACTCCGAGATGCGGAGCTACGACAAGTTCTGGGACTCTATCTCCGTAGCGCGCACCTTAGCCAACGACCATAAGCGCAAAATGAAAAAGGCCGACGAACTCATAAAAAAGGCCGAGGCAGATATTCAACTGGCCAAAGAGCAGTCTAAGCGAGCCGAGGCAGATATTCAACTGGCCAAAGAGCAGTCTAAGCGAGCCGAGGCAGATATTCTACTGGCCAAAGAGCAGTCTAAGCGAGCCGAGGCAGATATTCTACTGGCCAAAGAGCAGTCTAAGCGAGCCGAGGCAGATATAAAAAAGGCAGAGCTCGTTATTAAGCAGGCCGAGGAGATGTCAAAGCAGGCCGAGGAAAAGTCAAAGCAGGCCGAGGAAAAGTCAAAGCAGGCCGAGGCGAAAGGACGTTCAGAAACAAACGTTGAGCATGCCCGC
>Ga0310691_10008610_pt1 | contig 10434 bp, 6 predicted proteins | sample 176DNAGHGlowgp2_FD_203887 | JGI IMG/M metagenome (GOLD analysis project Ga0310691, IMG submission 203887) | Sheep rumen microbial communities from Palmerston North, Manawatu-Wanganui, New Zealand - 1766 DNA GHGlow gp2 (v2) (version 2) | ecosystem: Host-associated > Mammals > Digestive system >...
GTTCCGCCGGGATTCTTGCGCAGGCGCAGGCGGGCTCCCTCGCCGGCGACCGCGGCCGCGGCGCCGCTTCCGCCCCGGAGCGCACAGGCGCCGCCGATTCCGAAATCGGCCTTCGCGCCGGGTCCGATCTCCAGCGCGGGCATGCCGGGCGCGGCGGTGCAGACGAGGTTCGACGCCACGATTTCGGTCCGGTTGCCGCCGGGCACGGACAACGTCGCGCCGACGGCGTCGTTGCGGCCGGACACGACGAACGGGCCCGGGCCGTTGAATTCGACGCGGCGGCCGTCCCAGTGCCACGAATGCCCGCCGCCGGCGGCGAGGTCGATCCCGTTCACGCGGATGCCCGTCGCGGGACGGAATCCTGCCTTGACGGGATCGTCCGGGCCGACGTGCGCGGCGAAACGCCGCCCGTCCGGGAGGGCGAACTCGTGGTCGCCCGCCGGGAGCCAGAAGACGACTTCGCCGGCCGGACCGCCGCAGACGCCGGCCGTGCCGTAGTTCCGGAGCCCGGAGACCTCGACCGGGGCGTTCGTCGCGCCGACGGCGGCGTGCGCGCGCCACAGCGCGACTCGCTCGAACCGGCGGCCCTGCCGCGTCGTGTACGCCTCGCCGTCGCGCTTCGGGCCCGGCAGCACGCGCCCCGCGGCCGCGACCAGGCTGCCGCCCGTGATCTCGGTCTCCCCGAGAGCGGGTTTCGGCGCCCCGGTCCCTCCGCCCAGGAGCGCGCATCCCGGCTGCGCGCTGGGCACGACCGTGCCGCCGGACATCTTGAAACTTCCCGCCGGGCAGAACTTCCCGCCGCCCACAGCGGCGGCGTCGGCTCCGGCGAGCGCGCGGACGAAGCCGCCGGAGACGGCGACGTCGGCGCCTTCGCCCCACGATCCGCCGCCGATGCCGGCGCCTTCGGAGCCCCCGATGGCGAGGATTTCGCCGCTTTCGACCGCGACGGCGCCGGCGGAGCCCCGGACGCCGCCGCCGATGCCGGCGCCCTGCCGCCCGCCGGTCGCGACGAGGACGGCCGAACCGGGGCCGTCGAGCGCGGCGGCCCCGGCGATGCGGACGGACGCGCCCCGTTCGACCTGGAGTCCGGCGCATCCCTTGCCGGAGGCGAGCGCGTTCGTGCCGGCAATCTCGATCCGGACGGAGGCGCCGGGCGCGATCCGCATCGCGGGCGCGCTTCCGCGCGAGCCGTCGACCGACAGTCCGTCGAGGAGCAGCGCGCACTCCGGCGCGTCCACCGCCACGCGCACGCGTCCGTCGGCGTTCGTTCCGGCGAGCGCGAACGGCCCCGGCCCGGAAAGGCGCAGTTCCGGCTCGATCCAGGTCCATCCCGGTCCCGCGCCGGCCGCGGCGTCCTTCCCGTTCACGGAAACGCCGGTCGGCGCCGGTTTTTCGCGGAGGACGAGCGTCGTCCCCCCGAGTCCGATTTCCGAAACGTCCGGCGGGAGCCACGCGACGACGGTCCCGGCGGCGTCCGGCTCCACCCCCGCGAGGTTGATTCCGGCCGCGGCTTCCAGCGCGGCGACCGAATTCGTGCCGAGCGGGATCGCGAACGGGGAAAGCGGCGTGCCGTCGGGCGCCGACGCGCTCCCGGACACGCGGTCGGGCGCCGCGAAAAGGGTGCCCGCCGAAAGGACGAGCCCGGCGCGGTCTTCCGCCGGAAACACGGCGTCCGGCGTGGCGCCGGAGCCCGGACCGGCGTGGGCCGAGACGCATCCGCCGTCGATCCGGACCCGTCCGGCGAGGCCCGGCGCGGACGCGCCGCCGCGGGCTTCGACGCGCGCCCGCGCGACGGAAGTCGTCCCGCTCCGGCCGTCGCGGCCGCCGCCGATCCCCGGCGCGTTCCAGCCGCCGGCCGCCTCGACCGCCGCGCCCCCGGAGACGGCGAGGACGCCGCCGTCGCCGCCCCAGCCGCCGCCGATGCCGGCGCCGTTCGATCCGCCGAAGGCGAGGAGCCGGACGCCGTCCGAGACGGAGACTTCGCCGCACGAACCGCCGTCCCCGAACCCGCCGGTTCCGCCGATCCCCGCCGCGGACGCTCCGCCCCGGACTTCGAGAACGGCGCCCGGGGCGGCCCCGGAGACGCGCAGCGCCGCGCCGGGCGGCACTTCGGCGCCGGCTTTCTCCGGGCCGGAGGAAAACGAATTCGTCCCGGAGACCGCGAGCGCGAGCGAGACGCCCGGCGCGACGCGCAGCGCGCACGCGCCCGGCGCCGCGAGGACGAGGTCCGAAAGGGCGAGCGTCGCGTCCTTTTCCGCCGAAATCCGCACTTCGCCGTTCGTGGCCGAGCCGCCGAGCGAGAGGGACGGGGCGCCGGCGAGGCGCAGTTCGCCGCCGGAAAACGACCAGCCGCGACCCCGGTCGCCGTCGGCGAGGGGGCGGCCGTCGAGGAAGACTTCGCCGCGCGCGGGCGCGGCCGCAAGCGGGAAAAGGGCCGCGGCTGCCGCCGCGACGATCGGGTTCAAGGTCATGCGGGCTCCTTTCGTTCGCCGAAAGCATATCACGCCGCCGGGTTTCGCGCGCCCGGTTGATTCCCCCGGAAACTTCTGCTAAGATGGGTGCCGTTGCGCGCCGGGCGCGGCACGGGGCCGCCGCGGACGCGACACGGAGAACTCCCTTCATGCAAGAATACAAGATGTCCGGCACCTGCGCCTCTTCGGTCTCCTTTGAGCTCGACGGCGACGGCGTCGTGAGGGCCTGCTCGTTCAAGGGCGGATGTCCCGGCAACACCGTCGGCGTGGCGCGCCTCGCCGTAGGCCGCAAGGCCGCGGACCTCGTCTCGTCGCTGAAAGGCGTCCCGTGCCCCCGTTCCGGCGGGAAGACCTCGTGCCCCGACCAGTTCGCCCGGGCGCTGGAGGCCGAGTTGGCGAAGAGCGGACCGGTCGTCGCGACCGCCTAGGCGCGCGCCATGCTGGAAACGCCTTACGCTCCCGCCAAGTCGGGGATGGACGATGTCGCGGCGCTCCTGCGCCGCCTTGCCGACAAGTACGAAACGGCCGCGTTCGTCGCGGACGACCCGGTCCGGTTCCCCCGCGCCGCGAAGGGAGCCGCCAACCGCGAGACCACGGCCTTCGTCGCCGCCGCGCTGAGCTACGGCAGCCGGCCGCAGTTCCTCGCGAAGATCGGGGAAATCGTTTCGGCTTCGGGCGGCGACGTGCACGGGTGGACGCTCGCCGGCGGCTGGCGCGCGATGTTCCGCGACGACGACATGTCGTGCTTCTACCGCATTTTCCCCCGCTCCAAGATGGCGAAGTTCTTCGCGACGCTCGCCGACGTCCTGCGCGAGAACGGCTCGCTCGGCGCGTTCGCCCGGGCCAACGCCACGGACGGCGTCGGCACGGTGGAGGCCTTCTGCAAGCGCTTCCGCGAAAGCGGGTGCGCGCCCGTCGTGCCGCAGGACACCGCGTCGGCGTGCAAGCGCCTGTGCATGTTCATGCGCTGGATGGTCCGCACCGGCTCCCCGGTCGATCTCGGGCTATGGACCTGGATCGACCGGCGCTCCCTCGTCGTCCCGCTCGACATCCACGTCGCGCAGCAGGCCCACAAGCTCGGGCTGCTCTACTCCAAGGCCCCGACCATGCAGTCGGCGCTCGGGCTCACGCTCCGCCTCGCCGAAATCTTCCCGGACGATCCGCTCAAGGGCGATTTCGCCCTCTACGGCCTCGGGGTCGGCGGCGCCGCCGCGTCCCCGCGTCCCTGATCCCCGGCGCCGTCCGCCTCGGCGGCGGTGTCGACCGGGGAGGCCGGCGGAGGCGCGTCGTCGGCGGCGTCGACGGCGAAGCCGAGCCGGTTCACGTGCGTCCCGGGAGGCGGGTCCTCGACGTACGCGTCCTGCCACGAAAGGCGCCCGTCCTCGTACGTGAAAACGCGGTACGCGCCCTGGCGCTGCCAGAACGACGCGAAGCACGGCGCGACGATCGTCGGCGGGCCGTCGGGATGCGCGGCGAAGGCGTTGCGGTGGAAATGCCCGGCGAGGACGGCGACGACGTTCGTGTGCCGGGCGAGAAGCGCGCGCCAGGCGGCGAGGTTTCCGGCGTCGTCCCAGGCGGGGACGAACGCGCCGTCGCGGTAGTCGTCGCAGTCCGGCACGTGGGTGCAGACGAACGCCGGCTTGTCCGGCGTCCGGGAAAGGCGCTCTTCGAGCCACGCGAGCGGGTCGAACCCGGGGAGCGCGGGCGCGTCCTTCCGGCGGATGCTCTCGGTGCAGACCGCCACGTAGAGCGCGTTGGACGTTTCGTGCGCCTGCGCCAGCGGCCCGAAGAACGTTTCGTACGCGGCGGCCGTCCGGAGAAACCGGTTCGTCGGGTCCGAGTACTGGAAGACGATGTCGTGGTTGCCGGGGCACATGATCTTCGGCGCGTCGATCGAACCGAAGATTTCCGCGGCGGCGGAGGCGACTTCCGGGCTGTTGACGCCGTTGCAGACGACGTCGCCCGTGTGGACCACGCACTCGACGGGGAAGGGCAGGGCGTTGATTTCCGAGACCGCCTTGCGGTAGCGCCACTGGTGGAGGGCCGGCCCCTGGTGCGTGTCGGAAATCTGGACGAACCGGAACGTCGCGCCGGAGGCCGCGCCCGCCGCCGTGAAGAGCGCGGCGGCGAGCAGGCCGGCGGAAAGCGGGCGCGGAAGGGCCATCGGCGCGGGGTTCCGCGGGATCAGGCGTTGTACGTCGAAGCCGAGACCTTGCCGCCGTGGCCGGTCCAGTCGGTGTGGAAGAACCGGCCGCGCGGGGCGTCGATCCGCTCGTAGGTGTGCGCGCCGAAGTAGTCGCGCTGCGCCTGGAGGAGGTTCGCCGGGAGGCGTTCGGAGGTGTAGCCGTCGAACCAGGCGAGCGCGGAGGACATCGCCGGGGCGGGGACGCCCGAGAGCGCGGCCTGCGCGACGACCTTGCGCCACGCCGGGACGAGCTTCGAAACCTTTTCCTTGAAGTACGGGTCGAGCAGCAGGTTCGGGAGCGCCGGGTTCCGGTCGAACGCCTCCTTGATCTTGCCGAGGAAGACGCTCCGGATGATGCACCCGCCGCGCCACATGAGCGCGATGCCGCCGTAGTTGAGGTTCCAGCCGTAGGTCTTCGCGGCGGTGCGCATGAGCGTGTAGCCCTGCGCGTACGAGACGATCTTCGAGGCGAAAAGGGCCTGGCGGATCGCGTCGACGAAAGCGGCCCTGTCCCCCTCGAACGCGGGGATCTTCCGCGCGTATTCCTTCGCGGCGGCGACGCGTTCGTCCTTCATCGCCGAAAGGCAGCGCGCGAAGACGGCTTCGCCGATGAGGGTGAGCGGGACGCCTTCGTCGAGCGCGGCGATCCCGGTCCACTTGCCCGTTCCCTTCTGGCCGGCGGTGTCGAGGATCTTTTCCACGAGCGGGGAACCGTCCTCATCCTTGTGCGCGAGAATGTCGCGCGTGATTTCGATCAGGTAGGAATCGAGCTCCGTCCGGTTCCAGTCGGCGAAAACCTCGTGCATTTCGTCGTCCGACATCCCGAGCGCGTCGCGCATGAGATGGTAGCTTTCACAGATGAGCTGCATGTCGCCGTATTCAATGCCGTTGTGGACCATCTTGACGAAATGCCCGGCGCCGTTTTCCCCCACCCAGTCGCAGCACGGGGACCCGTCCTCCGTCTTGGCGCAGATCGCCTGGAAGATCGGCTTCACGACCGGCCAGGCCGCCGGCGAACCGCCGGGCATCAGGCTCGGGCCCTTGAGCGCGCCTTCTTCGCCGCCGGATACGCCGGTGCCGACGTAGAGCAGGCCCTTTTTCTCGACGAGCTCCGTGCGGCGGATCGTGTCCGGGAAGTGGCTGTTGCCGCCGTCGATGATGACGTCGCCGGGTTCGAGGATGCCGAGGAGTTTTTCGATCATGCCGTCCACCGCGGCGCCGGCCTTGACCATCAGGAAGACTTTCCGCGGCTTTTCGAGGTTCGCGGCGAGTTCTTCGAGCGAATGGGTTCCGATGAAGTTCTTTCCGGCACCCCGGCCGTTCACGAAGGCGTCGACTTTCTCCACGGTGCGGTTGTAGACCGCCACGGTGAAACCCTTCGATTCCATGTTCATGCCGAGGTTCTCGCCCATGACGGCGAGTCCGACGAGTCCGATGTCTGCTTTTTTCATGTCGTGCGTGAGTTGTCCCTTCCGGCCGGAAACGACCGGACGCGGAGAAGTCTAGCACATTTGCCCCGATTCGCCTTTGCGACCCGTTCCGAAACGGCCCCGGTCGCGTCGGATTTGCGCCGGATTTGCCCGACGCGGGGGTTTCTGTTAGGATACGGTCCCGTCCGTCCGCGCAAACCGGGCGGGAAACGGCCTTCCGCCGGCTGCGTCCGGCCCGGTCTCCAACGCAATCCTACATGAAAATTCTTGTCATCGGCAGCGGCGGGCGCGAGCACGCCATCGCATGGAAACTCCACAAAGACGATCCCGCGGCGCGGATCTTCTGCGCCCCCGGCAACGCCGGAACCGCGGAGATCGCGCAGAACGTGCCCGTGTCGGCGGAAAACATCGACGGGCTCGTGGCGTGGGCGTCCGAGAACCGGCCGGATTTCACCGTCGTCGGGCCCGAAGTCCCGCTCTGCCTCGGCGTCGTGGACGCGTTCGCGAAAGCCGGGCTCGAGGCGTTCGGCCCCACCCGGGCCGCCGCGCGGCTCGAAGGCAGCAAGGCGTTCGCCAAGGAAGTCATGCACGCCGCCCAGGTGCCGACGGCCGAGGCCGAAACGGTGCGCACGGAGGCGGAGGCGCGCGCCGCGATTTCGCGGCTCGGCATCCCGGTGGTGCTGAAGGCCGACGGCCTCGCGGCGGGCAAGGGCGTCAGCGTCTGCATGGACGAAAAGGACGTCGAGGCCGCGCTGAAGGACCTGTTCGCCGACGCCAAGTTCGGCGATTCCGCGAGCGAAGTCCTCGTCGAGCAGTACCTCGAAGGGGAAGAAGCCTCGGTCCTCGCGTTCGTGGACGGCAAGACGGTCGTTCCGCTCTCTTCCGCGCAGGACCACAAGCGCCTGCTCGACGGCGACAAGGGCCCGAACACGGGCGGCATGGGCGCGTATTCGCCGGCGCCGGCCGTGACGCCGGACATGCTCGCGGTCGTGAAGGCGCACGTGCTCCAGCCGGTCGTGGACGAGATGGCGCGCCGCGGCACGCCGTACCGCGGCGTCCTCTACGCCGGGCTCATGCTCACCGCGAGCGGCCCGAAGGTGCTCGAATTCAACTGCCGCTTCGGCGACCCCGAGACCGAAGCCATCCTTCCGCGCCTTTCCTCCCCGCTCCTGCCGGCGCTCCGCGCCTGCACGGACGGCACGCTCGCGTCGTGCCCGGTCGAATGGGACCCGCGCCCCGCGGTCTGCGTGGTGATGGCCTCGGGCGGATACCCCGGTTCCTATCCCAAGGGGATGCCGATCACCGGCATCGAGGAAGCGGAAAAGCAGGACGGCGTCGTCGTCTTCCACGCCGGCACGGCCCTGCGCGACGGCGCGGTCGTCACGAGCGGCGGGCGCGTCCTCGACGTCACCGCCGTCGGCGCCGGCATCCGCGAAGCGGTCGCCGCCGCGTACAAGGCGGTCGTGAAGATTTCGTTCGACGGCGCGGGCTACCGCTCCGACATCGCGCACCGGGCCCTCGCCCGGCTCTGAAGGAACCGGCGCACCGCATGAGAAGGCCGATCCGCACTCCTTCGTCGTTCCGCGACGACACCCCGCAGCGACTCGTCCGCGGGGTGCTTTCGCTTTCCCGGGGCGGCACCGGGTTCCTCGCGCCGGAAGGCGGCGGCGAGGATCTCGTCGTCCCGGAGCGCCACGTCGGCGACGCGCTTCCGGGCGACGTCGTCGAAGCGGCGATGCTGCCGCCGGAACGCGGCGAGTCGCGTCCCGCCGCGCGCGTCCTGCGCGTCCTGGAGCGCGGCGCGCGCGACGTCGTGTGCACGCTCCGCCGCACCGGCCGCGTCTGGACCGCGGTTCCGCTCGTGCCGTTCGGCGGCCGCACGTTCAACGTCCGGGACCGCCGCGGGGCCGGGGAAGGCGACCGCGTCGTGGTGCGCTTTTCGGCCTGGGACAATCCGGCGCTCAACCCGGACGCGGAGCTCGTCGCGGTCATCGGCCCGGCGGCCGACCCGTCGCTCGACACCCGGGCGGTCGAGCGCGCCTGGGATCTCCGCACCGAATTCCCCCCCGAAGCGCTGCGGGAGGCGTCCGCCGCCGCGGCCTTCGCGGCGGACGGCGCCGGGCGCGAGGATCTCCGCGGCGCGACGATCGTCACGATCGACCCGGAGAGCGCGAAGGATTTCGACGACGCGCTCTCCCTCTCGCGCGATCCGGCCGGCCGCGCCGTCCTCGGCGTCCACATCGCCGACGTTTCCCATTTCGTCCGGCCCGGCTCGGCGCTCGACGCCGAGGCGCGCGCCCGCGGCACGAGCGTCTACCTCGTGGACCACGTGCTGCCGATGCTTCCGGAGCAGCTCAGCAACGGCGTCTGCTCCCTCGTGGAGGGCGAGGACCGGCTGGCGTTTTCCGCCTTCCTGACGTTCGACGCCGCGGGGCGCATGGTGGAAAAACGCTTCGCGAAGAGCGTCATCCGCTCGACGCGCCGCCTCCGCTACGCCGACGCCCTCGCCGTGATCCGGGGGCGCGAAGACGCCCGGGACCTGCAGGGCCGGCCGATCCCGCCGGAGGTGCGCGAACTGGTCCTCGGGTGCCACGCGCTCGCCTCGCGCCTGCGCAAGAACCGCATGGCCCGCTTTTCGCTCGACATTTCCACCCCGGAGCCCGTCGTGACGCTCGGCCCCGACGGGCGCGTCGCGTCGATCGCGCCGGCGGAGCACGACGAAGCGCACGAACTCGTCGAAGAGGCCATGATCGCGGCCAACGAAGCGGTCGCGACGGCCCTCGCCGCCGCGCGCGTCCCCCATCTCTGCCGCTTCCACGACGCCCCCGCGGCGGAGAAGCTCGAAGAGCTCGAAGCCTCGCTCGGTTCGGTCGGCCTGCACGTCGGCGCGATCAAGGACGCCGGGGCGATCGTGCGCCTGCTCAAGGCCGTCCGCGACACGCCGCTGCGGGACTGGGTTTCCGGCATGGTCCTGCGCAGCCTCAAGCGCGCCGAGTACAGCGCCGACAAAGAGGGGCACTTCGGCCTCGCCAAACGCCACTACAGCCATTTCACGTCGCCGATCCGCCGCTATCCGGATCTCGTGCTGCACCGGCAGCTCGCCGCGCTGCTCGCCGGCGACCGCGCTTCGCAGCCTTCGCGGGAGTCGCTCCGCGCGATCGCGCGCGAGTCTTCCGCCACGGAGTTCCGCGCCGACCAGGCCGAGCGCTCGCTCGTCGAAATCAAGAAGTACCGCTTCCTCGAAGACCAGCTCGCGGCCGGGCGCCCGCTCGAGTACGACGCCGTCGTCGTGAAGTGCATGCCCTTCGGCGCGTTCGTGGAGCTGCCCGAACTCATGCTCGAAGGCATGGTCCACGTTTCGGCCCTTTCGTCCGCGTTCGTGCGATACGACCGCTCGTCCGGGCGGCTTTCGGCGCCGGGGCTCGACGTCGGGCCAGGATCGCGCATGCGCGTCTTCGTCGCTTCGGTCGATTTCGACGCCCGCAAAATCGCCTTCAAGGCCTCTTCGGTCGAGCGGGACGTCCCCGCTTTCGCCCTGCCGCGCCTTTCCGCCAAGGCCGAGAAACGCCGCGAGCGGCGCGAGGAGAAGCCGCCCAGGCGCGTCTCGAAGCGCGAGGAAAAGGCCCGCCGCCGCTCCGCGGAAGCGAAGGCGCCCGCAAAACGCAAACGCAAATGATCGGAAAAACCGCGCTCACCGCGCTCGGCAACGGTTGCCGGGTCGTCACTTCGGAAATGCCCGGCGTCGAGAGCGTTTCGCTCTGTTTCGACGCCGGGACGGGCGGCCGTTTCGAAACGTCCTCCGAACTCGGCTTCAGCCATTTTCTCGAGCACATGCTCTTCAAGGGCTCCGAGAAGCGCCGCGGCACGCGCGCGATTTCGCAGCCGCTCGAACGCCGGGGCGGCGCGATCAACGCCTACACGTCCGTTGAACACACCTGCTTCTACGCCAGCGTCCCGTACGACGCCGCGGCGCTCGCGTTCGACGTCGTGGGCGACCTGTTCGCGCGCCCTCTCTTCCCGTCCCGCGAAATCGAGCGGGAGCGTTCGGTCGTCCTGGAAGAGATCAAGATGTACCACGACGACGACGCGTCGTTCGTCTCCGACCTCTCCCAGTCCGCCCTCTGGCCCGGCCACCCGCTCGGCCGCCCGATTCTCGGCACGCCGGAATCGCTCGCGGCGGCGGACCGCGACGCGCTCCTCGCGTACCACGGCCGCCGCTACGGCGCGAAGGGGACGGTCGTCGCGGCCGCGGGCCGCGTGGACCACGCCCGCGTCGTCGCCCTCGCCGAAGCGCTCTCGGCGCGCCTCCCGGACGGTCCGGCGCCGCGGGCCGTGCCGGCCTCCCGCG
>Ga0310691_10008613_pt1 | contig 10431 bp, 5 predicted proteins | sample 176DNAGHGlowgp2_FD_203887 | JGI IMG/M metagenome (GOLD analysis project Ga0310691, IMG submission 203887) | Sheep rumen microbial communities from Palmerston North, Manawatu-Wanganui, New Zealand - 1766 DNA GHGlow gp2 (v2) (version 2) | ecosystem: Host-associated > Mammals > Digestive system >...
GAATTCCTAAAAAAGAAACTTTGAGACAATTATATATCAATGGAACTTGTAGTGGAAAATGAGATAATCAAATTTTTTGTATGAGTGCCGGAAGATCATCTTCTCACAGTTCAGAAAATGATTGCTTCTTTTTATCCATGAGCTTTAGTAGAAATTGTTCCACAGCCAAAAATTCTCGAAGCAGGAAAATATATGGCAGGAGGGGAGTTTACTTTGACTAAAGATAGTGTATATCCAATCAAAACTTATGAAGCATTTGAGGCAGATCCAATGGATAGTTTGCTTTCAGCATTTTCTCGTGTATGAAAACAAGAAAAAATCTGTTTCCAAATTCTAGCAGAACCTCTATCAGAGAAATGGTTGAAAGATATGAGAAAACAGTGAGAAAAAATCAAGAAAAATGAAAAAAAGTGATTTGCCAAATTTATGCATGACTTCTTTACTAGCGAAAAGAAAAAAGAAAAAGATAAAGAAAATGAGGAGAAGAAAAATAAACATAATTTTTCTCAGCAACAATTATCAGATTTTGATAAGAAAATGGATGATGAATTGTTTAGAGTAAAAATAAAAGCAATTGCAACATCTCCAGATAAATCTAGACCCAAAAAGATGCTCGATGATCTTAGTAGATTATGTAATCAATATAATTATTTATGATTAAATACATTAAAATTTGAAAAAGTGAAAGATGAAGATTTAGATCTTTTTGCTAGGAATATTGTGTCCAGAATATTTTATTCTCAAAAAAGTTTTCTAAATAAAATTCTTCATAAAGCAAAGAATAACGTTCTGAATATTAAGGAGCTTTCATCTTTGATTCATTTTCCTCATGGAAGATTTAATCAAAATCCTAGAATCGCTTGGCAGAAGTATAAAATTATTGCTGCTCCAGACGATTTACCATCAGATTGAATCCTCGTGTGATATAATGATTTTGGTTGAGTTAGAAGAGAACTTAGAGTTACAGATGAAGATAGATTTAGGCATATTTATATATTGTGACAGACTGGTACCTGAAAATCTACATTAATGCTTTCACAGGCAATTGATGATATGGATAATTGAAGATGATTCTGTTTTATAGATCCGCATGGAGATGCCGTTGAATTTTTATTAAAACATTTCCCAAAGGAAAGAATAGAAGATTTGATTTATTTCGATCTTTGAAATACAGCTTATCCAATTTGATTAAATCCATTGGAAGTAAATCCAGAAGATGCTGATGAACAAGACGTAGTGACTAATGATCTTGTGGAGATGTTTATACAAATGTATGGACCTGAAGTATTTGGACCTAGAATCCAGGACTACTTCCGTAATGCTTGTTTCTTACTTATGGACCAACCAGAATGATGAACTATCGTGGATATTATGAGACTCTTTACTGATGACGCTTTTGCTGAAGCTAAGATTAGAAATATCAAAAATCCAGTAGTTGCTGCATGGTGGAATAAAACATATAAGAAAATGTGAGATAGAGAAAAAGCTGAAATTATTCCATTTATTCAGGCTAAATTCTGACCATTCACTACAGGTATCTACGTTAGAAATATTATCGGTCAGCCAAAATCAGCATTCAAGATGTATGATGCAATGCAGGAGAATAAAATAATTCTCATGAATCTAGCGAAATGAATCGCATGAGAAGAAACTTCAAAATTAGTTGGAAGAATTATATCAATGCAGGTAAAACTTTCAGCATTGAAAAGAGCAAAGATTCCAGAGAGTGAAAGAAAACCATTCTACCTTTATGTGGATGAATTCCAGAACTATGTTTCAGCTTCTTTCGAATCTATTCTTTCAGAGGCCAGAAAATATAAATTATGACTTTGTGTAGCACACCAGTATATAGACCAGTTAAAGACAGAATGATTATGATGATCTATGGATCTTTCCAAAACTATATTCGGTAACATCGGAACTATGTTCGTATTTAAAGTCTGAGCCCCAGATGCTGAATTCTTGGCAAAAGAATTTGAGCCTGAATTTGCACAGACAGATTTGACTAGTACTGAGAAATTCATGGGTGCTTGTAAAATTTCGATTCATAATCAGCAATCACGTCCAATGACATTTAAAGCAAAAGTTCCATATGATATACCTCCAAAGAATACTCCTGAAAAGGTTCAGATTATCAAAGAAATTTCATCTCTTAAGTGGTGAAGTAAGAGAGAGATTGTGGATAAGGAAATATATTTCAGAGTCGGAGTTTAAAAACTTCCTCTCTTTTTAAAGAGGGTGGCAGAAAGCCGGGAGATTTTAAAATCCCCAGTCCTACGGACAGCCAACCCCCTCTAAATCTCCCCCTAACAGGGGAGACTTATGAGATTTTCAATCTCAAAAAGGGGCAAACAAAAAAACCACTCATCCCACAAAAACATAAAAATACAAGAGGAAAAGTCATAAAACCACTTGACAAAGGGGGGGGGATTCTTATTAAGCACTTGATTTATTAATCAAATTTTTTTTATTTCCTCACCTCTAATCAGATGAAGAAAATTCTTTACGCAGCCTTATGACTGTTTATTTTTATTTTTTGATGAAGCCAGTTGCTGACTCAGGCAGCATCACTACCAAATGGTAACTTTTGAGTCGGTAGTGGATGTTCTTGGGAATTTAATCCTGCGGATGGGAGTTTCGTAGTTGATGTTGATTCAGCTCATGCAACTTGTACTCTTGAGACTGGTAGTAAAGCCAAGTGGGCTAACTATGAATCCCAAATAACATCATTCAAAATCAAATCTTGAGTAAAAGCTCCAACTAATATGGAAGACTTTTTTCAAGATTTATGATATGTTGAAACGATAGATGTAAATGATCTAGATGTGTCTACCACAACTGGTATGAATATGACTTTTGTCAATTTATCTAAGCGAACGAACTCAGGAATAAATGAATTAGATTTATCAAACTGGGATACATCAAATGTTGAAAATATGGGATATATGTTTCTTAATGCGAATGTGAAGTCTCTGAAACTTGGACAAAATTTCAATACATCAAAAGTTTGGATGATGGAAGGTATGTTTCAAGGTTCTAAATTTGAAGAATTGACGTTAGACTTTGATACTACAAAAGTAACAGATATGATGTGGATGTTTCAAAATGCAGAATATCTAAACAAACTTGATGTATCGTCTTTCTATCTAAGTGGTAGTACGATGAATATTAGTAATATGTTTCAAAATATCTGATCAGGAGTAGAACTCTGAACTGAAATTATTATAGGTACAGGTTTTTTGGGTAAGGATTCTCAGGGATATTCTAATGGTCTAGACCTTTCTAAATTAAACTTTCCACATAATAGTTATAGATATACTAATCAGGGTAACTTTGATAGGTTTAATCCTAATGAAAACAGAGCACTTAGTTCTAAACTATGATTTTCTGCTACAAAAGAATTAACACTTATGCCAGTGTATAAAATTGATTTTTGTGATGGCAACTTATGTGAAACTGAATATTTTAGAATAGGAACTGAGATTGATACTGCTGGTAAAACTCTCACAAAATCAGGTTTTGTGCAGGATTCATGGTTAGGAACGCTTTTTTATGCCGATGGTACGACAGGTAATATTCTAATACCAGTATGAGGAAAAAGTCAGCTTAAATATGCATGATATAATAATACGGTGAATGCATTAGATATAATATATTCACATTACTTAGATGCTCAATGGACACAGCCATCATCACAAATATCTACAGGAGCATTCTGAGTCAATAGCTGATGTCTATGGACTCATGATAAAACAAACCTTACTTTCGTCGTTGAGCCAGTAGCATGACAGAGCACTTGCCAACTTGGTGGCTATGGTGAATGGTATAATAGACGTTATAATATCAAATCATTTACTATCAAATCAGGAGTAATCGCTCCAATTGATATGAGTTACTTTTTTATTGATTTATGACTTGTGGAAAATATAGATATAAAAAATCTAGATGTATCAAATGTTGAAAATATGGAAAGTGTGTTTTATAACTTTGGTAGTTGAGTAGCAGAACTTGATTTATCAAACTGGGATACGTCAAATGTAACGGATATGAGTTATATGTTTTATGATTCAAATATCCAAAATCTGAAATTAGGTAACGATTTTGATACTTCAAATGTAGAAAATTTTAAAGGTATGTTTAAAGATGCAAAAAATCTCAAAAAACTTGATGTATCGTCTTTTGATATGTCTAAGATGACAGATAATGAAGGCATGTTTTTTAATGTAGGTGCTAATGTAGATGAAGGAACAGAAATTAAAATAAATACATGATTTGCAGGCATTCTATCTTCAGATTTTGATTCCTATGAATTTCCATATTTGATTTATCATCTTGGTAAAGATAGTCAAGGTAATGATATAATTGCTGCAGATGATTTATATATTCCTATTAAAAATCATCCATCTTATAAGATTACACTCACACCTATATATAAAGTGGAATTTGATTATAACTACCTTGATCCAAATACAAATAGCACAGTAATTGACACCAAGACATATAGACTTGGAAGTCAGATTGATACTTCTATTGTTAATGCAACAAGAAGCTGATTTATACTTGAAAAATGGACAGATACAGAGAATTGAGAAAATCCAAGTATCACAATACCAGCATGATGAATGAGTCAGAGTGGTTATGGTCAGTCAGATTTTATTTCATATCATAGGATAAACTTATACGCTCAATGGACACAAAATACTACGCCAGTCCAGACAATGCACAAAGTTACATTTGAGCTGAACGGCGGAACACTTAGCGGAGCGAGCACTTATTCTGTTGATGTAGAAGATGGTCAAACAGTGACAAGACCGGCTGATCCTGAAAAAACTGGTTATAGATTCCGTAGATGGTGTGAAGATGTAGCATTAACGATAGATTTTGATTTTAGTAAAAAAATAAATGGTCCAACAACTGTTTATGCTGATTTTGTTGAACAAGTGACTACAACACTTGTTGCGAATGGAGGAAAGACAGATTCTAATTGGAGAGATTCTGGGAATACAGATAAAGGTAGTACAATTTCTCAAGTGGGAGATTTCTTCTCTCATCTATCATTGTTTGGAGTGTCTGCGCCAGATAATAAAGAGTATGATGGTGTTGAGATAACTGATGCAAATGGTACTTACGTATTTAAAGTAGGTGATGGAAAATCGTATACTGCTAGTTTAAATCATACAATTAAATTCTTATGGAAAGATAGTTCGACTCCTTCATCACAAATATCTACAGGTATATTCTGAAGCGGTAATACTTGTAAATGGACTTTTGACGCTCAGTCTGGAAGTTTCGTAATCGAACCAGCTAATTCTAATGTAATCTGTGAACTTGAAAATAAAGGTGATAATAATGAGTGGTACATAAGAAAAGATAATATTAAATCACTTGTTATTAAACCAGGTGTTGAAGCACCAGTAGTTATGGACAGATTTTTTGAAGAACTAAGAAATATTAAAACAATCGATGTAAATAATTTAGATGTTTCAAATACAACTCGTATGTTTGGAGTATTTATTCATCTTTCCCAAAATACAAATGGAATAAATGAATTAGATTTATCAAATTGGAATACATCAAATGTAGAGGTCATGGCATCTATGTTTGGTACTTCTAATATTAAAAAATTAAAAATAGGTTCTTACTTTAATACATCAAAAGTTCGTTCTTTTTATGATATGTTTTCTAGTTCAAAATTTGAAGAATTAACTCTTCCGTTTGATACGTCTAGTGCTAATGATATAAATCTTAACGGCATGTTTGAAGGTGCAACCTATCTTAAAAAATTAGATGTTCATACATTTAATATAACTGATTTCAGTGGCATTAGAAGTATGTTTCATAAAGTTGGAACACAGGTTAAAGAAGGAACTGAAATAATTATTAACGATACATTTTCAAATCAACGTATTTTTGATTATGATTTTCCAAATGCATTCTATACAGTAAATGGTAGCGATCCATATTCAACAACTAGTCTTGGAAGTGTAATTGGTAGATATGGAAATAAAGTCGTATTAATCCCGGTGATTCCATTAGATATTAATAAAAATGGTGGGGATACATCTAATATCCAATTTTATGGTCATAGAGTGGGAAGTGAGATTGATACAAAAGATATAATAGTAACAAAAAATGGATATAGATTAGTTCGTTGGACAGATACACAAGATGGTAAAAACGCAACAATTAATATTCCAGCTGGTGGAAAAAGTACAAATACTTATGCAGATTTTTATAATACACAAAATGTATTAATGGCTGGACAAAAATTATATGCACAATGGATGAAAGATTACAAAGTCACATCATGAGATAATCAGACTTATACAAAATGATCAAATAAAGATATAATTATCGAAACAAATTCTGATAATATCTTTTGAAAGATTCAGTTAGATTGAGTAGATATGCCTGCGACAGGATATGATCATAACCTTCAACTTTGAGTTTCAGGGTCTTTGGTTCTGACATTAAAATCAGCTTATTTAGATACATTGCCAGCTGGAGATCATACAATCAAAATGATGTTTTCTAGTTCAAATGGTAATTACGAGATATTAGCCACTCTAACTATCAAAAATCAGACTACTTGATGAGGTGGTGGTTCTAGTGGTGGAGGTTGATGAAAAAGAAACACAACGCCTGTCATTCTGAGCGGTAGCGAAGAATCCAATGAACAATTAACATGAGATGTCCAAGAACCACAAGAAGAAAAATCTGAATTTGAATTAGCATACGAATTCGCATTCAAGCACGGAATCACGACTATGGACACGATTGAAAAAGCCAACATGACATGAAATCTGACAAGAATCGCTATGGCGAAAATGCTTTCATACTACGCTATCAATGTTCTCGGTCAGACTCCAGATACTACTAAAGTTTGTAAATTTGACGACGTATCGACTCAAGAAGACGTAGCCTATAATAATTGAGTAACTTTGGCGTGTCAGTTGTGATTTATGTGAGTTTGAATGAAAAATTTCAGACCTTACGACACAGTAATCAGAGCAGAATTCGTTACAGCCCTTTCAAGAATGCTGTTTGGTACGCCAGATTGAGATCCATATTATGTGACTCATTTACAAAAACTAAAATCTGAATGAATTATCAAAAACGACGATCCAAATATGGAAGAAGTGCGTGGTTATACTATGATTATGCTGATGAGAAGTAAGGAATAGCTTTATTGTCAATAAATTTCACATCCTTTCAAAAAGATGACAAAAATGCTAACACATAAGATTCTTCGCTAAAGCTCAGAATGATAATTTACATAAATCGTCCTTGAATTTTAAGGGCGTTTTTTTAATTTATTAGGTGTTTAACAGTTGAAAAATAATGTCAGACAATCAAACAATAATTACAATTGATGAAAATAGTTCAAATCAGCGTTTTGATCGTTTTTTGCGTAAATATTGCAAAAATTATCCGACAGTAAAACTAACTGACATTTACTCTGCGATTCGTAAGTGAGAGATTACTATAAATTCTAGGAAATCTAAAGAAGATTATCGTCTCCAGATTTGAGATCAGATTTCTTTTCCTGCTGATTTATTCTGAAAAAAAGAACACGTTCAGTGAATTTCTTTTAAAGAGAAACAGATGAAAAAGCTGACTAAAGAGAAGATTCTTCCACGAATTTTATACGAAGACGCTGAACGGGTAGCTTTTAATAAACCTACATGAGTAGTAGCTCATGAGAGCAATAAACATTGGAAGGATTTATCAATGAATGATTATCTTGCTTGTTATACTAAAGAATATGAAAGCTGAACTTTTAAGCCAGCATTTGGATATAGATTAGACAAGGATACTTCGTGAGTGCTTATTGCTGCTAAAACGTATGAAGCTTTACAATATTTCAATCAAATTATTCGTGATCGTGAAATAAATAAAGAATATCTCACAATCGTAGTCTGAAAAACTCCAGAACATTTAATCATAGATAAACCACTCGAAAAGAGTTATAATGCTCATTTCGATCGTGCTCAAATGAATATAGCGAAATTCTGATGATTAGAATCCAAAACTGAAATCTTTACCGTGAAAACATTTTTTCATCACGATTTAGGTCAGATTTCTTTGCTTCGTGTAAAACTTTATACAGGTAGAATGCACCAAATCCGTGTGCATGTGGCTAGTGAATGATTCCCAGTGGTGGGGGATTTAATTTATTGAAATCCTGCAGTAAATAGAAAATGTAACAAAGTCTTGCATATTCAAAGACAATTACTACACTGTTATAGATATAGTTTCTCTGATAGAAATGAAAAACTGATTACTGTCAAGGCTCCATTACCAGAAGATTTTCAATTGGTACTTGGTCCACAGTTAAAGCATATTTCTACTCTATTAGACAACCAATAATAAAAACTTTTACTTTTTACAAAAACAAACATGAAAACTTTTCTTTGGACTACACTATTCCGAATTGTAGCTGCTATTGCATGATTGTTATGTTTAGGGTTTGGAAACCTATGAACTCAGGTTCTAGACAATACATGGATGATAAAATTTCTTCCAGAAAATATGCAGACTAGAGCTTGTGAACCTGTGGTTGCATCTGCATTAGAGGATATTGATCGATGTGCAGCGGCAGAAGCTAATAATTGTTACCCAGTAGTTGAAGAAGAAGTTGTTGTTGAAGAAGAAAACCCATTATGAGAGACAGCTTGGCTTCAAGAACCATTAAGTAGCATTATTGCTAATCAAGAAATAATTTATAAATCTTTACAAGAGTCTTTTGCTACGACTCAGCAAATGGTAAACGATTTATCAAATAAAGTTAATCAACTTTCTCAAAATACTGATTCACAAGAGTTAGTTATCGATGAAAAAGAAGCTCAGAGACTACAGCTTCAGGCTCAAATCGAGGCATTACAAAATGAAATGAACAATTTATAATCCTGAAATTATAGATAGAAAGATGGTTTCATACGGAATCATCTTTTTTTTATCTTAAATATCCATTACAGAAGCTTTTCCAATCCATTGTTTTTTTTCATTCAGGTTTGATTGCAATATTTATAACGGCTGGATTTAAATTCTTTCACTCAATTAATGGCTTATCTTTATTCTCACTATATTTACTCTCATCCAGCTGTAATTCTTCAATAATCACAACTTTCTCATTCAGTTTAAACCATATTTTTGGCCAGATTGCATAGGCTCTATATTTAGCGTAAATATCTTCTAAACTATCTTCATATACATTGATTTCTCAGTCAGATTTTTCAATTTTTTTACAAATCGTAGCTTTAGATTCATCTTGAGGAGCTGCGCTAATCTGTTTTTTTCCGTAGTTCCATAACGTATTGCATAGAAATTTTGGTCATTCTTTTTCTAACGCTGTAATCAAATCCTTCACAGTCCACTCAAATTTTAAAGGGAAAGAAAGCTGATCGATAATATCTCACGTATCCATTCAAGCATTCATATGCATAATTGTAATTCAGCTTTTTTCTTCTTTATTTAAGAAAATCGATTGGAGAGGAGAGGCTCCACGATATTTAGGCAATAATGACCCATGTACGTTAATTGGCCCAAAAGTTGGAATATCCAATATAGATTGAGGTAAAATCTTTCCATATGAAATCACAACTAAGAAATCTGGATTCTTTTCTTTCAACCAGTCGTAAAAATTCTGTCATTCTACGCTTTTTTCTGGATTAATTTTTAGGGGAGTTTGAATGAAATCTTCAGCTTCATTCGGAAATAATTCCTTAGCTTTCACTTTGATTGGATTTTCTTTGAGCTGCATTCATCTTCATGCAGGTTTATCAGCCTGGGTTACTATACCGCAAATCTCAAACCTATTATCTGAATTTAATTCTTCCAAAAATGGAATTCAGATATTTGCACTACAGCAAAAAACTACACGATAAAAAGCTGGATCATACATTTTTTGATTGCTAGGTTTACAGGCTAAAATTCTATCAGATATTGGCGCTAATCACTTAAAAAATCCATATCTTTTGAGTATCTGAGTGGCATATTCACTGCAATGAGGGACGTGTGAGCATATCCTTCATTTCAGTACCATAGAGAAAATTCATTTATCCGGAGATATGCTATATTGATATAATTTTATCAAAATTAACAGTATTGTAGTCAATATTCTATCAATTATTTTATATATTCATTTGAATAATTTCCATATAACAGACATATAACTTATATAACAATATAATATATCTCACTATTCATCCAATCTTTTTTTAACTTCCTTTTTCATTTCATTTACTCCTTCTTTCAAAAATCATGTTAATCAGCTAGATTTTTCATTATCAATATATCATTTCTTTACAGCTTCTTCAGCCTCAATCTGGTAAACATATTTGTTACCTATAGCTCATTTAATCAATAGTTTATTTATTCTTTTTTGTAATCACATTATTCTTTCATGCTAGCTTCTAAAAGTTTAGTCTG
>Ga0310691_10008614_pt1 | contig 10431 bp, 8 predicted proteins | sample 176DNAGHGlowgp2_FD_203887 | JGI IMG/M metagenome (GOLD analysis project Ga0310691, IMG submission 203887) | Sheep rumen microbial communities from Palmerston North, Manawatu-Wanganui, New Zealand - 1766 DNA GHGlow gp2 (v2) (version 2) | ecosystem: Host-associated > Mammals > Digestive system >...
AGATAAAGCAGCCGATGATGGACTGGAGCAGATAGTTGGTAAGGCTCATGCGACCAAAGATGCAGAGATGACGGAGCACTCGGCGCACGCCCTCAAAGGCATACCAGGCAGAGACAACAGCCGATACGATCATCAATAGGATGATGAGGTTGTAGATGGGGTGCAGCCATGAATCCAACTCGCCGAAATCTGGATTAATCAGCGCACCAAGGCCGAGGAACGAAGTGACGAGTAGGCTATGCCATATCTGTATGTGGCGCCCCTCGTTGTAGAACATTCGCTGGCGGCCCAACTGCATGCCAAGAATAAACAGACAGAGCAACTGTGTAAGTCGTCCGCTAAAGATGTTGAATCGGAAGTTAACTTCAAATCCGTATCGCAGGTTGGTAAGGGCGTTCTCCAGGAACGTGCCGTGTTCGTGTGCGCTATTAATCTTGCCATACAGTTCCCACATGGTGCTGTGGTCAATGGTGGTACCTGTCAGCAGGCAGAATAGTTCTACGGGTTGGATGGCTAGAAGGATGATTATTGCCCATACCCACCTAGACGGCAGATAGCTAATAGGGATGAGTAGCAGACCGTAGCACGCATATAGCATCAGGATGTCGCCATCGTAGAATGTCACGTTGATGATGCCGAACATGAACAGCAGACACATGCGCCAGGCAAAGCGGCCAGAGAAACTTTTGCCTTTCTGCTGCTGATTATCGTTCATGATGAAGAAACTCAGTCCGAAGAGCATGGCGAAGATACCATACATCTTGCCCGAAAGCAGCCAAGCTAGCACGTCGGCCACTGTCTGGTCGCTTGCCAGCGGATGGACTATCGGCTCCTGGGTGAAGATGTTGAAGTGTTCTACAGAGTGATAAAGTATGATGCCTGCCACAGCGATACCTCTCAAGGCATCGGCCACATCAATTCGCGTGTTGGGTAAATTGCGGGTCTTGTACATTTTTTCTCGTTTTGACGCTGCAAAGATACAAATTGTTTTGTGATTTTGTGCTTATTGTTTTGATTTTTAAGAAATAGTCTGTATATTTGCCGCAGAATAATCTAAAACATCAGCTTATGAAAAAGCTTATCCTTCTCGTTATGATACTTATGTCTGGTATGATGCCGACGTGGGCACAATCAGCAGCTGCCGATGACATCGCTCAACTGCAGAAAGAGATGTACCAGCTCTACAATAAAAACGACGAGACGGCTTTTGTTGATATTACCAACAAGCTGAAGGAGGCGGCACAGAAGGCTAACGACGAACGCACCTTCTACAAGGCTTGGGCAAATCAAGCTCTCTACTTTGCCAACCATCAGCAGCGCAACAAGGGACAGCTCATCGCCAAGGATATGCAGCAGTATGCCCTGAACCACGACCATAAGTACGGCATCTATACAGGTACACATGTGATGGGCACCATACAGAGCATGATGAGCGACTATCAGGAGGGTATACAGAACTTCAAGAAAGCCATCAGCTTTCTGCACGAGCATTTCCCAAACGAGAGTGCGGCGGCCTCGTGGATAGAACTGGCCAGAATCAGTCTTACCAATAGAAAAATCCATCAGGCTATCCAAGATGCCGAACAAGCCCTGAAGGAACCAAATATCAGTGCCATGCATAGGTTGAACGCATGGTCGGTAATCTGCCTGAGTAAGGTTGACACAGCCTTATATCACGTAAGGGATGCGGCTGAATATCAGAAGGAGTTCGACTACGTTTGGGGCGAGCGCGAGAAAGCCAAGAAAGCATACGGACACGATGACTCCAGCGGCGCCGTAATCGCAGTATGGCGAAAAATCAATGATCATCAGTACGACGAAGCCATCGCTCTCTGCAATAAATTGAGATCGCCACTCTTCAGGAATGACTTGCTCAGCCTTATACACAAACGCAAGGGTGATTACAGAAATGCCTACTTCACACAACAGAGATATTGGGAGATGCGCGACTCTATCAATAGCAGACGTAACAATCCAGATACTGCCAAGCAGGTTATCGACGCCTTCAGTCAGTCGGTTGAGTCGCACCGCAACGGTGCAGCACCTAATGACGATCTCACGATGCTCGCCATCAGGTGTCTGGTGGTGGACACTTGCAACCCAAAGTCAAGAGAAATGAAGATTTTAACACGGATTTAATACTTTGACATTTGTCATTCTATTGATACTATCGTTTTCTCTTCCCATGCTTTCAGGAAAGCAAGCTGTTCTGGTGTATGAAACCAATGTTCTCCATCAGGCATGATGGTAATCTGGCACTGATGCTGGCTGATGAAGTCGCGGCCTACTTCCTCACTGACAACCAAGTCAGTCTCTGGGCGAAGGATATACGTGGGTGTATCCCAGCAAGTAATCGTGTTATTAACAACCCACTCGTAATAGTCATCCTCGCGCTGTGGCATCAGTTCTATAAACTTCTTCATATCGAGAATCGGAGAGACAAGTAATGCCTGTTCCACTTTCTTGCTCTGGAATGCCAACAACGAAAACCACGAGCCTATGCTGTTGGCACGAACGGAAACCGATTGCCAATTCTTGTATAGATAATCACGTATCTCATTCAGCAAAGGCAGCACCTCCCAAGGCTTGCGTTCTACAGGCAGGTCGATACCCATAACTTGATACCCTTTTGGCAAGGCCACCTCTGCAAAGGCCAATGCCTCTTCCTTTCGTCCATGCAACCCATGTACAAAAAGAAACACCTTGTCACTCTTTTCGCCAATGAGCAACGCCGGCGTAGAGCCAAAAATTAATTCAATAACTTTCATGTCTTGTTATTCGGAATGTACAAGAGTCGCTCCCCCTAAGATTACTCAATTACAAAACTACGTGGATAGAAATCACTATAGAAACGACCATCGGTGGCGGTAAACTTCAGAACGCAGTAGTTCGGGTCGGTCACACCGCCGGGGTAGTACTGCTCATCGCCAACGCGCCAGATCATCTCTTTAGAGGCAGGGTCGGTTAGTACTTCCATCGTACCGCGCAGCATCATACCTTTGAAACCTTTGGCATCACAGAAATAGATACTGGCCTTGGGGTTAGCCTTGTATTGAGCCACACGTATTGAGAATGTGTTGGTTGTAAAGTAGAAGGTTTTGATACCCTCGCGTTTACGTGGCTTCAGCATGGCCTTGGTCCAAGGAAAACCTTCTAGGTCTACTGACGAGATATAAGCGATGGGCAGAGTGTCGGCCATCTGTGCAATAAGTTCTTTAACGCCGGCTAAAGCGGGGTTAGCATTCATCGCTTCATCGTTATTGACATCCAGCGTTTGGCGCCAACGCTTAAGCTGGGGAAAATACGATTTCATCATGCCGATGTATTCCTCTTTGGTAATAGGTTTTTCTAACCCTTCGTTAACAGCATTCACAAACTGAGCACAATGCTCAATCATTTCTTCCATCGTACAATCCTGCAGGAACTTGCCGTCCTTATAGCAGTACATACAGTAATCTTCATTCTTCGTGCCGTCGGCATTCGTGCCTAGCACATCATCTGTGAGCGGCATGCCGCAACTCTGACAAAATCTCTGTTCCATACTATTATCTTTTTATACGTTTATAAATCCTCAGATTTAGAAAAAACGCTCAATCGCCTTGCGGCATCTTTGCTTGTCTTTGTCTGTGAGTTCTGGATGCATGGCTGTGCCGCCACGCTCGATAGTGCTTACGATTTTGAAACCTGCATAGCGGGCGATTTCACGCATAGCACGTATGGCGCCTCGCGACTGCTTGAACAGGATGTTCCAAGGCCAAGGTGTGGTGCAGGTGCTGATGAGGATGCACTTTTTACCTTTCATCAGAGGCTCTGGAAAGCGTGGAGTGTCGCGCATCATACCATAAACCTGACGGTCGAACATCAGTTTCATCTGCCCTGGGATATTGCCCCAATAGCAGGGCGCACCCATAATGATGGTATCAGCCTGCTGCATCATCTTCAGCACCCGCTGCGAATCATTCTCAGCTAGTACGCATTTCTCTTTCTTTCGACAGACCATACAACCCGTGCAAGGCTTCACAGTCAGGTCGTTGGTATATACCATCTCCACCGTGTCGCCTCGTTTCTCTGCTTCCTCACGCATGATGCCGAGCATCTGCGATATCAGTCCTTTCTTTCGTGGACTTCCATTTATAATCAGTATATTCATACCTTACGTTTTTATTATTTGACGCTGCAAAATTACAAATAGTTGCAGAATATCCCAAAATTATGGGATATTCTGCGTAAAAATGTGATGAATGACCTATGGTGATGCTAGGATGTACGGATTATTTTATGGCTGATAATGGTCCTCCGTGTCCAAAGTAGCTATAGCGGGTGTTGTCTGGATTTACTACGATTTGCTCTACTACTACCTCTGGGTCGATCATTATCAGCTTTAGGGTGTGGCGGCCTGGCGATACGTTAATGGGGACCTCCAGCCAGCGCATGTTGTCGAATACCTCATCGCGGCGCAGTTGCTTGCGGCCGTCTTTCCATCCGCTCAGTAGCAGATTGTTATGCTGGGGTAGGGGCTTGAGCACTTTCGACTGGGCGAGGTTCTTCTGTGTGTACTCCTGGAACTCGTCGTGCAGTCCCTGGCGGGCGTCGATTACTTGTATAGGCTGGTTGTCTATCTGTACTCCAATACGCAGACCGCGTGCTGGCATTACATCTTGCGTAGGTAGTATGCCGATGGCAACACCTGCCTCTAATTCAATCTCGTATTCCAATGCAGGACCATTGCCGTCAGTAGACCATTCCTTCATCACGTCCTTGGCGCCCATACAGCCCTTGCCGCGGCCCAGGTCGGGCAGTATGGCCCAACCCTCGTCCTTACGTGTGTAGTCGCAGGCTGAAATAGAATACTCTTTTGTGTTACGCGATGCACTCAGGTCGTTTACTACCTTGTAACCCAGTGTCATCGGGTGGCGATTCTTTTCTGGTATGCTCCACATGGTGTAACCTATATGGTTGTCGCGCATCATGCCGTCCCATTTGCCTGCGGCCATCACCTTATTATAATACTCCGTAAGTCTGGCGTCCTTAGCCATCAGGTGGTCGATAGTGATGCTGTCGCCCATAGTGGCAGCGTTATATATCATGGCTACACCTGCGCTGGCCACAGCGGGATAGTACACCAACTGATAGAATGCGTCCTGAGCCTCGGCTGGTATCAGCTCCTTCAGCGCCTCGCAACGCACAACCAGCGATTGCCACTGATTGTTAAGGTGCAGCATCTCTTTGTAGTTGAACAGTCCTGGCACCTGTACCTCAGGCTTGCGTATCAGGTTCAGTTTAGAGTATTTTGCTATGATGTCGGCCGTCTCCTGGGCGTATTCCTTGCCGAAGATGCTGCTGGTAAAGTTTTCTAGCCAAGCCTGCTCGTCGCCAGGCTGGATTGCATCAGGATTCCAAGCGTAGTGCATGATGAAGTCTATTGGCATCTCCTTTGGTTTCAGGTCGCCAACGTTGATAATCCAAATGCGGTCGATGCCTGAACGGTAGGCGAGATTCAGCTGTTCGCGCAGTTTGGGAACGGTGGTGGTATTCACCCAACGGTCGTTCCATGGGCCACCATTCATGTCGATGTGATAGTACAGACCTAGTCCGCCTTTGCGCTTGATCTCAGCAGCAGTTCCCTTGCGACGTATGTAGCCCCAGTTGTTGTCGCAGAACAGCAGTGTAACATCGTCGGGCACAGTAAATCCTGCGTCGTAATAGCGCTGCACCTCTGTGAAGATAGCCCACAACTGCGGCACAGCATCTGGTCGGCCGTAGATGTCCTTTATAATCTTGCGCTGACCCTCTATAACCTTTCCCAGAGTTTTTATGTTCTCCTGGTCGTCGCCTTTGCCCATCGCTACGTCGCCATCGCCACGCATACCTATTGTCACCAGATTGTCGTAAGCCTTGTTGCGCTCCATACCCTCGCGGAAGAACTGGTCCACACGTTCCTTGTTCGACGCATAGTCCCAGGGACCCACCTGCTCCTTGCGCTGCAGATATTCACGATGGCTGCGCATCATGGGCTCGTGGTGCGATGTGCCCATCACTATGCCCATCTCGTCGGCAAGTCGTGGACTCTCTGGATCGTCCTCATTGAAATTCGTGCCCCACATAGCAGGCCAGAAGTAGTTGGCCTTCAGTCGCAGCAACAGCTCGAAGATGTGTGCGTAGGCTTTCGAATTGATGCCACCAAACTTGTTGGTGCACCATCCTCCGAACGATGGCCACTCGTCGTTGATAAAGATTCCACGATACTTCACCTTGGGCGAGGGCTGCTCTATCCTGCCTCCATCGTAGTATAGTTCGTCCTGATGCTTCACAGGGGCGTCGGCCATATAGTACCAGGGCGATACACCTATGCGCTGACTTATCTCGTAGATGCCGTAGATGGTGCCGCGCTTGTCGCTGCCAGCGATGACCAGGTTGCCATCCACTACGTCAATCAGGTACGATTCCCATTGGCCGCGTACCTTCTTTACGTCAATCTTCTTCTGCTTGATGAGTTGATTAATCATCTTACTCTTGCCGATAGTACCCACATAGATATTTGGCGTTGTCGATGAAAAACTAACCAAGCCACCTTGGTTAAGCACCTTGGCACTTGTGCCTGATACCTTACGAACATCATCGCCCAGGTCGTTTGCTGCGCGAATCACACCCTTCCAGTCGTTTTCATCTACTATGATGGATGCTACTTTGTGGTTTGTAACAATAGGAAATTGCTGTGCCATTGCGCTCATCACGATGGCTATCAGCATCATGCTTAATGATAGTACTCTTTTCATATTTGGTTGTCAATTTTGTTTCTGTCTGAATTCTGTTGGCGTTACGCCGTATTCGGCTTTGAAGTTCATCGTGAAGCTCTTCACGGTGGTGAAGCCTACGGCATAGGCTATCTCTGTGATTTGCATCTGCGAGGTTTCAAGCAGGGCTTTACCACGTTTCACGCGGATGGTGCGGATGAACTCTGCTGGGCCTAAGCCTGTGATAGCCATCAGTTTCTTGTAGAGTGTCGATCGCGACATACCCACCTCGCTGGCCATCGTCTCTACTGAGAATTCAGAGTCGCTGATGTTCTTCTCTACCAGTGCGATGGCTTTCTGGATGAACTGCTCGTCGAGTGGGGTGATGGTTATCTCGCTGGGTTCGATGTTCATCTTATGGCGGAACAGCTGGTGGTTGTTCTGCTCCCAGTCTATGAACTTATTCACACGCAGGCGCAGCACCTCTACGTTGAATGGCTTGGTCAGATAGTCGTCGGCACCCAGTTGCAGACCCTCGATACGGCTCACATCGGTGGTGCGGGCTGTTAGCAGAATGATGGGGATGTGCGATAGCGTGATGTCGCTCTTCACCCGTCTGCACAGCTCGAATCCGTCGATACCTGGCATCATCACATCGCTGATTATTAGGTTCACCTGTTCGCGCTGTAGTATTTCGAGCGCAGCGGCGCCGTCCGATGCGGTAAACACATTGAAACTCTCCTTCATGCATGAACTTACAAACGATAGCATATCCTGATTGTCGTCCACCACTAGGATGGTCTTGAGTACATCGGCTGGTGGAATCATGGGGACAGGTCCATGATCGCTCGTGTCGAGCGAATCATGCGACCTGTCTTTTACCTTTGCACCTTGGAATCTGAGTAGGTCCAAGTGTGAAGGAAGTTTAATGCGAACTGATAACTTTTTGGGATGTGCTCCGTAAAGGGATTCAGGCAAAGTCCTCCCTTGTCCTTCTTCAGATTCCTTTATATAGTTAATTTGTAAAGGAAAAAGAGATGAGTGACAAACTGTACTTTGGGGTTGACGTGTCGAAGCACTGGCTTGACATCGCCTATTATGACGGTATGGATGTTGACTGGAAGCATGGCCACATCCGAGTTGACAACGATGAGAGAGGATTCGCCCAGCTGGGTAGGTGGCTGGACAGGCTTTGTGTAGGCAAAGGCACGTGTATCTTCTGTATGGAGTACACAGGGCTGTACAGTCAAGAGTTCCGCCAATGGCTGGAGCGCATGAAGATTGTCTATGGCATGGTATCTCCCCGCAAGATGCACCGCTTTGAGCCAGACCTTGGAGAGAATGAGCGTGCGCTGGACCGCATCAAGACTGACGAGATGGACTCTTTCCGCATAGCGATATACTGCAAGGAGCACTCTATGAAGATACGCCGCAAGCCCTCACACCTTCCATCAGATGCCTACTTCAAGCTGAAACGCCTGCTTGCCGAGCGCAGACAATACGTCAAGCAGTCTGCGCTGTACAAGCAGCAGCTTCATGATATAGGCAAATACGACACAGAGGCCTCACGACACAGGAAAGAGGCTGAGCTGGCAAGCCTGACGGAAAAAAACCTCCAGACCAGCAAGGAAATGGAGACCATCATCAGGGAGGATGCGGACATCAGGAGAAGCTACGACCTGCTTCTCTCCATCAAAGGCATAGGTTTGGTAGTCGCTGCCGAGACCGTAGTGCTGACGGAGAACTTCACTTCAATCACCAATCCCCGCCGCTATGCCTGCTATATCGGCATAGCCCCTGGCAGAAAGGAGTCGGGTGTGAGCATACAGGGCAGCGACCACGTAGGCAGGAAGGGATTCACACAGGCCAAGGCAGACCTGTCGATGGCGGCACTCCACGCCATACACTATGACAAGGGCATCAGGGCATACTGGCTCCGGAGGAAGACCGAAGGGAAACATTCCGGCGTGGTGCTCAATGCCGTCAAATTCAAAATAGTACTGCGTATGTTTGCCGTCATCAGGAGGCAGAAGCCTTATGTAGAGATGGAAGAATACGGAAAGAAGTAATCTAAAAGGCGGGCGTGAACCAGAGACCTGTCAAGCCGTTTCCATGCCTCCAAGGGGATTAGGACGCCCGCCTTTCCCGTTTTTTCACTAACTTTGCACCCGGTTTTCAACAAAAAGGTGAGAGGCAGGGCGGAGGTAGTGAACTATCTTGTCCTTAGACAAAGCCCTTGAGTGTGATTTAGTCTCCCCTGCCCATGTACATGACCGCAGTACCTGTTAGAGAATTGACGTGCCCGTAACACGCCTTTAAAAGATCTGGCTTACAGCCCTGCACGCTGCCTCTCCCGTAACTTAAACACCGCAAAGGTATGAATAAAAATTGGTTTATCGGCATTGATGTCTCGAAAAAGACGCTTGACGCCTCGATTTTCGTCGCAGGCGAAGTGATCAACAAGTTTCCCCATGTCCAGGTGAGGAACGACAAGCAGGGCTTTAAAGACTTGTTCAGATGGGCAAAGGAGCAGGGCATGAAGACGAAGGACACGCTCTTCGGTCTGGAATTTACAGGCTATTACTCCGACGCGCTTGAGCAGTTCCTGACTAAGAAGCAAATCAGCTACACCATGCTGCCAACAACGGTGGTGAAACACTATCAGCGTGGCCCCCATGACAAGAACGACAAGATCGACTCTGCAAAGATTGCAGACTACCTGTTCCGCTTCAACGGAACGGAATGCATCAAGTTGCGCGTGCTGCCTTCAAAGGCCCTGCAGCAGCTGAAGGACCTCAAGAGCGAGCGCAAGTTCCTCGTGCAGCAGCGCGTGGCCTGCGAGAACCGCCAGAAGGTCGCCAAGTCTAAGAGCGAAGAGAAGCACCTGCAGAAGCTCATAGACCTCTACAAGGCGGAAATCGAACAGGTGGAGCAGCAGATTGCCGACGTGATAGTACAGGATGAAGAAATCTATACTACCTACAGACTTCTGAACTCCATCCCTGGCATCGGCTTCGTCAATGCCGTCAACACGATTGCCAATACCCAGAACTTTACGGCATTTGAGACTGCAAGACAATATGCGAAGTATGTTGGCGTAGCCCCGTCGGAACACTCATCAGGCACAAGTGTCCAATGGCGACGACGACCATCACCGCATGCCGACCTCCAGGCGAAAGCTGACCTGTCGATGGCTGCCTTGCATGCGATTGAACTGAGCGCAGAGATAAGACAATTGTACGAACGTAAATTAGGAAACAAGCCAAAGGACAAAGATATACAGAAGAAGGCCCTGAATGCCGTCAAATTCAAACTCGTCAGGGAGATGTTCTCCGTAGCCAAACAGGCAAGGATCTTTGAGCTGAGAGGACTGGACAAAGCACAGGCCGAGACACATAACACTGAGGAGTGAGTGAACTAAGGCAGGAGTGCCTCCTGTCACTTTAGTCTTGCTCAGTAGGTGGATGCGGTTCACTAATTAGAAATCTTTCAGTGAATACAATAAGTTGTGGAACGGCGAGACAGAGCGTGATCTGCTGGCATTGCTCGATGATATGAATACTCGTGGAATCCATTTTGCAATATCTAATGTCACCCACTATCGGGGGCGCACGAATACTCTCTTTTTGGAATGGTCTGCCCAATATCACAGCCATTCAATTAAAAGCAACTACATCAGTTTCAACGACAACAGCAT
>Ga0310691_10008615_pt1 | contig 10429 bp, 5 predicted proteins | sample 176DNAGHGlowgp2_FD_203887 | JGI IMG/M metagenome (GOLD analysis project Ga0310691, IMG submission 203887) | Sheep rumen microbial communities from Palmerston North, Manawatu-Wanganui, New Zealand - 1766 DNA GHGlow gp2 (v2) (version 2) | ecosystem: Host-associated > Mammals > Digestive system >...
GTCTCGGCGACCTCGCGGATATTGGCGTCGGTGATATTGCCCGAAGCCTCGAGCAGAGCCGCTCCTGCGGTTATCTCGACCGCCTGCTTCATCTCGTCGCAGCTCATATTGTCGAGCATGATTATCTCGACCTTGTTCGCGAGTGCCTCGCGGAGCTCATCGAGCGTGCGCACCTCGACCTCTATCTTTACCGTGTGACCTATCTTCTCGCGCAGAGCGGCTACAGCAGCGGTTATGCCGCCGTAAGCGTCGATGTGGTTGTCCTTGAGCATAGCCGCGTCGGAGAGGTTGAAGCGGTGATTCTTGCCGCCGCCGACGGTCACTGCGTACTTCTGTATCGCGCGCAGACCAGGGAGGGTCTTTCTCGTGTCGGTCACGGAGGCGTTAGTCCCCGCGACGAGCTCAACGCACTTGCTGGTAGCGGTCGCGATGCCCGACATATGCTGGAGCAGGTTCAGCGCCGTGCGCTCACCCTTGAGGAGAGTGAGGGTGCTGCCCTCGAGCTCAGCGATGATGTCGCCCTTTTTGACCTTTGTGCCGTCCTGAAGGAGGATGCGGAAGTCGACGTCACCGCCCGCGAGGTCGAAAACGCGCTTTGCGACCTCAATGCCGCACACGACGCCGCTGTCCTTGGCGACGTAGTACGCGGAGCTGCGGTGCTCGGGCGGGATGAGGTTATCGGCAGCAGCGTCGATGTAGTTGATATCCTCCATGAGCGCGGTGGTGATAATATTGTCGATGTAGCACTGTAAAAGCTTCATAGGTATCGTTCCTTTCGCGATAATGTAGGGGCGAACAGCGTTCGCTTGCAATACGGGTATATTTAACGGTTACACTGTGTAGGGGCGCCCTTCGGGCGTCCGCAGATTCCTCAAACGCTGTCTCTGGACTCTGCAAGCCTTTGAAAAGGCTTGAGCGAAACTTTCGGTTCCGCGCGTCAGTTAATTCGATGCGGCAGTATTCGCCGCGCAGGTGGTCTCAATACGAATACTTCGAGTCTATCGCGAAGTACTCCTCGAGAGTCAGTCCCGAGTCATGGACAAGTCCCGCGAGCTCCTCGCCGAGATAGCGGACGTGCCAGCCCTCGTACTTATAGCCCGTGATGCTCTCCTTGCCCTTGGGATAGCGAATGATGAATCCGTACTTGTGGCAGTTCTCCGCGAGCCATTTTGCCTCGGGAGTGCTATTGAACGAGTCGCCTGCGTAGTTGATATCGGCGGCGAGACCCGTCTGATGCTCGGAGTGACCGGGGCGCGCGGAGTAGGTGTCCGCGGCAGCCTTGCCGTCGCGCGCGACGTAGTTATTGTAGAGGGTCGCCTGATAGCTGTATGAGCGGTAGCCCGAGCATATGCCGAGAGTCATTCTGTCCTGCTTTGCGGCAGCCTGCATCTTCGCAAACGCTGTGTTGAACTCGGCTGTCAGCCCGTTCGGAGCGTAGGTCGAGGGCAGGGAGTAGGTCTTGTTCGCGATGAGCACGCCGTTGACGTAGGTTATGCCGTCCTTGACGGTAATCTCGCGGCGGGTGAACTTCTCGGAGGTGCCGTCGTCCCATTCGAGGGTGAAGTGGTACTTGTCCGAGCGCGAGAAACCGCCCGTCTTGACCGTACCGTCGCTGTAGGTGAACTGCGCCTTTGTACCGAGCGGGAGGATAGCGATGTCCTCACCGCCGCAGGTGCCCGAGAACTGTCCGAGCTTGTAGCTTTTGCCCTTGTCGGAGACGTACTCGCCCGAGAGATAGGGACCCTTGTCGAAGCGCTCGGTATCGCAGCGGGTGAGCAGCTCGACGGACGAATTGCCCCATTTCAGGTAGAATCGCTCATCATCGAGCCATGATATCGCCGCAGAGGCGGGAGCGCCCGCGGAGAGGGTGATGTCGATGCTGTCGCCCCACTTGCTGAAGCTGAACGGGGTCACGGTATCGCTGCGCAGGAGCAGACCCTCACTGCTTCCGTCGAACCAGAACCAGCGTTTGCCGCTGCCGCCTACTGCGGAGAACGTACCCTGCGGGTCGTTGACGGCATTGCGGACGCAGCTTTTTCTCATGCTGATGAGGTCGAAGGTGTCGACAACTCCGTCGCCGTCGAAGTCAGCGCGCTGAGCCTGCTCGGAGGAGAGCTCTCCCGCTCCGAGGAGGAATTTGCTCAGCAGTACCATATCCTGCGAATTTATGAGGTAGTCGCCGTTGACGTCTGCGCGTAGGAGCGGCATATCGTCGGCGGCACGGGACTGCACGCCTGCAGTCGGCAGCAGCGCCGCAGTCAGAGCAGCGGCTGCCGCGATGTGTAACAATTTCATCCTTTTGCCTTTCTGTTATATGTGGGGCGTCGTCCCCGACGCCTGTGCCTGTCAATTTTTTCGGCAGCGTATTGTAGGGGCGCCCTTTGGGCGACCGCAATCCCAGACAATTGGCGTTGAACGCAATGTGTAGGGAACGCCGCCCTCGGCGTTCCGCCCATAACCGACGAATCAACGGTAAATCGCAATATGTAGGGGCTCATTACAGCAAAGCTGCATATAGCATCACAATCCAAATCAAAGATTTGGTGTGCTGCTTATCCGTGCGCCCGCACATCTACATTAACGACGGACTGCCAAAGGCAGCCCCTACACATCTGAGCTCTGCCTTACTGCATTACCTCGCCGAGAATGATATACGCCACGGTCACGATCGACTTCGCGAGCACGAAGTCCGCGTCCACGAGATAGCCTCCGCCGAGCAGGTCCTCGCGAATCTCCTTCACGCGTCGGAAGCCCTCCGCCGCTTTTTTCTTGTCGGGGATAACGAAGTGGCTCTCCTGCATGATCTTGCGGGTCTCGGTGCGTATGCCCTTGGGTATGCGCGGAGCGCCGATATGCGCGTCGAACTGCACTTCCTCAAACTCCTTGGGAGCATTTGCCGCCTTTGAAGCGATGTTCAGCGCGGCATGGCGCGAGAACACGAGAGCCTCGAGCAGAGAGTTGCTCGCGAGTCGGTTGCCGCCGTGGACTCCCGTATGCGAGCATTCGCCGCACGCGTACAGGTTCGGGAGGGTCGTCTCGGAGTTCTTATCAACGTCGATACCGCCCATGAGGTAGTGCTGGCAGGGGAATATCGGCACGGGACCCTTTGTGAGGTCCCAGCCCTGGTCGAGCAGGTTCTTGTATATCATCGGGAAGCGCTTTTTGAGGAACTCGCTGTTCTTGTAGCTGATATCGAGGTAGAAGTCGGTGGAGTTCTGCTTGCGCGACTCGAGGATAATCGAGTGCGAAACGACGTCGCGGGGAGCGAGCTCGAGGCGTTCGTCGTAATTGTGCATGAAGCGCTCCTTCTTGCAGTTGAGGAGGTAAGCACCCTCGCCGCGCACAGCCTCGGAGATGAGGAAGCACTCGCGTGTGGCGCGGTTGTTGAAGGCTGTCGGGTGGAACTGCACGTAGCTGAGATTCTTTATCTTCGCGCCCATCTCGTATGCGAAGGTGATTCCGTCGCCCGTAGCGATGGCGGAGTTTGTCGTGAACTGGTACACTCTTCCGATGCCGCCTGTTGCGAGAATCATGTAGTGGCAGTTTGCGGTGATGTACTCGTCGTCTATCGTCTTGAGGAAGGCGGAGTAGCCCGTGGAGGTCTGCTTCACGGCGCACATGATGGTATTCTCCATGATAGTCACGTTCGGGAGCTTCTTCACGCAGTCGAGCAGGGTCGTAGTGATAGCCTTGCCCGTGGAGTCGGCGTGGTGGAAGATACGGTGGTGGCTGTGACCGCCCTCGAGGGTGCGGTGGTAGGTGCCGTCGGGGTTCTTGTCGAAGTCGACGCCGAGCTCGATGATACGCTCGATATCCTGTGCAGCCTCGCTGACGAGGGTATGCACGGCGTCAACGTTGTTCTTGAAGCCGCCGGCTATCATCGTGTCGTTCTGGTGGTACTGGATGCTGTCCGTCGGGGATTTGTAGACTCCCGCGATACCTCCCTGAGCGAGCATGGAGTTGCAGAGGGGCAGCTCGCGCTTGCAGAGGATGAGGATATTGAGTTCAGCTGGCAGGTTGATAGCTGCGTAGAGTCCCGCAGCACCGCAGCCTGCGATTATAACGTCATAGTTTACAGACATAGTGAGCACGTCCTTTGCCTAAATTTTGCCAAAATGGGTATACACATATATTATAGCACAGTTTTTCGGATATGTCACTACTTTTTTAACATTTTTCATTACTGCTGCGCGTCGGAGCATGAAAAAAGGACAGCAGACCCGAGAGTGAGTGGCAATCGGATCTGCTGCCCTTTTATGAACACACCTTTTCAATTGTTATGTCTTATCAGAATTCATATGGGAGGGTCTTGACCTCGCCGAGGACGAACTTTTGCAGCACCTTTGCGTCGTTGATATTGATGACGCCGTCCTTGAAGCAGTCAGCCGCCTCTATCTGGAGTGCGTTGAAGGTTACGGGGCGGTCGAGGATGCTCTCGTCGTACTCCTTGCCGGCCTTCATTTTAGCAAGCGCGTCCTGATACTCGATATACTGGAGTATCGTGATGTAGTCGAACGAATCCACCACGCCGTCGCCCGAGAGGTCGCCCGTAGATTCGGGGATTATCTCATACTTTGCGGGCAGATACTGTCCGTCGAGCTCTCTGTCGAAGTAGATACGCTTCTTCATGCCCGGGTTATCGGGATCCTCGACCACAGCAGTCTCGGGAGAAGCCTGTATCATCAGGAGCTCCCAGTACCACTCGAAGGGGTCGTCCTGATAGGTTTCGGAGTTCCTGTCCTTGTGCTCGTATGTGACTGCGACGCCCATATGCGTCATATCGGGGTCGAGGATAGCCTCCCAGTGACCCTCGGTGGAGGACTGCCACTGATAGAACGCGTCCTCGGGGGTACACGGGTCCTCGGAGGCGGCGAGGTTCTCGGCTGCCTTGAGGTAGGGGTAGTTCTCGTCGCGCAGGTAGCTGTCGAAGTTCTCGCCCTCTTCGCCGTCGGGACTGCCCGAAAGCTCGGCTTGTGTGGGGCGGAAGTGGCTGAATTTGTGCACGGACTCTCTCACGCGGACGTGGGAGTAGTCGCAGAGATGCGGCACGATATAGAGTGGCTTCAAGCCGTTCTCGGTGCGTGCCTCGTTGACCATGAAAGAGATCTCCATTGCGAGGTCGTGCAGGTCTTCCTGTGTGACCTGTGCGGAATCGCCTTCGTTCACGGAGGAGGTGAAAAATGCCAGAGGTGATACGCAGCACACGATGGACACCGCCAGAGCAATGGAATAGGTCTTTTTGAAGATATTGCCGAACATGACGCTGCACCTCCTTCTTCGGGCACGGAATAAAATGCCGTTTCTTAATATCATTCTATCACAGACATTATTAAAATAAAAGAGGGGAGGGGCAAAATTGTAGGGTTGTACAACAAAAATCTACGTTTTGTACAAAGAAAAATATACCAAAAGTTGTAAAACTTGCTGTTTATCAGCTTTGTATTATTGATTTGGGCTGATTTTTGAACAAATGTTACGTATGGTAAAGTTTTGACAATTTACGGAAGTGAATAAAAGCAAGCAATAATACTTCTTGTATATCGGGTCGGGATAAAATAATCATTGACAGAAAATCCCAACAGTGATATAATTGTTAATGCGTAATCACTGGCGAAAAATCGCTTTATTCATATGATTTCGGACGATGCTTGAGAAAGGAGCGGGCTTGCTTTGAGTAATATCAATCCCGAGTTTAAAATCAGAGAGGTCGCAGAGCGAATCAGGCTCACGCGCGAATCGGTGGGGCTGACTCCCGAGGAAATGGCGGAAAAGGTCGGTGTATCGACCTATGAGTACCTCGCCTACGAGGGCGGAGCGAAGGACTTCAGCTTCACATTCATATATAAATTCGCGAACGTGTGCGGCGTCGAGATAGCCGACCTCATGGAGGGCGAATCTCCGCGCATCAACAGCTTCGACATCACGCGGGCGGGCGAGGGACTTCCCATCGCGAGAAGAAAGGGACTGAGCTACCTCCGCCTCGCGCCTAAGTTCAGGAACAAGATAGGCGAGCCGTTCCTTGTAACTATCCCCTACGTTGACGAGAAATTCCGTGTTCCGCACCCGCATACCCACGAGGGACAGGAGCTCGACATCATCATCAGCGGACAGCTCAAGGTGCAGGTCGGCGACAACATAGAGGTGCTCAACGAGGGCGACTCTATCTACTACGACAGCTCCGAGCCCCACGATGAGTGGGCAGTCGGCGGACGAGAGTGCCGATTCTACGCCGTTGTATTCGGCCAGAACGAGAAGCCCACACACGCTATCTCCAACCTCGAGCCCGTAATACTCCCTGGCGTGACCAACTTCGACCTCGCCAACATCAAAGACCCTATCGCTGATAAGTTTGTCGAGTGCGAGACCGACGAGAACGGCGCGCTCACGAGCATAAAGTTCAAGAATGAGAGCACCTTCAACTTCGGCTTTGACGTCGTTGACGGGCTCGCGGCGAAATGTCCCGACAAGACCGCATTAATATATGTATCGAACGACATGGAGGAGCGCCGCTTCACCTTTGCCGAAATAAAGAAATACTCCAACATGACCGCGAATTATTTCAAGTCGATGGGCATAAAGAAGGGCGACAAGGTCATGCTCGTCCTCAAGAGGCACTACCAGTTCTGGTTCTCGATAATCGCGCTCCACAAGCTCGGAGCTATCGTTATCCCCGCGACGAATCAGCTTGTACAGCACGACTTCACCTACCGCTTCAAGGCGGCGGGCGTAAAGGCTATCGTCTGCACTGGCGACGGCGACGTAGCGCATCAGGTCGACCTCGCGATAGAGGAGAGCGGCATGGATATCCTCCGCATGATTGTGCACGGCGAGCGCGAGGGCTGGGCTGACTTCGACAAGGGCATCGACGGGCAGAGCGATGTGTTCGAGCGCCCGACAGACCCCGAGCTCCTCTCCTGCGGCAGAGAGCCCAACCTCATGTTCTTCACCTCTGGCACGACAGGCTACCCGAAGATAGCGACGCACTGCCACCTCTACGCGCTCGGACACTTCATAACGGCGCGCTACTGGCACAACGTCGACCCGAACGGCATACACTTCACCATTTCGGATACTGGCTGGGGCAAGGCTCTGTGGGGCAAGCTCTACGGACAGTGGCTCAGCGAGACCTGCGTATTCGTCTACGACTTCGACCGCTTCGACGCGAACAAGATACTCCCGATGTTCAAGAAGTACAACATTACGACGTTCTGCGCGCCGCCCACGATGTACCGCTTCTTTATTAAAGAGGATTTGAGCAAGTACGACCTCAGCAGTATAAAGTACGCGACGGTAGCGGGCGAGGCACTCAACCCCGAGGTATACAACCAGTTCCTCAACGCTACGGGCGTGAAGCTCATGGAGGGCTTCGGACAGACCGAAACCACGCTGTCTATCGGCAATTTCGTCGGCATGACCTGCCGTCCCGGTTCTATGGGCAAGCCGAGCGTTATGTACGACGTTGACATTGTTGACCCCGACGGCAAGCCCTGCAAGACGGGCGAGACGGGCGAGATAGTTATCCGCCTCGACAAGGGAACTCCCGCGGGACTTTTCCTCGGCTACTACAACGACGAGGAGAAGACCAAGGAGGTATGGCATGACGGTATGTACCACACGGGAGACACCGCATGGAAGGACGAGGACGGCTATTTCTGGTACGTCGGACGCGTTGACGACGTCATCAAGTCGTCGGGCTACCGCATAGGACCGTTCGAGATAGAGAGCGTCATCATGGAGCTTCCCTACGTGCTGGAGTGCGGCGTAAGTGCGGCTCCCGACCCTGTAAGAGGACAGGTAGTCAAGGCTTCGATAGTGCTTGTCAAGGGCAAGGAGGGCACTGACGAGCTCAAGAAGGAAATACAGGACTACGTCAAGAAGCATACTGCTCCTTATAAGTATCCGCGAATCGTCGAGTTCCGTGACGAGCTCCCCAAGACTATCAGCGGCAAGATAAGGCGCGTGGAGCTGAAAGGCTGATTTTGTAGGGGCGGATGCTATCCGCCCTTTTTTAAATGCTCCATCGAGAGAATAGAATAAATACGTTTAAATGTTTACCAAAAGTGTTGATTATTTTATCATTTGGTTCGGCTTGACTTGACAAATTTAGTTAAAAGGATATAATAAAATTATTATATTAGAAAGGTGGTCAAACCAATGAAAAACATTGCAAAAAAAGCGGCTGCTTTTGCTCTTGCTTTCACTCTTCTCGGAACAGGGACAGCAGTAACAAAAACATTCTCACCAACTTCTGACACATCGATCACTGCAAGTGCTGCCTGCTATCACAGCGCCGGTCAGCCGCGCGCTGAGTACGGTGAATGGACAGCGACAGGGAAAAAGAAAGTGATCATTTGTCCGGTCGTGCGCTATGAGAAGCAGTATAAGCGTACCATTACTTACAGATGTAGTTCTTGCGGAAAAACATTGTACACTGTACCAGAGTATAAATGGCAATGGGTAATTTAAAAAAATTATCTCTGTGAATGAAGAATGATTGAGGGCGACCGAAAGGTCGTCCTTTTTTATCGTGAATCGAAATGTTATGCGGAGATGCCAGAAGTGTGCTCCCTCCATACAATGTAACCTGAAAAATCGGCGAAAAATCGCCTCCTGAAAATTTTTTGGATTTTTTTGAAAAAAGTGCTTGACAAATCTCAAAAGCTGTGCTATAATTAATTTCGTCGTCAGGGGACTGATAGTCGACAGACAGCGTTCGGCTGACGGAATAAAAGGTCTACGTGGGGGTTTAGCTCAGCTGGGAGAGCATCTGCCTTACAAGCAGAGGGTCATAGGTTCGAGCCCTATAGTCCCCACCAATTTTTGGCCCGGTAGTTCAGTTGGTTAGAACGCTAGCCTGTCACGCTAGAGGTCGTGAGTTCGAGCCTCATCCGGGTCGCCATCTGTGCTTCTGTAGCTCAGTCGGTAGAGCAGAGGACTGAAAATCCTCGTGTCGTTGGTTCGATTCCGACCGGAAGCACCACAATGCGGATTTAGCTCATCTGGTAGAGCGCCACCTTGCCAAGGTGGAGGTAGCGAGTTCGAGCCTCGTAATCCGCTCCATAGTGTCAGGGTAATAACCTTGGCATTAACAAAATCCCGAAGCATCAAGCTGCGGGATTTTTTCTTTTTATCAGAATTTGCTTGCAAACGGCGGCAAATTGGTGTATACTTGACTTATACGGCGCGAAGCCGAAATGATATAAGAGGTGTAAAATGGGTAACGAAATGAGATACGCCGTGCTTATCGACGCGGATAACGTGGCGGCAAAATACACGAAGAATATCCTCGATGAGCTGTCGAACTACGGCATCGTCACATATAAAAGAGTCTACGGCGACTGGACACGCCCGAATCTTGCGGGCTGGAAGAATATGGCGCTCGACAACGCTATCACGCCTGTTCAGCAGTACAGCTACACCACGGGCAAGAACGCGACCGACTCCGCAATGATAATCGACGCAATGGATATCCTCTACTCGAATAACGTCGACGGCTTCTGCATAGTGTCCAGCGACAGCGATTTTACGCGCCTTGCGATACGTCTCAGGGAGTCGGGCAAGCACGTCATCGGCATGGGCGAGAAGAAGACCCCGAAGCCGTTCAGCACCGCCTGCAATGCGTTCAAGTACCTCGAGGTGCTCGCGGAGGAGGAGATTCAGCCTACCGCCGAGAACGAGATAGTCGAGATGAAAATGCTCGAGCCCGCAATTATCCGAATTATTGCGGAAAATGCCAACCTCGAGGACGAGATAAACATCGGCGAGCTCGGAAGCCGCCTGCAGGGACGCTACCCCGATTTCGACGTCAGAAACTACGGCTATTCCAAGTTTTCGCAGTTCCTGAAGGACTTCGACTGCCTCAGCTTCCGTCAGGTCGGCAGCAGCATTCTTGTCTCGCTCAAAACGAAGGCGACCGACCTCGAACGCGTGGAGAGTGCGCTGGAGGCTATAGTCCGCACAAACGGCACGAAGGGCTACAACCTCGGCGAGCTGAAAAAACAGCTCTGCGCGAAGCTCCCCGATTTCGACGTCAAGACCTACGGCTACTCGAAGTTCAGCCGCTTTGTGGAGAATCTGCCGAGCTTCCGCATCAGGAACAACACTGTTATGATTGCGGACAAGGCTGAAAAGTGAGGTGAAAAGCATGGAATCATCGGGCTGCGCGTTCGGTATGCTTGCTTTTGCGGCATTTGCGGCTGGAATTATCGCACTGATAATAGGCGAAAGCCGCAAGAAATCGGCTTGAAACACAGCAACGCAACACTTTGCACAAAAACTAACTGAAAAATCGTCTTACATTTGGCTTGACAAACTGCTTGCAGGGTGATATAATAATAAAGCTGACCCGAGAGGACAGCGAACAACAGCATCTTGAAAATTGAACAATGCTAAGAAAAAGTAACGACCCTTGAGATTCCTTTGCGAGAGC
>Ga0310691_10008616_pt1 | contig 10429 bp, 9 predicted proteins | sample 176DNAGHGlowgp2_FD_203887 | JGI IMG/M metagenome (GOLD analysis project Ga0310691, IMG submission 203887) | Sheep rumen microbial communities from Palmerston North, Manawatu-Wanganui, New Zealand - 1766 DNA GHGlow gp2 (v2) (version 2) | ecosystem: Host-associated > Mammals > Digestive system >...
ACAAGAACAGGAAATTAATTCTAGTGAATCTATACAGACACCTACTGCTCCAGTACAACCTCAAATAGAAGTTCCACAGAATACTGAATTAGTAACAGATCCAGTAACTTTAAAAACAGAAACAAGGACAGTTTCAGAAAAACCAATTGAAAATGTAGAAGTATCTAAACCAGTTGCTTCTAATAATGATGATGGTTCTAAGGGAAAAAGAGTTTTATTATTAATATTCTTTATTTTAGTATTTGCTTTTGTTATGGGAATGCCATATATAAATGAATATTTAGATAAATTAAAGAAAGATGTTGGTATGTCAGATATTGAAAGAAGAGCAAAACAAATAGAAGAAGAACAAAAACAAAAAGAAGCAGAGAAGAAAAAAACAGTAAAGCAAGAAGAAACAAAAAAATTTACATGTACTTCATTACCACATGCAACAGCTGATTATACAAAAGTAGTAGAAGAAACATTTGAATATAATTCCAAAAAAGAAATAATTAAGAATACTGTTAAAACAACATATACTTTCTTAACAATAAATGATAGTTATAATACACTAAAATCACAGTGTGATACTAATGGATTAAAATACATTGATAAAGAAGGATATGAATCAGCATGTAGTTATAGTGATACTGAGGTAGTAATTGAAAATACATTCGATTTAGAAATATTTAAACCAATACAAGATGAAAATTCAGTTATTCAATCAAGTGTTAAATATTTAGAAAAAGTTGATAATGTTAAAGAAGGTTTAACTAGTCAAGGATATACATGTGAATAGAAGGCAAGTGCCTTCTTTTTTTATGTCTTTACATTAATTTACATTCAATGTTTACAAATTCAAAAAATATTTAAAAACCACTTTACTATTAGAGTGGTTTTATTGTATTATAGAATTGTCAAGTGGTAAAAAGTGGTGAAAAGTGGGGGATGCCTATGTTTATGGGAGAATATCATCATACAATAGATGATAAAGGTAGATTAATAATTCCTTCTAAGTTTAGAACGGAACTTGGAGAAAGTTTTGTTGTAACTAGGGGACTTGAAAACTGTTTATTTGTCTACAGTTTAGTAGAATGGAATAAAATAGTAGATAAGTTAAAAAAATTACCTTTCACTAAAAAAGATGCCCGTAATTTTACCAGATTTTTCCTATCAGGAGCTACAATTACCGAACTTGATAAACAAGGAAGAGCCAACATCCAAACATCACTTATTGACTATGCAAGTTTAGAAAAAGATTGTGTTGTAATCGGTGTTAATGATCGATTAGAAATATGGTCTAAAGAAAAATGGGAAGAATTCTTCAATGCAAATAGTGATAAGCTATCTGATATAGCTGAAAACTTATTCATTGGGGATATAGATATTGATTTATAATGCATTACAGTGTTTTATTAAATGAATCAATAGAAAGCTTGCAAATAAAAGAAGATGGAACATATGTTGACTGCACATTAGGTTATGCTGGACATTCCAGTGAAATATTAAAAAGAATAAAAAATGGACACCTGTTCGCCATAGACCAAGATTCTGAAGCAATAAAAGCTGCAGATGAAAGACTTAAAAAAATAGGAAATAACTACACCATAATAAAAAGTAACTTTGTTAATATGAAAGATAAATTATCTGAATTAGGAATTAATGAAGTAGATGGAATTATATTTGATCTAGGAGTTTCATCACCACAACTTGACGAAGATGAAAGAGGCTTTAGTTTCCATAAAGATGCTAGATTAGATATGAGAATGGATAGGGATCAAGAACTATCAGCGTGGGATGTAGTAAATAAATATGAAGAAAAAGATATTGCTAATATCTTATTTAAATATGGAGAAGAAAAATATGGCAGTAGTATTGCTAAGAATATTGTTAAAGCAAGGAAAGAAAAGAGTATTGATACAACACTTGAGTTAGTTGAAATAATAAAAAAATCAGTACCTATGAAATATATAAGAGATAAGCATCCTGCAAGGAAAACATTTCAAGCTATAAGAATAGAAGTAAATCATGAACTTGAAATACTAGAATCTAGTATTAAAGATGCATTATCTATATTAAAAGTAAATGGAATACTTTCAGTAATAACATTCCATTCATTAGAAGATAGAATAGTAAAAAATATATTTAAAGAAGTAACTAGTATTGATCCTAAATTAAAAGGATTACCTAATATACCAGATGAGTATTTACCTGATTATGAACTAGTTAATAATAAAGCAGTTGAACCAAGTAATAAAGAATTAGAAGAAAATAATAGAAGCCGTTCAGCAAAACTTAGAGTGATAAAGAAAATAAAATAGGAGGAGATAGTATGAGAAAAGTCAAAAAACGTTTAAAGATGTCTAAATTTGAAAGATTAATTTATACATTTTTAATAGTGGCTTTATTATCTACTCCATTTGTTTTAGTATTCTCACAAGCAACATTATCTAAAATTAATTTTGAAGTAGAGAAGACTAAAAAAGAAATAAATATCCAAGAAAAGAAAAATGAAAGTTTAACTATGAAAGTAAATGAACTAGCTTCCCTTGAAAAAATCCAAGAGGTTGCTAAAGAACAAGGATTGAGTTATAATAATAATAATATAAGATTAATAGAAGAGAAATAATATAGATTAGGTGAAAATATGAAAAAAAGAAGGAGAAAAATTAATCATAATGTAGTTGTTGGGAACATTGGATTAGTTGTTACTCTTTTTTTGTTTGGATTTTTAATCTATAGAGGAGCAATTTTATCTTTATCTAAAGAAGTAGATGGAATAGATTTACATACTTTTTCTAAGAATCATACTTTAAGACACGAAACAATTTTAGCTAAAAGAGGAAATATATATGATTCAAATGGTGATATCTTAGCACAAAATGTATATTCATATGAACTTATTGCATATCTAGAACCATCACGTGGTGAAGGATATTATGTAAAAGATAAAGAATACACAGCAGAACAATTATCTACTGTTATAGATTTAGATAAAGAAAGAATATTAGAATTATTAAATAAAACTAAGAAAGATGGGAGTCCTCTTTATCAAACATCATTTGGTACAAAAGGTAGAGGATTAACAGAACTAACAAAGGATAAAATTAAAGCTTTAAATTTACCTGGTATTGACTTCGTAGAGACACAAAAAAGATATTATCCTAAGGGTAATTATTTATCATACACATTAGGTTATGCTAAACAAGAAAGTAATGGTAAAATAACTGGTGAAATGGGTATTGAAGCATTATATAATGATAGCTTAACAGGTAAAGATGGTTTTAGAGAATATCAAAAAGATTTAAAAGGATATAAAATAGCTAATACTAGTGAAAGTGTATTAGAAGCAGAAGATGGTAATGACATATATCTAACAATCGATTCAAATGTACAATTCTTTATAGAACAGGCTTTAGAAGAAGCAAAAAATAAATATATATTTGACGAAATGAATATTATAGTAGCAGAAGCCAAAACAGGAAGAATACTAGGTATTTCTTCAACAACAGGATTTGATCCTAATTTAAGAAATGTTACTAGTTATCTAGACCCTAATATATCAGAAAGTTTTGAACCTGGTTCAACTATGAAAACTTTTACATATATGGCAGCACTTGAAACTGGTAAATATGATGGTAATAAAACATTTAAAAGTGGTACATATACTACTAAAGATGGAACTGTATTAGGAGATTCTAATCGTGATGGTTGGGGTACTATATCTTATGATAAAGGATTTGCTTTATCAAGTAACGTTGGTATATGTAATATAATTACTGATTATTTATCTAAAGATCAATTAAAAGATTATTTTAAAAAACTAGGATTTGGTAGTAAAACAGGAATAGAATTATCAAAAGAAACAGCAGGAAGACTAGGATTTAAATATGAAACAGAAGTATTAAATGCTGGCTTTGGTCAAGGTATAATGGTAACTTCAATTCAAAATATAAAAGCACTAACAAGTATAGCTAATGATGGTATATTACTTGAACCATATATAGTAGATAAAATTGTAGATAGTAAAGGTAATATAGTTTTAGAAAATAAAAGAAAAGAACTTGATAGAGTTGCATCAAAAGAAACAATAACTAAAATAAAAGATTTAATGGAAACTGTTGTTACAGAAGGTACTGGAGTAAACTATAATATGCCAGGATACAATGTAATAGCTAAAACAGGTACAGCTCAAATATCTTCAACAAATGGTACAGGATATTTAAAGGGTGAATCAGATTATATTAGAGGATTTGCAGGAATGTTTCCTAAGGAAGATCCACAAATAATTATTTATGCTAATTTAAAAAGACCATATAAGAATAGTGTTAGACCATTAACAGATGTTATAAAGAGTGTTATAGAAAATACTAGTAAATATTATAATATCTATAATGAAACAACTGAATCAATAGAAAATAGTAGTTATACAGTTGATAAATACTATAATAAAGATATAAATACTGTAAAGGAAGAATTAGAAAAACATGGTTTAAATGTAGTAGTAATTGGTGATGGAAATAGAATAATTAATCAATATCCTGAAAAGAACACTATAACTACAAAAGGTAATAAAGTATTTTTATTATCTAACTACAAAACTATAACTATACCAAACTTTAGTGGTTGGAGTAAAAAGGATGTAACAACATATTTACGACTTGCAGATATTCCTTATACATGTAAAGGTATGGGGTATTTAACTAATCAATCAATAGTAGATACAGTATATCAAGAAGGAGTAATTGAATTAGAGTTTACAGAAAAATATACAGAAATGCCAGCACCAGTTGAAGAAGCTGAAGAATAATATATAAATAATTAATACTTGTTCTAAAACATAAAAATATGGTAGTATATTAATAGTAGGTGATAATATGTATGATGCAGCATTTGTATTTGTATTATTTATGACTTTTTCTATACTTGGATGGTTTTTTGAATGTATATCATGTAGTATATGGTATGGTAAAATTGTTCATGATAGAGGATTCTTAATAGGACCTTATTGCCCAATATATGGATTAGGTTGTTTATATGCATATGGATTTTTAAGTAGATTTGAAGACAATGGTATATTATTATTTGTTATGGCAATAATAGGTACATCTGCACTTGAATATCTAACTAGTGTACTTATGGAAAAAGTATATAAAGCTAGATGGTGGGATTATACTGATCAACCACTTAATTTAAATGGAAGAATATGTCTTAAAAATTCAATAATGTTTGGTACAGTAGGATTAGCATTTACTTATTATGTTAAACCTTTCTATGATAAAGTAATAGATAAAATACCTAATGATATTTTAATAATTATAGCTCTAATACTATTTATATTATTCTTTATAGATTGTTTGGTATCACTTACCATCATGTCTAAATTAAAGAAAAAAGTATTCAAAATAAAATATGATTCAACATCAGATATAGATAAAGAAGTAAAAAAAGCATTATCTGAACATGAATTTTATTCTAAAAAACTATTTAAAGCATTCCCAGGTATTAAACTACCTAGTGGTGATGAAATAATTAAAGCTATAACAGATACGCTTAATACATTTGATTTAAATAAAAAAATTAAGAAGAATAAAAAAGATAATTAGTTGTTGAATAGTTATCTTTTTTTTTGTATAATTATACTAGGAGGAAAGAAAATGAAAAGAGGAATATTTTTAAGTTTATTATTAGTATTAATGCTTACTGTTACTGGATGTGGAAGTAAATCTAAAACAATGACTTGTACAAGAACAGGAACAATTACTAAAGGTACTACATTTGATTATAAATATGTAGTTAAATATAGTGGTGATTATGTAGATGAAATCAACATAACTGAAAAAGTAGAATCAGATAATTCAACATACCTAGAAACTCTAAAAGATACAGTAGAAGCAATTTATGCACCATATGATGGAATTAAATATCATGAATATGATGTTAAAATTGATGGTGATAAATTAATTAGTCATCGTAATATTAACTATAAGAAAATTGATACTGATAAGTTAATAGAAGCTGATTCAACAAACAAAGCTTTAATAAAGGATGGAAAAGTAAAACTATCTGATGTTAAAGATATATATAAAGCTTTAGAATTTAAATGTGATGAATAGTGCCTATGGCACTTTTTCTTTAGGAGGCAATATGTTAAAAGTAGAAAACGTTAGTAAATATTATAAAGATTTATGTGCAGTAGATAATTTATCATTTGAAGTAGCAGATCAAGAAATATTTGGTCTATTAGGATCTAATGGTGCCGGAAAAACAACTACTTTCCGTATGATTATAGGACTATTAGATAATGATTCAGGTGATATAACTCTAAATGGTAAACATATCGATTATAATCTAACAGAAAAGATTGGATTTGTTACTGAAGAAAGAAGTTTACTTACTAAGCTTACTGTTAAGGAACAAGTAATCTATTATGGTAGATTAAAAGGTATGAAGGAAGAAGATATCTTAAAGAAATTAGATTATTGGTTAGATAAATTTAAAATAACTGATTATAAAGATCGTAAGATAAAAGAATTATCAAAAGGTAATCAACAGAAAATTCAATTTATAGCAGCAGTACTTAATGATCCAATTCTTTTAATACTTGATGAACCATTTACTGGTCTTGATCCAATAAATGTACAACAGTTAAAAGATGCAATCTATGAATTAAAGAAAAATGGATGTTCTATTATATTTTCATCTCATCAAATGGAACATATAGAAGAGTTTTGTGAAAAGTTAGTAATCTTAGTTAAAGGTAAACCAGTTATATCTGGATACTTAAAAGAAATAAAGAAAGATTTCAGAAAGAAAAATGTCTTTATTAGAGGAGATGTAGAAAAAGATGATCTTGAAAGTGTTAAAGGAGTATTAAAGGTTACTAAGAAAAGTGGAGAATACCAAGTTAAGATTGAAAGTGAAGATATAGTAGATAAACTATTTAAAAAGATTAAGAATAATAAGATAACTAAATTCGTTGTAGAAGAACCAACATTAAATGAAATATTTATAGACAAAGTAGGTGAAGCATATGATGAGTAAATTTTGGTTTTTAACTTTAAATAGTTTTAAAAAGAAAGTTAAAAGTAAATGGTTTGTTGTTATTAATCTACTAATACTTGTTGGTTTAGTTGGTATTATGAATATAGATAGTATTATTAAAGCATTTGGAGGAGACTTTGATGATTCTTATAAGATAGTAGTAAAAGATAATACTGGATATGCAATAGATGATTTTAAAGATAATTTAAATGCTTATAATGAAAAACTAGATATGGGGTTCACATTTGATATAGAAGAAAGCGCTAAGCAAGAACAAGAACTTGAAAAAGAAATAGAAGACTCTAGTAAAGTATTAATAGTATTTGATAATACTAATGATAGTTATTTAGATGCTAAAGTAGTAAGTGATTCAACAATTAATACAGGATATTATCAATTATTATATCAAGCATTAACAGGTACTAAAGCATCTGTTGGAATAAAACAAGCTAATATTGATATTAATGAATTAATGAAAATATCATCTCCAATAAGTATAGATAGAGTAATACTTGATGAAAACAAAACGACTACAGACGAAGATATGGAGATGATAATGGGTGGAGTATTCCCAACTGTTATACTTCCAGTATTTATATTAGTAATATTAATAGTTCAAATGATAGGAGCAGAAATAAATGAAGAAAAACAAACTCGTAGTATGGAAGTAATAATATCTAATGTTAGCCCTAAAGTTCATTTCTTTTCTAAGATGGTAGCAAGTAATGCTTTCGTACTTATGCAAGGATTATTATTAATCTTATATGCAGCTATAGCTATATTAATTAAAAAATGTATAGGGCTTTCTGATGCATCAAGCTTTACTAAAGGATTATTAGATATTTGGCATCAAATGGTAGATACAGGATTTGTTAATAAATTGTATTATATAGTACCAGCTACATTAATATTAATGATATTATCATTCATTGTATATTCATTAATAGCAGGAATACTTGCATCAATGACAGTTAATATGGAAGATTATCAACAAATACAAACTCCTATAATGATGGTATTATTACTTGGATATTATTTAGCTATTATGGCAGGTGTATTTAATGGTAGTGTATTAATAAGATTCTTATCTTATGTACCATTAATATCTTGTTTACTATCACCAGCATTATTAGTAATAGGGCAAATAGGACTTATAGATGTTTTAATATCTATAGGTATGTTACTGTTATTTATATTTATCTTAATACATTATGGTTTAAGAATATATAAGATAGGTATTTTAAACTATTCTACAGATAAGATGTGGAAGAAAATATTCAAAGCTGTAAAGGAAAAATAAAATGTAAAGCAGGAATAAATTCCTGCTTTAATATTGAATAAAATAAGTATAAATATTATAATAAAAGTAATAATAGTAGGAGTGATTCTATGAAAAATAAAAAGAAAGTATTAATAATAGCATCAGTATTATTACTAGTAGTAATAACACTAGGAGTAACTTATGCATTATTTAGTTATGTAAGAAGTGGAACAACAGAAAACACAATAACAAGTGATTCAATAACATTCTTATATGAAGAAATAGATAAACAAGGATCAGGAATAAGTATAAATGATGCACTACCAGTAGAAGATAGTGTAGGAAAACAAGGACAAGCATTTAACTTTAGAATAATATCAACAGCATCAAATAGTATATCAATACCATATGAAATAAATGTAAGAAAGAAAGATGGTAGTGATAATTTAGATAGTATAGTAAAACTATACTTAACAAAAGTAGATAATAGTAATAATGAAACAGAAGTAGAATTAGCAAAATATAGTGAATTACAAACAGTAACAAAGAATAATCATCAAGAAAAATTACTACATATAGATAAAGTACCAGCAAATAGTAATGGATATACACAAAAATATAGATTAAGAATGTGGATAGATAATGATACAGATTTTAGTGATGGAACATACAATAACAAAGAATTTAGTGTAATGGTAAATGTATATTCAAGTGGACATGTAGAAACAGAACAAGATATACAAGCAGCTGGAAGAACAGATATAACTAGTCTATCAGTTAATAATAGTATTATAACTTCAACAAATGATAATTATAATGCCGAATTACCTTCAGGTACAACAGAAGCTACAATTAATGTTGTAACAGCAAATCCATATACAAGGACAGTAATAGAAAAAACAGATTCAACATATACAAATGTAATAGCTATGAATAGTGGTATTCAAAGATTAAGTACATCTAAACAGATTAGTTTAGCACAAGGTGATAATTATTTTAGAATAAGATTAACTAGTGAAGACACAACAACTAATTCAGAATTACATTTGCATATTTATGTATTAGAACCAATTAGCGGAAGTTATGCTACTAACTTGGATCCACAAGATGGAACAACACTACAAGGACTTGCTAAGATGATATATGATGATAATACTTTGATTCAAGACGAACTAACAGAAGCACAATTAAAAACAATAGATACTGTTGATCATACAGGTAGTATTTACCAATCAACACTAACTAACTCTGGTAATCCAACATATTATTTTAGAGGAAAAGTTGATAATAACTATGTTAAGTTTGCTAATATGGATTGGCGAATAGTAAGAATAAATGAGGATGGAACAATAAGACTAATCTTAGATGATTCTATTGATACCACAACACGTGAGTTTAATACATCAACATCAGGTATAGCTAATGCATATTATTCAAATACAAATCATGATAATTCAGCTATGAAAATATTAAATGATTGGTATGATGCAAATCTTATAGATTATAATTCACAAATTGCGAAGGCTATGTATTATTGTGAAGCTGCTAAAGTTGGAGCATCTGGAACAAACTATGGGGCAACAATTACTTTATATAATCAATATACACCAACATTTACATGCGAAGATGATATAAATGAAACTAATATACCACATAGTGTTTTAAACTTAAAGATAGGTTTATTAAGCTATGATGAACTTGTATATGCAGGTGCTTATCCAGGAAAGTCTAATACTACTTTTTATTTATATAAAAACTTTAATTGGTGGACTATGTCACCAGCTGGGAAACGTCATGATAATTTAGCATATGTATGGAGTTGTGATGATAATAATACTAATCCAGATTGGAATAGTGTAGATAAGAGCTATAGATATCGTCCAGTAATAAACTTAAAAGCTGATACAACAGCAACAAAACAAGTAATAGACGGAAAAACATATTATGTAGTTAATTAAAAATACTTGAAAAAATAAAAGAATAATAGTAAAATATAAATATCTTCAGGGAAGAAGAGTAATTAGTTAGAATTTATAGAAAGAGTATGGTTGATGGAAATACTTAATTTGATACTAATGAAGACACTTTCATATATGAAGAACGAGTAACTTCGTTATAAGTTTTAAAGAAGAAAATAAGGTG
>Ga0310691_10008618_pt1 | contig 10429 bp, 10 predicted proteins | sample 176DNAGHGlowgp2_FD_203887 | JGI IMG/M metagenome (GOLD analysis project Ga0310691, IMG submission 203887) | Sheep rumen microbial communities from Palmerston North, Manawatu-Wanganui, New Zealand - 1766 DNA GHGlow gp2 (v2) (version 2) | ecosystem: Host-associated > Mammals > Digestive system >...
GGCTCTTGCAACAGGAGCGGGCTGCATAGGGATATCTTCTACCGAGGCACTTGCCAGAAGCTGCGAGAATGCAACAAGATCCCCCATGAACGAGACGATCATCATACCGGCTTTCGATGCCAGGAACAAGAGGGTATTTGCCAAGGCAGAAGAAGAGGACACACATAAGACCCTGATAAAAGAAGATGCATACGATGCAAAAGATCTTGCTCTTAAGGTGACAAAGCTTCCCGAAGTTATCTACAATGCAAGGAAGCAGATCCTTGTGGTAGGCAGCGGGGCCAAAGTAATGAAGCAGGCTTTTGAAGATATAGGCGCAAGACTTAATGTCTACTATGCGTCAGGTGCTGCGATACTGCCAAAGGGCATAGCCCTTGTAGCTTTCGATAAGCTGAAGAATGAACCTGCCGTCTCTGCAAGAGACATTACGGCAAATTACTGCGCGGCATCCAGAGTAAAGACATTGGAGCAACAGAGGCGTGAGAAGAGCAGTAAGATCTGACGTCCCCTTTATAATGGCTCTCGAGAAGGGAGCAATAGACCATCCCTGGCAGGAACAGGACATAATTGCCTTAGTAGAGGATGCTAATAAGATCTGCCTTGTTGAGACGGATGCTAATGGTGAGATAACAGGCTATATCGGATGCGACTGGGTCCTGGATGAAGCGAGCATCGGAAATATCGTGGTATCTCCTGAGCATAGAAGACAGGGCATCGGAGCAGGGCTTATAAGCAGGCTTTTATCCATGCTCAAAGACCGCGGGATAACGGTGATATTTCTTGAAGTAAGATTTGATAACGAGGCTGCAATAGCGCTTTATACCGGGCTCGGATTCGAGGTCTATAACAGGCGCAGGGATTACTACGGCGAGGGTATAGATGCCCTCCTTATGAAGAAGTTAATCTGATACGATTGTGATTTTTAACAAAAGAAAATCTTAAATAAACTCCATTTGAGTTAAATAGTCGAATTTGCTTTTAAAGCCGTTTTTTGTGTTGATTTTAAAGGTGTTCAAAAATATACTTATCTCGTAATTCCTGCGGGGGTGTTAAGATGATCAAAGAGACAATTCTTTTTCAGTGTGAAGACGCGTTACAGATGAAGGCTGTAGCTGTTCTCGTTCAGAAGGCATCAGCATTCAGAAGCACCATATATCTGATCCGCAACGGAAGAAGAGCAAACGCCAAGAGCTTACTCGGAGTTATGTCACTCGGTATCGAGAGTGGCGCCTCAATAGAGATCGAGGCAGAGGGTGACGATGAGAAGGCTGCAGCAGATGCACTTGCTTCTCAACTCAAGAATCCTCAGACGTGAGACAAATAGAACGCAATTTCGACGCAAGACTTGATACAGTACCTTTAAGTCCCGGGGTCTATCTTATGAAGGATAGCACTGGGGCTGTTATTTATGTTGGCAAAGCCAAGAAACTCAGGAACAGGCTCAGGAGTTATTTCGGAGGCGGCGTAATATCCAGCAACAAGGTTGCTGCCATGGTAAGCCATGTAGCGGATTTTGAATATACGTTAGTAGGTTCCGAGTCTGAGGCTCTGCTCCTGGAGAATAACCTCATCAAGCGCTATCAGCCCAAATACAATATACTGCTGAGAGATGACAAAGGATATCCTTATATCTGCATCTCCCTTAACGAAGCCTATCCCAGAGTGTTTAAAGCCTTCAGACCTGATCCCAAGGCACGCAAGGCAGGGGCTGTCTACTATGGTCCTTATATGAATGGTGACTGCTTCGAGGTGCTTAAGACCATAGGGGATATCTTCCCCCTTAAGCGCTGCAAGAAGGTCTTTCCCAGGGATATAGGCAAGGAGAGGCCCTGCCTTAACTATCACATTGGCAAGTGTATGGCACCCTGCAGCGGCGATGTCAGCATGGAAGACTACAGGGCCATGATCGATAAGATCGTCATGTTCTTTGAGGGTAAATACAAGGGGATAGAAGAAGACATAGAACTCCAGATGCAGAAGGCTTCTTCCGAACTTGATTTTGAGAAGGCCGGATTATTAAGAGACAGGCTCTTTGCCTTGAGAAATGTCAGCAGGAATCAGCATGTCTATCTTAATATCGAGAGGGATGTGGATGCCATAGGACTTTACTCTGACGCAGGAGAGACCTGCGTCCGCAAGCTGGAATTAAGACAGGGCAGGGTAGTTGGCTCATCCACATATTTCATAAGCGGAGCTGATGACGAAGCACCTGATATCCTGAAGAATTTCATCATGCAGTATTACGAGGATGCGCCGATGGTGCCGCCCATGATCCTGGTCCCCTTTGAAAGTGAGGACAAAGAGGAGATAGAAGCATACCTTACGGATATCGCAGGGCGCAAGGTAAACCTTCACAAAGCAGAGCGTGGTGAGCTCAGCGACCTGGCTAAACTTGCTGCCTCAAATGCCAGGGAGATGATGGTCAGGAGGATCTTAAGAGGGGGCGCATCAGGCGCGGATCCCACGATCCCTCTTAGATATCTCGAAGAGCTGATAGGCGCTCCCGAAGGAGCGATATCCAGAGCAGAATCCTTCGATATAAGCAATTTGGGCAACGACGATATCTGTTCCGGCATGGTGGTGTTTAAAGACGGCAAGCCGGACCGATCCTCATACAGACTCTTTAAGATGAAGAGAGTCTTGACCCAGGACGATTTTGCATCCATGAGGGAGACTCTTACAAGGCGTTTCAGCCATCTCGGGCAGAAGGGTTTTGAACGTCCCGACATAATACTCGTGGACGGTGGAGCAGGCCAGCTCAGTGCTGTAGCTTCGGTAGTAAGATCCATAGAGGGCACATCGGATATCTATCTTGCAGGCATGTATAAGAATGACAGGCATAAGACCGCCGGCATTATATTCGAGGACGGAAGGCAGATAGATCTTGAGGGAAGGACACTTACCGATCAGGAGATCAGTCTTCTGAGATTCCTTACCACGGTCCAAAGCGAAGTCCATAGGTTCGCCATAAGCTATCAGCGTAAACTCTCCGGCAAGCGCAATATCAGATATAAGCTCGAGGCTATCGAGGGAATAGGCCCTGCCAAGAGGAAGAATCTTCTTGCTCATTTTGGTACAATTAAGGGCGTGGAAGGCGCCGGCATAGAAGAACTGGAACAGTGCAAAGGTATCAGTTCTGCTGATGCGAGAGCCATCCGCAGATTCTTTCACGGAGATGAGTAATGGCAATTTACGCACTGGCAGATCTGCATCTGTCCCTGTCAAATCCTGACAAGTCAATGGATGTGTTCGGTCCTTCATGGAAGGACTATATCGGGCTTATCAAAGCTAACTGGGAAGATTCTGTCAGTGCAGATGATACGGTCCTTATAGCAGGGGACATTTCCTGGGCAACGTATATAAGCAAGGCAGAAGAAGACTTTGAGTTCCTCTCATCTCTGCCGGGACGCAAACTGATATCCCGGGGCAATCACGATTACTGGTGGACCAGCAAAAAGAAGATGGATGAATTCTTCGAATCCCATAACTATCCCGGGATCGAAGTCGTAAGGACTAATCTTCTTGAAGCAGAGGGCTGCCTTATATCCGGCACCAGAGGCTGGACATTTTACAGTCAGAAATCTCAGGAAGGCAGCGAAGACCGTAAGATCTACGACAGGGAGCTCCTGAGGATCGGGCTCTGCCTCAAAGAATTTGAAACAGCAGACCCTGAGTATAAGAAGACCAGGATACTCATGATCCACTATCCGCCCCTGTCCAGGGAACGCCATACTACAGCAATAACAGAGCTCCTTAAAGGCAATGTGGACATATGCGTATACGGGCACCTGCACGGTAATGCCCACAAAGGGATCTTCGAGGGGGAATCGGAGGGCGTAAGATATATATGCACTTCATCAGATTATCTGGGCTTTAAGCCGGTGAGGATACTATGAAGAATAAGATCGGGACATCAAGATCGCTCGTTATATCCGTCATTCTGACATTGATCACTCTGGCGCTCATGCTGCTCATGAAACCTGCTTTCCCGGACCGCTCTGCCATCTATGCGGTGAATAGACCCATAGGTTCCTTTGACGTAATGCCGGGCAGCTCCGTTGATGTAAGATTTACTCCCTTTACAGATTTCGACTCCGTATCGGTTGCAATAGAAGAGGACTCTCCCCAGAAGGAATATGAATCAGCCATAGCCCGGGAAGATGACTCCTATGTGCTCACCATAACCAATCCCGGAGATAAAGTCCTCAAGGTAATAACCCAGGTCCCCGGCTGCTATCCGGGAATAGATGCGATGGAAGACGGGACCAAGCTTGATATCGGTGTCTATAAAGACGGGAGCAGCGGCGCCAAGATCTATCCTGCGATAGTGATCCTGACCTGCGCATTTGTGTTTATAGTAAGCTTCATGGCTTTGAAGGGAAATCTTACCCCCTCTCTGTTCTATCTGATATCCGCTCTAATACTGGGTCTGGGAGTTTATCCGCTACTTTATCCTGCCTGGTCAGCCCACGATGCTGACGCTCACTATCAGGCGGCATACCGCTTCTCGAATATACTCCTGGGCCAGGGGACAGATTACATAGGCAGAAGGTGCGATAATGAATTCTACAGCCTCGCCTGGAAGCGCTTTATACTGGACGGCGGCTTCAGGCCCGATCCGTCTAACGAGATGATCTATCCCGTTACATCTTCTCTTGGTGAGATCTTTGCCGGGGGGGCAGATCTTGAGCTGACTCCTTCTGAATTCGAGGCATTTGAGAGGATGCTCTTTTACAATATCTTCAACTATCTGCCATTGTCTTTAGGTATAGCATTTGCAAGGCTTATAAAGCTTGCTCCCATCTATATGATCTCCATGGGCAGACTGTTTGAGGGAATAGTCATAACGGCATTTACTTACCGCGCCATCAGGATGGTAAAGAGCGAAAGGGTATCCTACGCTCTGGCGCTCATGAATCTCTTCCCCATGTCCCTGATATACATAACATCCTACAGTTACGACGGAATCGTACTTATGGTGGTAACTTGCGCTGCGGCATGCATTTTCCGCCTTATGCAAAAGGATGACTCTCCCTCTATAGCCCTCATAATAGAGAGCTTCATATGGTTTTTCCTTTTGGGAGCAGTCAAAGGCGGCGGATATCTTATGTTCCTGCCCCTGGTATTCCTCATCCTGAGAAAACCCTTAAGATCCAAATGGAACCTTATTCCTCTTGGACTGGTACTGGTATCTGTGGCATCAGTTATACTCTTTGATGTTATCTTAAGGCCTGATATCGGATTCTTCCAGTTAGGCGGTGAGGAAGGGCATTTCGAAGCAAGCTTTGCTTTATATCACCCCCTTAAGTATGTCTTTATGTGCTTAAGCACTCTCCTGGCTTACTCCGGTGAGATATTCGTCGATTCCATAGGAAGATGCGAAGGCTGGAATGAGGAGGCCGTGCCGGTGCTTTTGATCCTTGCAGTTGCGGCCATGGCCCTGGGTATGATCATTGCTGCAAGACCTGATCTTAAGGTCACAAAGAAGACTGCTTTGTCTCTTGGACTTTGCTGCTTCCTGCTGCTGTTTCTGACCCCTGTAATGCTCCTTAAGGACACCCCTGTGGACTATGTGCTGATAATGGGCGTGCAGGGCAGGTATTTCAGGCCTATGGCAGCATTTATCCTTATCCTCCTGGCAGGGCTTAAGGATAAGATCGAAGATAAGGCGGGAGCAAAGCTTACTTTAAGTCAGGATAAGGCGCAGCTTGTCATGCTCGTATCCCAGATAGGATTTGCCCTTGCCTCGGCGGGCATCATAATAAGCCTTGCTCTAAAGTATCTGTCAAGATAGGACTAAAAAATTTTTCGAACCTGCAAACTCAATAAATCCAATGGTTTCGGGGATAGATAAAACAAATTTGATTGCTATTTATTTATAATGTTTTATAATTTATGCATAGTAAAAGCCTCAGGCAAAAGGGATATCCTTTAACCGGGCTTTTTTTACCTAAGGAGATATATCTAATGGCATACAGTATGACAGGCTTTGGAAGAGCTGAGAAGATCTTTGACACCAGGAAATACACCGTCGAGATGAAGTCAGTTAACAACAGGTACTGTGATATCAATATACGTATGCCGAGACTCTTCAATTTTGCAGATACCGAGATCCGCAAGCTCATAACTTCCGGTCTTGTAAGAGGCAAGGTCGATGTCTACATCTACTACACCGATACGAGCGCCGAGAGTGAGAACGTAACCGTTAATACAGGACTTGCAAGAGCCTATGTGGATGCCTGCAGAGAGCTTGCTGATTGCACAGGCAAGACAGACGATGTTACTGTTAAGGATCTGTGTGTATTCCCCGACATTCTCAAGGTTGAACAGGCTTCCGTTGATGAAGAGGTCATCATGGCGGAGCTTAGGGAGACTGTCACAGGCGCAATAGACGGCATGCTGGCAATGAGAGCAAGAGAGGGAGCAAATCTCGTCTCTGATCTTCTAGGCAAGATCTCCAAGCTTGAGGGATTAAGAGATACGATCGAGGCAAGGGAGCCTTCTGTCATAGAGATCTACAGGAACAAGTTAAGCGCAAGAGTGGACGAGCTCTTACTTCCTGACAAGAGAGGATTCTACGATGAATCCCGACTTGCGGCAGAGGTTGCCCTTTTCGCCGATAAGTGTGCCATAGACGAGGAAGTTACCAGGCTTACAAGTCACTTTGAGCAGGCGAGGAAGATCTTAGGTTCCGATAATAATGCCATAGGCAAGCAGATGGACTTCCTGGTCCAGGAGATCAATAGAGAGATCAATACATGCGGTTCCAAGGCGAACGATATTGAGATAACCGGTAATGTCCTTCAGATGAAGAACATTGTGGAAGAGATAAGAGAACAGATCCAGAATCTGGTTTAAGGGGCAAAGATGGCAGAGTTTATTGATATCGGTTTCGGTAATATAGCGGCAAAGAGCAGGGTAGTCTGTGTCTGTGCTGCTGATTCTGCCCCCTCCAGAAGGATGATCCAGGATGCCAAGGACAGAGGTGCCTGCGTAGATTGCTGCGCCGGCAAGAAGTGTAAGTCCATCCTGGTCACCGACACGGATATGGTCATCTTAAGTTCTCTTGACGTAGCTGAGATAAGGAGCAGATTAGAATGAGCAGATCAGGTCTTATAATCGCAGTCTCAGGTCCGTCAGGAGTAGGTAAGGGAACAGTGCTTGGTGCAGTAGAGAAGGCCCTGGCATCATCCGATCCCGCATCCGTTGGCAGATCGATCTCCGCTACCACCAGAAAGCCAAGGGGAGAGGAGAAGGACGGAGTTGAATACTACTTCAAATCTACTGCCGAATTTGAGAAGCTCATAGCTGACGGGGAGATAATCGAATACGACATGTACTGCGGCAACTACTACGGTACCCCCGCAGAGCCTGTACGTAAGATGGTAAGCGAGGGCAAGGTCGTCCTCTTCGATATAACGATAGAAGGCAGCCTGGCGCTCAAGCGCTTCTTCCCTGAAGATGCGGTAACGATCTTTATCCTCCCGCCTTCTATGGAGGAGCTGGAGCAAAGGTTAAGAGGCCGCGGGACCGAAGAAGACGACGTTGTAAGAGCAAGGCTAAGTCAGGCCAAACTTGAGATAACCAGAGCAGACGAATTCGAATATATAGTAACCAACAGAAGTGTTGAACAGGCCGAAGGTGATATCCTATCGATCATCAGAGCCGAGATGCTTAAACAGTCAAGACATGATGAGACAGCAAATAATCTGGAATAACAAAGAAAAGGAGATAATGAAATGCTAACAGATCCATCAATCGAGAAACTTAAGGAAAAGGGCGCATCGCCTTACGATGTTGCAGTACTCGTAAGCAAGCGTGCAAGACAGCTGACAGAAGGCGCTCAGCCCATGGTAGACGACAAGAATGTTGCAGGCGTAGTATCACTTGCATGCCGCGAGGTCGCACAGGATAAGGTCGTGGCCTGCAAGGGTAACCTTGATGTTTACGTTCCGATCACACGTGAGGAGAGACTCCGCCGTGAGGAAGAACAGAGGGAGAAGGAGAAGAAAGCTGAAGAGGCAAGACTCGAGAGAGAGGCTGCTTTCAATCCCGTATCCGAAGAAGAGAAGCCCGAAGAGTCCGGTCTTGATTCCCTCTTTGCCAAGGTTACCGGCGAAGCAAACGACGATAGCGAGTTTGAAGATGATGATCAGGATATCGAGCCTTCTGACGAAGAGCTCGCAAAGGCTGAGAGTGAAGAATAATTTAGTCAAAGGACAATAAACAAATGGCAGTTCAGAAAACAATGGATAAGATTGTATCCCTCGCAAAGGTAAGAGGTTTCGTATATCCCGGTTCGGATATCTACGGCGGTCTTGCAAATGCCTGGGATTACGGCCCGTTAGGCGTTCAGCTCAAGAACAATGTTAAGGCAGCCTGGTGGAAGAAGTTTGTACAGGAGAGCCCTTATAACGTAGGACTCGATGCAGCTATCATCATGAATCCCCAGACCTGGGTAGCATCCGGTCATGTTGGCGGATTCTCTGACCCTCTGATCGACTGCAAGCAGTGTAAGGCAAGACAGAGAGCAGATAACCTGATCGAAGACTGGAACAGCGCTAACGGTATAGAGAATGTACCCGTCGAGGGCATGAGCCCCGAGGAGATGGTCGCATACATCAGGGAGCATAATATCCCTTGCCCGGTATGCGGTGGACACAACTTTACTGACATCCGCAAGTTCAACCTGATGTTCAAGACATACATAGGTGTTACAGAGGATTCTACCAATGAGGTCTATCTGAGACCTGAGACCGCCCAGGGTATCTTTGTAAACTTCGCTAATGTACAGCGCAGTGCACGTAAGAAGATCCCCTTCGGTATCTGCCAGATCGGTAAGTCTTTCCGTAACGAGATCACCCCCGGTAACTTTATCTTCCGTACAAGAGAGTTCGAGCAGATGGAGCTTGAGTTCTTCTGCGAGCCGGGAACCGACCTTGAGTGGTTTGATTACTGGAAGAAATTCTGCCACGACTGGCTCATTAACCTCGGCATCAAGGAAGAGGAGCTCAGGACACGCGACCATGCAAAGGAAGAACTTGCTTTCTATTCAAGAGCAACAACTGATTTTGAGTTCGCATTCCCCTTTACAGACTGGGGTGAACTCTGGGGTATAGCAGACCGTACAGATTACGATCTCAAGCAGCATATGGAGCACTCCAAGCAGGATCTGAGATACTTTGATCCCGCAACAAACGAGAAGTATATTCCTTATGTTATCGAGCCTTCCCTCGGTGCTGACAGAGTTACTCTTGCATTCCTCTGCTCTGCTTATGACGAGGAAGAGCTTGAGGGCGGAGATGTAAGAACGGTAATGCACTTCCATCCTTTTCTTGCTCCTATTAAGATCGGTATACTTCCGCTCTCTGCAAAGCTCAGCGAACCTGCGCAGAAGATATATGAACATCTGTCCAAGAAGTATATGTGTGAGTTAGATGACAGACAGAGTATCGGTAAGCGCTACAGGAGACAGGACGAGATCGGCACACCTTACTGCGTGGTCTACGATTTTGATTCCGCTCAGGACAATTGTGTTACGATAAGAGAGAGGGATTCGATGAAGAATGTCGAGTATGAACCCGGCAATATCAGATTCCCGATAGATAAGCTCGACGAATTCTTCGAGGGCAAATTTGATTTTTGATTTCATAAGGTGGAAGCTGTCAAAGCAGGCCAAATCTTTGAGAAATAACAAAACAACAACAATATAAAAACGAAAGGCGGACACAAGCAATGGCAACAAAGTATGTTTATCTGTTTACCGAAGGCAACGGACAGATGCGTGAGCTCCTTGGCGGTAAGGGTGCAAACCTTGCAGAGATGACCAACATCGGTCTCCCTGTACCTCAGGGCTTCACGATCACAACTGAAGCATGCACCAAGTATTACGAGGACGGCAGAAAGATCAATGATGAGATCTTCGGCCAGATCCTTGAGTATGTTGGTAAGATGGAGGAGATCACCGGTAAGAAATTCGGTGATCTTGAGAATCCTCTCCTCGTATCTGTAAGATCAGGTGCAAGAGCTTCAATGCCCGGTATGATGGACACTATCCTCAACCTCGGTCTTAACGAAGAAGTAGTCAACGTAATCGCCGAGAAGTCCGGCAATCCCCGTTGGGCATGGGACTGCTACAGAAGATTTATCCAGATGTATTCTGATGTAGTTATGGAAGTCGGTAAGAAGTATTTCGAAGAGCTTATCGACAAGATGAAGGAATCCAGAGGCGTAACACAGGATGTTGAGCTCACAGCAGACGACCTCAAGGAGCTCGCTTCACAGTTCAAGGCTGAGTACAAGGCCAAGATCGGCGAGGACTTCCCCCAGGATCCTAAGGAGCAGCTCATGGGCGCTATCAAGGCTGTATTCAGATCCTGGGATAACCCGAGAGCAAACGTTTACAGAAGAGACAACGATATCCCTTATT
>Ga0310691_10008619_pt1 | contig 10429 bp, 4 predicted proteins | sample 176DNAGHGlowgp2_FD_203887 | JGI IMG/M metagenome (GOLD analysis project Ga0310691, IMG submission 203887) | Sheep rumen microbial communities from Palmerston North, Manawatu-Wanganui, New Zealand - 1766 DNA GHGlow gp2 (v2) (version 2) | ecosystem: Host-associated > Mammals > Digestive system >...
CGCGCTTATATAGTCAAGGGTATTCTGGTACAGAGTATACGGATCGTCCTCAATGTATCTCGCACCGTCCAGATCTCCCTTCAGCCATTCCTTCGGGAATACCAGTACCAGAAAAAGGGGTATGTATAGATAAAAATTACCGTCCCAGTAGTGGTCTATCTGCGTCAGAAATCTCTTGTAATCTGACTTAAAGGCCTTTGAACTCACCTTCTGATCATTGAGGGCCTGATTTACGTATCCGGAGATCATGTTATAGTCGCCTCCGTAGTAATTCCTCATGATGTCAGCGTTCGTGCTTAAAAGGATCCTCGCGGTTGTAGCCGCCATTGCCGCTTCATAATATGCCTCGTCCCTGTCTGCCGTATAGGTTTTAAGGGCATCGAGAGATGAACGGTCGATCTTCGCTTCCACATAGGGCTTTTCAAAGGTATAGCCTGTGGTCACATCCATTCCTATGGTTTCAGAAAGCTTTTTAAGATCCGCTTCCAGAGAACGCCTGTTGGCCGCTATTGTGTCTTCAAGGGTCTGCTGCTTCTTTTCCTGTCTGTCAATATCCGCCTGGGTGGCAAGTCCCTGCTTCAGTCTGGCTTTATTGTGCTTTATACCGTCGACTAAGGTTTCTAAGCGCTTTTCATTGTATTTCAGGTTTTCCTGATTTGTAACTATATTAACGAAGAGGTTATTGACTGTCTGATCTACGTCAAAAACCGTATCCTGCTTCTTATGCTCCGCGATCTTTATATCGTTTGAGAGCTGTAAGGGCTTAAACTGGAACTGTGATTCCTCGGCAAAGTTAGGCTTCTGCGGAAACTTAAAGCTTAAAAGAGGCGTCCATCTGAAGGTGGACATATTTTTCTTTTTGATCTTTAAGCCCTTGATGGCACTGTCCCTTGCAGCTTCCTTTGAGCTTACGGCGTCCTCCGCCGCCTCGTATTTACTGCTGTTTTCAAGAGCAAGTGACCTGGCTGTAGCAAGGGTCAGGACCTTATCCGCTGCCTGTACAGGCCTGGCAGTTACCGGAAGGGTTCCGACAGTGAGAGCCGCTGAGAGTATGACGCATATTAAATTTTTATAACTAAAATGCTTCATAGTTGTATGCGGATCATCCCTCTGCCTTCGCTATAGAGTAAAATTCAAAATTCCCCCCTGAATCCGGGGAAACAAAGGAGTAGATCAGATCTCCCTTTCTAAATGAATATACGTAAACCTTATAATCGTTGTCATAATCATTTATAAAAATATCATCACTGAAATTTGCTTCAGAGCTTACGGAGACCGGTCCGTCAAATGCGTACTTGCCGTCATTTAAGACATTGATGGCCATAACCTCCGGGAAGATAACGTCAGAATTTCCTTCATACTCCGGAGTACCCAGGATCTTTTTCAGGCCGTCAAGATTGCTGGCGGTTGCTTTCCCTACTTTGAATGTATTGGATAGTACATACACCGCATCCGTCTTCTCGGTGTCATCCGCAGCCCCGCCGTCGCTTATCATCTGACATATAACTCCAATATCCTTAAGGTGCATGGCGGTCCCTTCATCCAGGTTCTCCCCTGATTCATAGAGGATCTGCTTTCCGAAATACATTTCCTTTATATTGGCCGCATTCTTGCCTAAAAGGTCACTGTAAACTATATCGTCTGAAGTAAAGGAGCCTTCGTAGATCTCGTTTGAACCGCTGTCATAGAGCCTGCCTTCGCCTTCCTTCATACCTGCCACAAAAGCTCCGTCGTATTCCAGACTTCCGTCTTCCCTGAAGAGCCTTCCGTTTCCTTCGTACACATTCTCGTGGAAGTTTCCGGTGTAGTGCATTATACCGTCATCGTAGTACTGGATCCCGCTTCCCTCGTACTTATTCTTTTCAAAGGTACCGTTATAGAGGAGCACATTTTCAGGTGAGTAGAGCTCTCCCTGTCCGGTGACATAGCCCTTTTCCACATTGCCTATATAGGCTATATATCCTGACTTTCCCTTGATCCTTACACGGTTCTTTGCGAATCTTAATAGTATGGAATTATAATCATAGGTCCTTAAACCCCCGCTGGCTCCGAAGGACGAAAAGACCTTTGTGGACGCCCCGATGTACCAGATACTTAAGACACCTATTATGACGATAATGGCATAGGCGAGCTTCTTACTCACCATCCAGCCAAAGATAGTGTAATAGTCATCCTTGTGCTTCGGTCTGACATCTAAGAGTCCTAAGAAGAAGTCCCTGATGCCGCCGATGACACGGGTTTTGATATAGTTCCAGCTGGTCCACAGCCGTATCTTGGAAACTATGGATGCGAAACGGGATTTAATTGTCGATATTAAAACAGTTAATAATTCCGGTCCCATATTATGTCCCTATTAAACCCTGAACCTTCCAAATTCCGGATCGTCCGTGCCTTCATTTAAGAGTCTGTCACTTTCGAATAAGTACCATCTCGTGATCTCATCCTCAGGGCATTCCTTCAGGATCTCCGTAAAGCTGTTCCTTGCGAGATAGAAGTCCCTGTTATAGAAGAGTTCGAGGGTCTCTTCAAATCTATCCCTGAAGGAGAGCTTTAACTGCCTCTCTCTTGCGGAGCATGCATCCAGTACCTCATAGAGCTTCACCTTTATATTGTCATCACCAATGATGACATAGCCTATATACCTCAGAGGCTCGGGTCTTTCCCTGTTGCTCACCCATTCGGTGATTACAAGCGGAACCTTTTTCTTCACGAACCACTGCGCGCAGGATTCCATATCCTTTGCATACTGCGAGGTAAGGTATGTGAGGGCTTTGTCATTAATACCCACAACCCCGTACATAAATGAAGTCATGTAGATAAAGATGGAAACCGAGCCGGATTCCTGATCCGTATCGTTTCTGTGCATGAACTGCACGGCCTTACTCACCGTATCATCCGAGCCCTCAAGGAAGAGGAACTGTAAAAGTGACAGATTGCTGTCATGTGATACGAGGATACCTTCCCGGTCTCCCACATAGTTATCCATGTATGAGACTACGTTATTTAAGGCCTTGATCCTTCTCTTTCCGTAGTCATTTTCCTCCGTACATACCAGCATAAGGGTTCCGTCGCCGTTGGTGACATCGCCGTTCTCCACGTCAAAGATGGAGTCCTTATTCATGATGGTCTCTATATCCTTAGGCGCAAACCTGTAGTAGGCTTCAAAGATCCTATACCTCTCATAATTTACGCTCTCTATCCTCTTCCCTATTTCAGACAGTGAATTCCACATGGACTGGACATCAGCTGCGGAATTGTGTGGAACATTGACCTTGGTCTTCCCGAGAGCCACTTCCCGTATCTCACGTTCGAAATGTCGGAGATCCCCGTTCTGGAAGTAGAGTAAGGCGCCTATCAACACACTTACTTCTATGAACATGATAAAGAAGAAAATGTATATCGTTACGCCTTCTCCCCAAATGCCCATAAACGGGTCTTCCCCGGAAAGGATACCCACAAGGGCATATTTGTGGTTTGCGAGATCATCCTCCGTGACTCCCACGAACAATCTGGGAATATCAAATACACGGATATTGGTGTAATTATAACCCCTGGCTGAATCCCTCAGCCTGTCAACACACTCAGCTGCATTGTCTCCGTAGTACCATTCAAGGGCAACATCATTATAACCGCTGCTGTTCACCAGAATCTTTCTGTCCTTCAGTCTCACAAGGGACACATCATTAAATATCAGTGAATTTCCGTCCCTGTTCACAAAGTGGCTTAAGCTGTCATACATTGAGGAATACTGGGGACTCGTATAGAAATTCCTGTCCTCAAAATTCATATTATCAAGGTTTCCGAGAACATCCAGCTCTCCCTGCAGAGAAAGCACCGCAAATCTCCCGGCCTCGCTCTCTGAAGCATCCGCATATTTAGCCTGTATAAAATAGAAGGAGGCTGCCAGTACGATAAGGATGGTGAATTCCCAGATAAGGAACATGTACACCACCCGGTTTCTCCTCTTCAGCAGGAAGTATACGAGAAAAGCTATGATAAACCATATGATTATACTTCCGACCCAGAAGGCGATATAGGTTCCGTACAGCTCGGCCAGCTGGAAGAAGCTGAAGTGGATCTTTTGCACCGCATCCTTTACTCTCTGATCCGGTAAAAAGATACTGTCCTGAGGATCCCTGTCAGACCTTACACTCAGCATCCCGTCCTGATAAAGAGCTTCCACCATACTTCCGCCGTTACCCAGCTCCCTGTATAGTATGTTCTCCGGCTCTTCCATATCATCGACATTCTTCTCCGAACGGACACCATCAAGGACAGGCGTGTACTTCACATCCTGAAGGGCATCCATCGGTATCTGGTATACATTGGCCTCGTCGTCTTTGATGGTAGTCAGGAAGAAATTATCACCATCGGCGGAGAAGCCGGTACATTCCTCCATTACGTCGATCTTTATATCATCTACCTGTTTCAGGGGATTAAGTGCCGTATCCATTTCCACGATATTGTAGATCGTGTAAACATCATCCGTACCCCAGATCATTGTATAGAATAATCCGTAGACTTTTCCGTTATATACGATAAGGTCACACATATATCCCTCATAGACCTCGCTGGAACACATGATGTTCTTCACCTTACCGTCAAAGTCCATATTGTAGATCCATCCTTTGCCGTTCCAGTTTTCACCGAAATAAACGCCGTTGGTGGTAGCTACACCCGGAGTATATACGGTATATTCCGGATCATGCGAAAACTTTTGTATCTTGTAGGAAAGTGTGATCACGGAAACAAGCACACTCAATATGCAGAAACATGTAATAACTCTTATTCTCAGACTCATTGAAGCAGACTCTCCGTCCCTATGTTCTTAAAACTATTGAAAAACAGGCGTAAAAATGGGATATCTCCCCACATAAAATGGGTAAGGAACAGGACTATGGCTATTATCATGAGTATCAGCGATATCCAGAAGATAATGCCGAATATCCTGTCCAAATTCCTGTAGATCAGGCTTTTAACGCGGACAATGATACCCTTCTTTTTCATGGAAGCAGAAGCGATCGTAATGTCCCTGTAGATCTCCGTAAAATGACTGTAGCTCCTGTTGGCGGTTTTCCTCTTTAAGAGCTCATAGCTGATATTCTTTTCATCAGCCTTGCTGCTCAGGATATCGAGGACGATAAGGGCGCACTCCGAAGCACAGTCCCTTTCCCCCTTGTACTCATTCAGTTCTGAAAGATCGATGTCATAAGACAGATAGATATTCTCATCCCTTGTGATATTGATCTTCCTCTGGGAAAGAATGAGGTAGAGAATGGGATAGGGCAGATAGGAAGCAATGCACGAGAGTATGAGGTTCGTGGAAATATTCTCGCACTGCTTCAGAGTATAGGCATCCCCCACAAAAAATGAATCAAGAGGTCTCTCCGCTCTGTAAGGGAATACCAGTACATAGTCTTCCTTTACAGAAAAACTCTCCACTAACGGGGATTCTTCGGAGGGAGGCATCATGCGGAATATATTTAATAACTTCCGCACGGTCTCGTGCTCTTTAATGAGCAGTAAGAGATAGAGGGAACCATCCTCTTCCAAGCTGTTCCTCGCTATGTAACATTCATTCACCTGTCCTTTATCTCTAATGGAAACTACCTCGTAGCTTACCTTGGGTGAATAAAAAATCATTTACCGTCCCCTTTGACCGGGAGAATGTCGCTTAAGTCACCCTCCGGTTCATCCACCATCTTCTTCTTCACGATAGCATAAGCGTATGTGCAGATAACAGGCATATCCGTGCAATAGATCCTGATCTCGTATACTCCCTCCTTTGAAGGCGCGGTGTAGATACCGTCGGAACTGATCTCACCGGATCCGGGAGCCGTAAGCTCGTATGTTATGCTGCTGCTGCGCATATTATTGAATCTGACACCGAAGTAATGTGTTTCCTTGGTGCCCATGATGACAGTGGGTGTATCCACACTGATACTCTTGTCGTAATAATCATCGGTGACTTCCACATCCTCCCCGGCAGGAAATCTGATGGCAACCCACCGGAAAGTGAGCACCAGATAATCTACGGGCTTCAGTAGTCTCACAGCCACCACAAAGCTCCCCTTGTCATTCAGAACCTGAACCGCTGTCTCCACATCGGCCATATGACGGGTCTGGGAATTAAAGAGCTCGGGATTTCCGTATACCGTGCTCCTGTGAGCGGTCTCGGCTCCTTCACTCACATTATCGTATCCTACTTCCACATAGATATTTCCGTTTCCCAGGCCGTGGGTCACCTCTCCGGAGTACCTGATATCCCCTTCCCTTGCATTTTTACCAAGGGGTATCTCCAGAGTCCCCGTTGCCACATTTGTAAACTCTCTGGGAGCATTGACAACCTGAGGGATCTCCTTAACCTTTTTCTCACTGTCTCTTCTCTTTATATCAGCTTCCTTAACGTAGAATGAGAGGAATTTATTGCGGAGAAGCTCCTGTGCGGGAGTGACTACGTAGTGCTTTACGTCCACCTCATCTATGTCTTCTATGATGTAGGCACTCTCTATACGCATGAGGCGTATATCTGCGAGCTTAATGGCATTGCTGCTAAGGCTGAGAGTCCTCATTTCGAGATTTATCTTACCCGCTTCACGGCTTACGAGTTCCAGAGGAGAGGCAGAGCTTAAGCGGATCCTTATGGAGAAATTCTGGGAAGAATTGATGGCATTATCGTCTTCAAATACGGCTGCGGAACCGCTGCGGAGGATCACTTCCGTATCGAGAAGCTCTGTATCCATGGTCTGGACCCAGTACTCCTTAATGATGCTCTTTCCTTCCGCCAGAGTCACATCTTCCGCGCCGATCTCCACTTCGTGTTCTCCGTCCGGAGTGGTAAATGCAGGAGTCTCCAGAATACCGTGACAGCTTAACCTGACATCCGCAGAGCTCACCTTCTTTATCTCCAGAACGATCTTTATGTTCTTTCCGCGGCAGGCCGTGGTGGGGATCATAACCTGTCCTATAAAGTTCTCACTCTTAAAGAGGATCTCCTTTGAGAGGAACTCTGTCTCCAGATCGTATGCAGTTGATCCGTCATCATCCTTATCCGTCACAAAGAGCTCATATCCTTCGGAAATACGGTTAAATTCGTATTCGCTCTCATCGCTCTTATGATTCACGGAATAAACACTGTGGACATCCTGCTCCTTAAAGCGCACCTTTAAGCTCGCCACATTTCCTTCCAGCTTGTCGAAGCCCTCTATGGCGGACAGCTTTTTTACGACCGAGCTGTCGATCACTATCTCATGACCCGCTCCGTCTATGGCGACGCCGCTCTCCACAAGGATCGACACGTCGTCCAGACTGAATATGCCCATTCCGCATATTATTCCGCTTCCGTACATCAGGGAGTTCCGGAATCTGGACTTATTGATGTGGTAGTTCTGTTCTGCCTGGAAATCTGCACTTGTAAGCATCTTTCCGGGGTAGTAACGGTTCCTTTCAAAAGGATACGGTTGACTGTTGCTCATAGATTTTCCTCTCCTAAATTTTATTTAAACCCTCCTGTCATCCTGAGCGTTAGCGAAGGATCTGTATTTAAGAGATTCTTCGCTCCGCTCAGAATGACACCGGAGCTTAACTTAACGTCATTGACTTCTTACCCCTGCTGTCTCTTCCTGTCAGGCATGAAGAGGATCACTCCGCAGAGTATAAGGCTCAAAATGGTGATAATGAGGAGCCACAGGTGGCTGTTACCCTTTTTATTCACATCCGCAGCATCCGAGACCACAAGGTCACTTCCGTCATCGGATGTATTGGCAAGAGCTTCGGCGCTCTTCTCTGTAAGGGCATCGCCCCTCATTACTATAGTATAATCGGATGCATGGGAGAACTCAAACTCTGTGTTTCCGTTTCTGTCTATATCCTCGGAATCCACAAATTCTAGAGACCCCTCTTCTTCGTTATAGTAGTAGCGGTTCGCATACATTCCCGCGTTCTCTTCACCCACATTAAGGCAGAGGATGGCTGTAAAGCCGAATTCTCCGTCATGAGCGAGGCTGATATTCTTCTTCGGATATACATCCGCAACCTCATTTACCAGATTCGCGGGAATATTTTTCGTATCAGTCTTTACCTTGAAGTCAATATCCTTAGCGGGATCGTCATCAAATGAAAGTCCGTTTACGGCCCAGATAACGTCATCATCCATCTCAAAGTAGCAGGTGATGTCTCTTCCTCCCATACTGTTAAGGAGGGCTGAAGGCACTACCGTGGCTCCGTTCATATCGATATGGATCTCAGCCGGTGCCTCGGCTCCGCTTGTCTCTGCCTCGATCTTATCCCATCCGCTGGTATTTTCTTTGCCGATAAGGATACCCTCTGTAGCGTCATTGATATAAGGAATCTTGGTCTTTATGACAGTCTCTTCCTTTTCATCCTCAGCCTTATCGTCGCTGTCTCCTCCGACGCCATGCTTCTTTGAGTTACTCTCACCCAGCTCACCTCCTGTGCCGTTTGCTCCGCCTGCGCCTCCTGCTCCGCCAGCGCCGCCTGCGCCGTTCTTTCCTCCGGCTCCTGCGGCATCTGCTGCAGCGTCATTCTTCTTGGTTTCCTTGGTGGTGGTACTGCATTCCTTGATATCACTGAGATTTTCGCACTTATCCTCGATGACACAGTAGAACTTATATGAGGTATTGGCAGTGAGTCCTGTAACCTCCACGTTTCCGTTGTCGGACTTCTTTCCGCTGCTCTTTACCTTATCCTTGGTGGGCTTTGAATCTGTCTTCTTCTTCGCCAGTACGTAATAATTGGCGATGCCGCTTTCCTTGTCCTCGCCCTTTACTTCCACCGTAGCCTTTGTGTCTTCAGCGGTGGCCTTGGCACTCTTCACTTTAGGCTCCCTGGTGTCATACCATACGCCCTGGGTGGAAACATATCCGGTATTTCCGGCATTATCAGTGAACTGCGCATAGCAGTAATTTAGCTTATTCTCTATAAGCGCAGGCTTCGAGCCCTCATTATACACGGCCCAGTTACCGCTGGCTGCCTTCTTTATAGCGTTCTCATCGCCGTAGAACTTATCGGTGAAATAATACTCTGTCTTATTGACCCCTGCCACGGTTGAGTTCTTATTGGCGGTTATGGTCACCTTATCAGCTTCATTGGTGTAGCCCATGGTCTTAGCCTTGGTCTGGATCTTGCTGGAACTCTTCTTAATGACCTTAATGGTACCGGTGGGCTTCCCTGTGCTGAAGTTTACGGGACCCACGGTCTTTGAGACGACTGCGCCATAGTAGATCTTCGTAGCATTTGCCACATACTTAAAGTATAGATTCTTAGTCTGTGCTTTTCCGTTTCCTGTCCAAGTATATGATTCTTTGAAAGGACCGCTGGATGAATCAGAAACAAGATAACCGGTTGCACTGATGCCAACTGTTCCCGGATACCAGTCTGCAGGAGTTGTTGATCCGTTGTACTTTACAGTTATATCCTTACCGATGTCGTATTCGGTTAACCGATTTATAGCCCTGCTTGAAGAATATGCCGTCAATTCTACCGGAGTATTTACTGAAGAACTCAATGCGAACCATTTTCCATTTGCCTCTACCCCGTAAATCTTTGTATTCTCGGGGAGCCATATATATGCTTTCTTACTGAGATCAGTATATAGATCAACTGTTCCATAAGTTATAGCAGCACCATCATAATTAAATAGTCTTGTTATTTTCGTGTTCGCACTTTCCGAAGGAAGATCGATTACGTACAGCTTATGTATTCCGTCAGCGAAAGTCTGCGTTCCCTTTGCCGCATCGTTAATATTAAAATTAACACTTCCTCCGGTTATTTTTATGTTTGAATTTTGCGTATTATCATTTATAAATGAATAAGGGAAAACATGCCATCCGCCGGATATTGTCAATGTTTCACCTGCTTCACCTGAATATGCAACACCGCCTGAAGCATTGATATGCCCACCTTCAATAGAAACATCACCTTGTATAACGTTATGACCTTGATTTTGCAAACCAGAAGGAAGAGTAATATTTAATATATCATTTACACTACCGCTACCCTTTATTGTAACATGAGCATTAGTGGCAGATATTCCGCAAGGATAACCTGAAGAACTTACCACTTCTAGATTATTTACGTCCTTTAATAGCAGTGTAACATTAATATTATTATCAAAATCAAGACAGACACTCTGCATTTTTATACTGGTATGATTAAGCGTTATAATCATATTGTTTACACAATTATTTGTTATCACAACACCCTGACCACTACCAGTTTGATCAATATAATTAATATTATTCAATTCAAGATTAATCATATTAACATTGTCGTCTGGCAATATAAAAAATCTTTGATGTGAAGTAGAACCTTGATTTCTCATTGATACTCTTATGTTAGCATCAGAAGTAGGATAAATACCAACATAATCCGATGGTACATCCGACACATTACGCACATTAGACGCTTC
>Ga0310691_10008621_pt1 | contig 10428 bp, 6 predicted proteins | sample 176DNAGHGlowgp2_FD_203887 | JGI IMG/M metagenome (GOLD analysis project Ga0310691, IMG submission 203887) | Sheep rumen microbial communities from Palmerston North, Manawatu-Wanganui, New Zealand - 1766 DNA GHGlow gp2 (v2) (version 2) | ecosystem: Host-associated > Mammals > Digestive system >...
ACGCTCTGCCCGGGCATCTACTACGTCAGACTGATGAAGGGCTATAACCCTGCAGCCAATGCCTATCGCTTCGTGCCCTCGCAATGGACCACGGGCGACGCCGGGCGCGTCGCCGCTGCCAACGTCGTCGCCAACGACGAGCAGGGCACACTCACGGTGCGCGCATCGGGACAGAACAACGTCTGCCTCATGCTGCGCTGGCAAGACACCGACTACACCATCGACAAGAGCCAGACCTACCTCGTCGTCCGAGGCACAGGACTGGACACAACGCAGGGCAGTAACTCCTATCTCTGGTGGCTCAACGGCGCCAACCGAGGCTCACAGGTGGCTCCCGCCGGCACACAGACCATCAGCATCGACGGCACCAGCCAGCAGGTGGTGGCCTGGAACATGGCCACCAGCGGACTTTACGACAACTTCACAGGCGAACGGCCCAACGTCTGTCAGGGTCAGACCATCTTCGGTCTGACCTCGACAACAGGACAGAGCGTCATCTACGACATCAACTTCGCCACCAGCATGGCCGACTATATAGATACGACAACAGGCATTGCCCCAAGGACAATGCCTGTCGAGAATACCGGTGACTATCACACCGTCAATGGCGTGAAGGTTGACAAGCCTTCAAAAGGAATATACATCAACAACCACCGCAAGGTTGTTTTCTGACTACCACCGTATAGGCATAAGCCAGCACCAGGGCGTAGCCTGCCAGCGGAATGACGAAGGGCACAAAGAGTGAGCTGTGCTCGGCCATGTAGCCCATGAGCAGGAAACCGCAACCGCCAATGGGCGTCATCATAAGCAGCGACGAGGCGCTCTTCGTCTTGTCACCCAGACCGCGTATGGCCAAAGAGAAGATGGTGGGGAACATGATGGCCTCGAACAGGTAGTTGGCAATGAGCGCCACGAGCGACAGCGTGCCCAGGTTGAGCATCGTCAGGAGTATGCACACCACGGTGCCCACGGCACAGCATAGCAACATCACCTCGGCCCGCACCGTGCGCATAATCCAGCTGCCCATGAAACGGCCCACCATGAAGATGACCAGCGCCAGCGACACCACACGCGAAGCCGACAGCTTGTCCATCCAACCCGTACCGGTCACGAAGTTGACAAAGTAGCTGTTGATACTGATTTCGGCCACCTCGTAGGCCAACAGGGCCAGCAGGCCAAACCAGAAGAGGAAGCCAAAAGAACCGAACGGCTTCACCTTCGTGGTGTCTGTCGTCTTAACTCCGTCGGAGGCGACGGCTCCATCCTTATCGCGTGAAGGGTCGGACGCGGGACTGCTCACCTCTGGCAGTTCCACCTTCGTAAATACCAATGCAATCAGGAGCACCAGCACACCCATGATGCCGTAGGGCACGGCCACATCGCCGCCGTCGCCTCTGAACAGGAACTGGCCCACCAGCAGCGTAGCCATGAAGCAACCCATGCCGTTGAATGTCTGCGACAGATTGAGGCGGCTCGAGGCCGTAGCACGAGGTCCCAGCTCAGTCACATAGGGATTGGCTGCCGTTTCGAGAAACGTCAGTCCACAGCCTATCACGAACAGGGCAGCCAGAAAGGCAGTGAACGTGTGGCCGGGGATGAACGCCAAAGCACCCAGTCCGAACAGCGTCAGCCCGAAGACGACACCGCGCCGATAGCCATACCTGTTGATGAACATGCCTGCGGGAATGGCCATCAGGAAGTAACCCAGATAGGTGGTCACCTGAATCCACGCCGACTGCGTGATGGAAATGTGCAGCTCGTCCTGGAAATGCTTGTTGAGCACATCCAAAATGGCACGGGCAAACCCCCAAAGGAAGAACAACGTCGTAATCAGCACAAAAGGCACCAGATAGCGCCTGTCGGTCAGTTTTGCTTGCTTCGCCATAAAAATTTATCTACTATCTAATAATTGCAGACAAAGTTACAAACATTATTTTATATAGCACCAACCTGTGCCATAAAAAAACAAAAATAGGGAAAAACACAACACTGCATGAATCTTTTCTTTGTCTTTATATCCATATTATCAAGGAAAATGAGTACCTTTGCTGCCATCTTTTCGAAACAACGAAAGGTGACATGAGCGGCATGAAGCAAAAACATATACAGCAACTGTTCACTAAACATAAAAAAAATATGAAAAAACTTTTCTTAACGGCTACAGCCGCCATAATGGCTGCTATGAACATCAATGCACAGGAAGAAACCGTGCAACCGTATATTGAACTCGACCAGCTGCCTAAGCTCATCGACATCATGCCGGCACCGCCTGCATTCGACAGCCCTGAGTTTGCCAACGACGTGGTGCGCTTCTGCTGGGGCAAGCAGCAGCGACAGGATCCCGACCGCCTGGCCGTCGCCGTCGCCGATGCCGAGTGGAACGACCACGCCAAGCTCTTCCTGCAGTGGAAGGATGCCTTCGGACTGGAAATCAACGAGACCGAGACCCCCGAGATATGGAAACTGATAGAGTCAAGCCTCGCCACCACCGACCCCATGCGCAAGGAGCCCAAGGCGTTCTATCAACGCCAGCGTCCCTTCGAGCGCTTCGACGACGCGATGCCTTCGCACGAGGAAGACGACCTGCGCGGTGAGGGCAGCTATCCCTCTGGCCACAGTCTGCGCGGCTGGGGCATCTCACTGCTTCTGGCACAGATAGCTCCCCAGCGTGCCAACGAAATCTTCAAACGCGGCTGGGACTACTGCAACAGCCGTGTCATCGTGGCTGCCCACTGGCAGAGCGACGTCGACGCCAGCCGCACTGCTGCCAGCATCGGCTTCTGTGCCCTTCAGGGATGCGAGGCTTTCATCGCTCAGATGAAGAAGGCTCAGCAGGAGTATCAGGAAAAGACCGGTCAGACCGTCGGAGTGCGCAGCGCAACCGTCGTGGAGCATCCCGCAACGCAGGCCTATCGCCTTGATGGCACACGCGCCACCGAAAGCACACGCGGCATTGTCGTCGCCGACCAGCAGGAGGTCGTCAGGAAATAAGCTCGGCAATCACTCTGACTAAGCAGAAAAGAAGCGAGGGAGACAAAAACGCTCCGCAAACAAAAAAACAGAAGGGAAACAAAAACGTTCCACGTTCTGCTGAAACAGGATAAAACAAGAAAAGACAAAATAAAACAAGAAAAGACAACTTGTTTGATTTTGTCTTTTCTTGTTTTTATCAGTAAGCTTCAGAGTACCACGGCACCCGTTGCCGTTCGTATCAGCACGCTTCTGCGTACACCCTGTTAAACCTTGGAGATAATGCCGAGCTGCGTGGAGCGCAGGAACTGGACGATGTGGCGTATCTCGGGGCTGTCGGGCACCTGCTCGACAATCTGGTTGGTAGCGTCGAAGACCGACGTCTGACCATGGAACACCAGTCGATAGGCGTTGGCAATGTGCTTGATCACCTTCTCGTCGATGCCGTAGCTGCGACACATGGTGAAGTTGACGCCGCCGTACTCCGAGCGCTTGGTGCAGACGATGTAGGGGGGCACGTCCTTAGAGAAGGTGGTGCCGGCCTGTATCATGGCACCTTCGCCGACGCGTGTCTTGGCGTTCTCGATGACCGACGACGAGAAGATGACGCCGTTGCCTATCTCGCAGTCGCCTGCTATCTTGGTGCCGTAGCCGAAGACGCACTCGTCGCCCACCTTGGTGTCGTGGGAGATGTGTGCGCCCTCCATGAGCACGTTGCCATTGCCGATGACAGTCTGGCAGCCGCGGTGGGTGGCACGGTTGATGACAACATTCTCGCGGATGATGTTATAGTCGCCAATGATGCACTCAGACTTCTCTCCACTGAAATCGAAGTCCTGGGGCAGTGCGCCGATGACGCTTCCCTGATGCACCTTGTTGTTCTTACCCATGCGTGTGCCGTCGAGGATGGAGACGAAGGGGAAGATGATGCAGTTGTCGCCTATGACCACGTCGTCCTCGATGTAGACGAAGGGGAATATCTTGCAGTTGTTGCCGATTTGCGCCTTGGGCGATATCTCGGCTTTCGGACTAATTTCGCTTGCCATAATTCTGTTTTGTTTAATCACTCTTTATTTGCTTCCGCCACCGAGGGCCTGATAGAGATTGACCACGGCCTGCATCTTGGTGAAGTCGTCGGTGACCTTAGAGATGCGGGCATTGAGCAGCGACGACTGGGCCTGAATGACTTCCAGATAGCTGGAACCCTTCGACTGATAGAGCTGTCGGGTGTCTTCGACATTCCGGGTCAGCACCTCTACCTGCTTGGCCTCGAGCAGCGACTTCTCGTCGGCCGAGTTATAGGCCAAGAGGGCGTTCGAGACCTCGTTGCCGGCTTTCAGTATAGTGTTCTGCCATGTGTTGAAGGCCTGTTCCTGCTGTGCCTTGGCCACCTTCAGCCCGGCAACGATCTGTCCGTGCTGGAAGATGGGCTGTGTGAGCGAGCCTAAGACCGAGAGGAGCCACTTGCCGGGGTTGACGATCTGTCCGAGGTTATTGGTGAACATGGCTGTACCCGTGACGGTGATGTTGGGATAGAAACGCGAACGCGCTGTCTCTACATCATAGAAGCACTGTGCCAGTTTCATCTCGGCGGCATGAACGTCGGCGCGGTTGGTGAGCAGCTGTATGCCCACGCCTGCCGAAAACTTCTTCGGCAGCGACTGGTCATAGAACTTCCCACGGGCAATCTGGTGTCCGGCCTCGTTGAGCAGCAGCGACATGGCATTCTCCATTTCGCGAATCTGCCGACGCAGGTCGACGCCCTGAGCCTGCACCTGATAGTAGCTCGACTCAGCGCTCTGCACACTGGTGGAGCGGGCACGTCCCAGCTGCATCTGCAGCTTCATCATGTCCCACGTCTCCTTCACCAGGCCTTCCATGTCGGTGACTATGGCGAGCTGCTCATCAAGCATCATCAGTGTGTAGTAGAGGTTGGCCACGCCGCAGATGATGTTGGTCTGAACGGCCACCTGATAATCCTTGGTGGCCAGCAGCTGCACCTGTGCGGCGCGCTTCTGCGAGAGGATGTTGCCAAAGAGGTCGACGTTCCAAGAGGCAGCGATGGGGAGCTGATAGGTCTTCGACGTGGTGGCGCCGTCCATCTGCACACGGCTGATGGTGCCCTGTGGGGCAAAGGCCACGCTGGGCAGGAAGGCCAGTTTGGCCACCTTGAGCATGTCCTCCATCATCTTCACGTTGAGGGCGGCATTGCGCAGGTCGGTGTTGTTCTCCAGAGCGGTTTCTATGAGCCGCTGCAGCTGCGGGTCGGTGAACACCTCGCGCCAGGGCAGGCTGCCGAAGTTCTGGTCGGTGTTGATGGGGAGGGTGTCGTTGTCGACGACGATGTCGCGAATCAGTCCCGTCGTATTCACGTTGTCGGGCCGCTCATACTTGTTGTAGAGGCCACAGCCGGACAAGAGGAAAAGTCCTACCCCGACCCCTCCCCAAGGGAGGGGCTTCAATATCGTTCTGATAATCTGTCTTATACTCATATTGCTGTTATGTTTATGGTTTGTCGATGTCCGAACAGCCTCCCCTCCATGGGGGAGGTGTCGGGGGATGGACTTATTTCTCAAGCACATACTCTTTAGGCCGATGGGCATACTGTGCCAGCTCGGTGGCTACGTCGGGATTCTCTTCGTCGCCCTCGAACTTCATGGGCGAGATCTTCTCCTGCAGCGACTGGAAGATGACGAACAGTGTGGGCACGACGAAAATCTGACAGAGCGTACCAATGAGCATGCCGCCAACAGCTGCTGCACCCAGCGTCTGGTTACCATTCTTTCCCACACCCGAGGCGAACATCATGGGCAGCAGACCGATGATCATGGCCAGCGACGTCATGAGGATAGGACGCAGACGAGCTGCGGCGCCCAGCACGGCCGACCATGAGATGGCCATACCCGTCTGGCGGCGCTCCAGTGCGAACTGTACGATAAGGATGGCGTTCTTGGCCAGCAGACCAATCAGCATGATGAGCGAGATCTGCATGTAGATGTCATTGGAGTGGCCGAACATCATGGTGAACAGGAAGCAGCCGGCCAGGCCGAAAGGCACTGAGAGCACCACGGCGAGCGGCAGGATGTAAGACTCGTACTGAGCCGAGAGGATGAGGTAGATGAACATGAAGCACAGCACGAAGATAAGGGCTGTGGAATTCGACGACTTGGCCTCCTCGCGCGTCAGACCCTGATAGTCGAAGGTGTAGCCTGCAGGCAGATAGTCCGCTGCCACTTCCTGACAAGCCTTCAGAGCCTCACCCGTGGAATAGCCGCTGGCCACGGTAGCCGTCACGTTGATTGAGGTAAAGAGGTTGAAGCGGTTGATGTTCGACGGACCATAGACGCGCTCCAGACGGCAGAACTCGTTGACAGGCGACATGCCGGCCGGTGTGCGCACATAGACGCTGTTCAGACTTTCGGGCGTCATACGGGTCTCGGGCGAGCCCTGCACCATGACGCGATAGAGCTTACCATAGGCATTGAAGTTCGACGCATAGAGACCGCCATAGTAGCCCTGCAGAGTGGTAAGCACGGTGCGGGGCGATATGCCCACCTGCTTACACTTGGCCACGTCGACATGAATCATGTACTGCGGATAGTTGGGGTTGTAGGAGGTCATGGCCATCTGAATCTCAGGCCGCTTGTTAAGCTCGGCCAGATAGTCCTTCACGATACCAAAGAACTTGGTCAGATTACCACCGGTGCGGTCCTGCATGACGAGCGACACACCGCTGTTGGCCGAGAAGCCGGGAATCATAGGCGGTGCGAAAGCCAGGATCTGAGCATCCTTGATGTGGGCCGTTTTCAGATATATCTGAGCCAGCACGCCATTGGCCTCGTAGGGATTGATGAAGAAGCGATAGATGCCATCGCCCTGCCACAGTCCGCTAAGTTTCCACCAGAAACCTTTCTGGCGCTCGGCGAAGGGCTTCAGTTTGATGATGAAGGTGGCCTGGTCGGAACCGGCACCGGCGATGAAGTTGTAGCCCTGAATCTGCTCACGGCTCATGATAGCGGGGTCGGCAGCGAGGATAGAGTCGACCTCGTTGATGATCTGGCGTGTGCGGGCCACCGACGTAGCAGGCGGCATGGAGATGGTGCAGAAGATGGTACCCGTGTCCTCGTCGGGCACCAGACCGGTCTTAGTGGTCGACATGGTGCCAACGAGCACGGCGATGCCGATGATGACGGCAATGCCCACGGCCAACGGCTTACGCACCAGCTTCTCCACTCTGCCTTTGTACTTGCCCAGAATCTTGTTGTAGGCAGTGTTGAAGGCCATGTGGAAACGGTCTATACGGCTCATCTTCACCTCATGGCCGTCCTTGTCGTGGACTTTCAGGAAGATGGCGCACAGAGCGGGCGACAGTGTCAAGGCGTTCAGAGCGGAGATGAAGATAGACACAGCCATCGTCACACCGAACTCACGATAGAACGTACCCGTGGTGCCGCCGATGAACGACACGGGGATGAACACCGAGGCCATGACGAGCGTGATGGAGATGATGGCACCCGAGATTTCGTTCATGGCGTCGATAGAGGCCGTCAGCGTCGACTTGTAGCCCTGGTCGAGTTTGGCGTGAACGGCTTCAACCACCACGATGGCATCGTCGACCACGATGGCAATGGCCAACAGCAAGGCCGACAGCGTCAGCAGGTTAATGGAGAAGCCGAAGACTGACAGGAAGAAGAACGTACCCACCAGCGACACCGGCACAGCGATGAGCGGGATAAGCGTGGAGCGCCAGTCCTGCAGGAACACGTAGATGACGATGAACACCAGGACGAGTGTGAAGAGCAGCGTAAACACCACCTCCTCGATTGAGGCATAGAGGAACTCGGTGACGTCGTAGTTGATTTTATAGAACATGCCCGGAGGGAACAGCTTGGCCTGTTCCTCAAGCTCGGCTTTCACCTGCTGGGCAATCTTGTTGGCATTTGAACCTGCAATCTGCTGCACCATACCCATCACCGAGGGGATGTTGTTGTTCTTCATCGACACGGTGTACTGCAGTCCGCCCAGCTCGATACTGGCCACGTCCTTCAGTTTCAGTGTCTGGCCGTTGGCATCGCTTGAGACGATAATGTCGCCAAACTCTTCGGCAGTCTTCAGACGACCGGTATAGCGCATGGCATACTCGTAGGCCACGTTGCTGCGCTCACCGAACGTACCTGGGGCAGCCTCGATGTTCTGTTCGGCCAGCACACCGGTGATGTCCGAGGGCATCAGACCGTACTGCTTCATCACGTCGGGCTTCAGCCAGATGCGCATGGAGTAGGTCTTCAGACCAGGGCTCTGCACGTCGCCCACACCCTGAATACGCTTGATGGCAGGTATGATATTGATGTTGTTGTAGTTTGTGAGGAACTCGTCGTCGTAACGACCGTCGGAGGTCAGGGTGAACATTATCACCTGCGACGTCTGGCGCTTCATCACCGTGACACCGATCTGGGTGACCTCAGCAGGCAACAGTGCCTGTGCCTGCGACACACGGTTCTGCACGTTGACGGCACACATGTCGGGGTTCATGCCCTGACGGAACAGGATGCTCATCTGAGCCGATCCCGACGAAGCGGTCGACGAGATGTAGTCCATGCCCTCCACGCCGTTGATGCTCTCTTCGAGCGGCACGAGCACAGAGTTTTTCACCGTCTCGGCATCGGCACCAGGGTAGCTGGTGTACACCACGACCGTTGGCGGTGCGATGTCCGGGTACTGCTCAATGGGGAGCGTGGCCAGACCAATGAAGCCCAGGATGACGATGAGGATGGAAATCACCGTCGAGAGCACCGGGCGCTTAATGAATGTTGTGAAAGTCATTTTTCTTAAGGAGTTGTGGAGTAAGGAGTTTTGTAGTAAGTAGATTAGACTTGCTATAGGACTATTCTATCCTTGATGCCCTTATAGTAGGCATTCAGCAACTTACTTGTCTCTTCAATACTCGTGTTCATTTTATTATATGTATCGATATCAATGTAGTTCAGGTCGTAAGAAAGCAGTATATAAACGACATTCCTCCAAACTGCCTTGAGCAATATTGAGGAATCTTAGCTTGTCGTTCCATGCCATCCCTTTTATAGCCTTCAGCTATGTTGGCTGGAACCTTTACTACTTTTTATATCTACTTCTTCATAGAAGACACTATGTCTCCGGCGGTCATGGCCTTGGCCTGCTCGTCGATCTTCTGCTGGTAGCGCTCAGGGGTGATGGGCACAATTTCCATCTGGTCTGAGAGCTTGGTGATGCCGTTGGTGACATACTTGTCGCCCACCTGCAGGCCCTCGGTGACGACGTAGTTGTTGCCGTCGTTCTGAGGAGCCACCTTGATTTCGGTGTACTTCACCTTGTTGTCGTTGCCCAGCGTGTAGACGAACTTCTTGTTCTGCACCTCCGTGACGCACGACTGGGGGATGACGATGGCCTGGTCGTTGCTCTCGGGAATGATGATGGTGCCGCTGCCACCGCTCTTCAGCAGACGGTCGGGATTCTGGAAGAGGGCTATCATCTGCACCGTGCCCGTGGCCTGGTCGATGACGCCGCTCATCTTCGTCACCGTGCCTTCATAGCCGTACTCGGTGCCGTCGGCCAGCTTCAGCTTCACCTTTGGCAGTTCGCTGAGGGCCTCGCCGTGACTGCCATAGGCGCGCTGCATGGCCAGCACGTCTTTCTCGGTCATGGAGAAGTAGACCTCCATCTGCGAGTTGTTCGACACCGTGGTCAGCACGTTGGCGGCACTCACCAGGGCACCCACCTTGAAGGGCAGCGTGCCAACGATGCCGGCAGCAGGACTCTTCACGTAGCAGAAGCTCAGTGCCTCTTTGGCCGAAGCCAGGGCGGCCTGGGCCTGGGCCAGCTGAGCCTTGGCGCTGTTCATGGCGTTCTCGGCCGTCTGCAGCTCGAAGTCGCCAATGACCTTGTTCTCGTGCAGCTGCTTCGAGTTCTGGTAGGTCAGCTCGGCCGTGTTTACCTGGCTCTGGGCCGTGTTCACAGCGGCCTGCATCTGCCGCACCTGTGCCTGATAGGTCTGGTTGTCAATCTCGAACAGCAGCTGTCCGGCACTGACCGACTGACCTTCCTTGACGAGGATGCGAGTGATGAATCCGCCCAGCTTAGGACTGATCTGCACATCCTGCACACCCTTGATTGAAGCCGGATAAGTGGATTGTGAAGCGGCGCTCTGCATACCAACCGTCATCACGGGATATTCATTGTCGCCAAAGTTAGGCCGTCCGCCGCCGCTCTTGCCGCACGAAGCGGCCATGGCAGCAACAGCCACAAGCAAAATAATGTTTTTCTTGTTCATACCTATTTAAATATAATAATAATGTTGCAACAAATCCTGTTCTATTTCAGATTTAGTTTCAGTTTATCCCATTCCGTTTGCTTGGAAAACTTTCAACCTCTGTTTCAGTTTTCGGCGTGCAAAATTACTAAAAAGATGTGTAAGTCCCAACG
>Ga0310691_10008622_pt1 | contig 10427 bp, 9 predicted proteins | sample 176DNAGHGlowgp2_FD_203887 | JGI IMG/M metagenome (GOLD analysis project Ga0310691, IMG submission 203887) | Sheep rumen microbial communities from Palmerston North, Manawatu-Wanganui, New Zealand - 1766 DNA GHGlow gp2 (v2) (version 2) | ecosystem: Host-associated > Mammals > Digestive system >...
TGTCCAAGACCGTATCCGCCATGGAAGCAAGGCAGAACTTCGGTTCGCTCCTGAACCAGGTGGCCTTGCAGAAAGAGGAAGTCGTTATCGAGCGGGCTGGGAAACCCCTGGCCAAGCTCGTGGACGTGGAATCCGGAGTGTCCGGAAAACTGGATTTTAGGGATATCAGTAAACTGCCCAACGCCATCTGGGAAAAGTGATTCCGTTCAAGTCTCCAGAATTAAATGACAGGGAGGCCGCGGCAAAAGCCGTGGCCGCCTCTGGATATATCGGGAGCGATGCCAGTTTTGCAAACGTCTATCTGCTTCGCAAAAAATACGGCACGCAGGTCGCTCTGCAAGACGGATTTCTTTTCCGCTATTACAACGGGCAGGGGAGCCGCCGGGGTTACGCTTTCCCGCTAGGGGAGGGCGATGTGGGGGCTGCGCTCAAGTGGATTGCGGACGATGCTCGGGCAACGGGCCGTCCGCTGGAATTCTGCCTTGTGGACGAGCCCCGGGCACAGATTTTGCGGGAATATTTCAATGCGAATTGCGTCGTCGAAACGGATGGATTTTCTGGCAAGGAAAGCGCCGGGCCTCTACTCCATTTCGAAAACAATCGGGGTGACAGCGATTACATCTATTCCGCCGAGGGTCTCGCGACGCTCGCGGGTAACCAGTACCGCAAAAAGCGTAATCATATCTCGCGATTCAACCGCACTTATGCAAACTATGAACTTCGTGGAATCACGGGAGAAAACATCGCCGATGCCCTCGACGTGGAAAAACGCTGGCTGAAAGGCGATGCTGCAGATAATGCTGGCGATGCAAATGAGAATGCGGGTGCCGCCCCGAGAGAACCGAGTGTCGAACAGCCCTGTGACTGCGCCGAAGCCGCCTGGGCCGAACGCTCCGAAGACGAAAAGTCCCGCATGGCGGAATACTGCGCCATCGTGGAAGCGCTGGAAAACTTCGACGCTCTCCAGATGCGGGGCGCAGTCCTGTACGTAGAAGGCAAAGCTGTCGGCATGACGATGGCTTCCGAAATTATTCCCGGTGCATGGGACATCCATTTCGAGAAAGTCACTGGGGAATATGCGGACAACGGCGGGTATGCCGTCATCAACAAGATGTTTGCCGAACGCCTGGTGGCCGACGGTGCAAAATTCATCAACCGCGAAGAAGACATCGGGCTCGAAGGCCTCCGCAAGGCAAAACTTTCGTACTACCCGCTGACGATTCTCGACAAAACCCACGTTACGTGTCATCCCTGCGACCCACAATGTCATCCCCGCAACCTTACTTGTCATCCCCGCGACCTTACTTGTCATCCTGAGCGAAGCGCGCAGCGCGAAGTCGAAGGATCCAGTCCGGAGTAAATATGCTTTCCTCCATTCTCTCCAAAAGCCAATGTGCCGCCTGCAAGTTCTGCTGCTCCTTCCGGCGTCAGAGCCTTTGGGAAACGCCGCTTTTCCCGCTCAAAGTAGTCGAGAAACTGAGCCAGCCCAATGAATACGGCGTGGTGGGGGAGTTCCGCACAGTCGACGACCCGCAAAAATCCTGCGCGGGTCGCCTCGTTCTCGAAAACAATTACCGTACCGCCGACCCCGAAGAAGAAGTTCCCTGCACTTTCCTGAACCCGCAAAAAGGCTGCATCCTGAAGCCCGAAGACAAGCCCTTCGACTGTTCCATCTGGCCGCTCCGTATTATGCGTAAAGACAGTGAACTCGTCATCGCCCTCACGCCCACGTGCCCGAGCATCGGCGCAACGCCATCGCCCGAACTGATTGAACTCGTGAAAAACGGACTTGGCGAAAAGATACTTGCATTCGCCAAAGCGCACCCATACATTATCAAGGATTATCGGGCCGGTTTCCCGATTATTTATCTTTAGCCCGTGAACAATAATCCCTTCGAACTTCTGGCAAAGTCACCGCGCAGCAAGGCACGCCGCGGACGCATCCGCACGGCTCACGGCGACATCGAGACGCCGATTTTTATGCCGGTGGGGACGCTCGCGAGCGTGAAGGGACTTTCGTCGCGAGACCTCCGCGAAATGCAGGCGCAAATCATTCTCGCGAATACGTACCACCTGTACCTGCGTCCGGGCACCAAGCTGATTGCCGAGGCGGGCGGCGTGCAAAAGTTTATGGGCTGGAACAGCCCCATGCTTACCGACAGCGGCGGATTCCAGGTCTGGAGCCTCAAGGATTTTCGCCACATTACCGAAGACGGCGTGGAATTCAGGAGCCTGCTCGACGGCAGCCGCCACAAGTTCACGCCCGAATCCGTGATGCAGGCCCAGCGAGAAATCGGCGCCGACATCATCATGGCCTTTGACGAATGCACGCCTTACCCGAGCACCGTCGAAGAGGCTTCGCACTCGCTGGACCTGACGCTCAAATGGACCCGCCGCGCCATGGACTGGCTCGCCGCAAACCCGCCGATTCTTGGCTACACGCAATTCTTTTTCGGAATCGTGCAGGGCGGCATGCACAAGGAACTCAGCAAAAAATCCATCGAAGCGCTCAAGGAACTGGGCCCAGACGGTTACGCGATGGGCGGCCTCTCCGTAGGCGAACCCTTAGAGACCATGTACGAGATTGCGGATTTTTGCACCGACTACTTGCCTGCGGACCGCGCCCGCTACGTGATGGGGGTGGGCACGCCGTGGAATTTGCTTTCGCTTATTGCCCGCGGGGTCGACATGTTCGACTGCATTCTGCCCGCGAAAAACGCCCAGGATGGCCTCGTTTATACCAGCAGTGGAGTGCTCCGCTACAAAAATTCCAAATTCGCGCATCAGCACGATGCGCCGCTGGACCCGGAATGCGACTGCTACTGCTGCCGCAACTACAGCCGCTCCTACCTGCGCCACCTATTCAAAGCCAAAGAACCCCTCGGCTGGACGCTTTCCACCATCCACAACCTGCATTTCTATTTGCACCTGATGCAGCAGGCCCGCGACCATATCGAGGCGGGCGATTTCGAGGAATGGTCCGCAGCAATGATTCCGCAGTTGCAGCAGGAAGCGGAATAAAGCTTTACGCTCTCAAACAGTTCAGCGGAGTGACATATATTCCGTCTAGGCGCCGATACGCGGGACCAGTGGCTGTGATTATCGCCATAAAGGCCATGTTCGGGTCATCGACATCATCCTTTAGTTTGTTCAGATTTGCAGCACCTTCTTCAATGAGTTTGTCGCCGCCAAGCTTGATTTCAATGGCGCCCCATTTCCCTTTAGGCGTATGAACAACGGCATCACATTCAAGCCCACGACTATCTCGGTAATGTTTGACAGTTCCGCCAAGCAGACTCGCATAGATGTTCAAATCGCGCACCGCCAAATCCTCAAAGAAAAAACCGAAGGATTTTAAATCGGCCATCAAATCATCAGGAGAAATATTGAGTGCCTGGCATGCGATGGACGTATCGACGAAATGCCTAGTAGGAGTGGTGCGCACCACTGCCTTGCTGCGGAGATTCGGGTTCCATGCGTCGATGTCGCAGATGATGAACAAATCCTTGAGCGCATCCCAGTAATCGTCGAATGTTTTAGTATCCATGGTATGATTGTTCGATTCGATAATGTCCTGAATGATTGTCTTGTAGGCGGCTTCTGTGGAAATGTTTCTGGCATAACTGCGCAGAATCATCCGAAGAACTTCGGGTTTCTTGTTGCGAAATTTTTCATTTTCGCTTGTGTCAAAATTGAAAAGTCCATTGTAGTAGTTCGCAGTGACATCTAGCGCAACATCACGGTCGTCAAGAATCGAAAGAGGCCAGCCTCCGCGGCAGGTATAGAAGGCCATGTCCTTCAGGGAATGCCTTTCATTTGTATCATAAACATTGGGAGATTCACTAGAAAAAAGTTCCGCAAGTGAAACGGTCCCGGTAGAATCGCCGGATTCAAAAAGCGACATGGGACGCATGGGGAGTGTTACGATGCGCCCGGCGCCGGAATGGTGAATCTTGCTTTTGTCGGCAGGGGTGGAACTTCCCGTCAAAATAAACTGCCCAAAACCAGGTTTCTCGTCAGCCCATGCCCGAACCTCATCCCAAAGTTCGGGAACAGTCTGCCACTCATCGATAAGCCTTGGCTGCTCGCCCAAGAGTGTGTTGTGGGGTTCCATTCGTGCGAGTTCAATGTTTCGGCGTGTAGCAAGTCGAATATTGCTTTTTGCCATGCGCAGGCAAGTTGTGGTCTTGCCGCAAAATTTGGGCCCAGCGACTAGAACAGCGCTGCTAGACTTGAGTAGTCGCTCAATTTGGCTTTCGATGTATCGCTTGCGATAATTGTCCATTTTGACCCCTTTTTTGAGTCAAATATATAAAATTCCCAAGATTATTAAACATAAATTCCCAAGATTATTAATTTTTTATTCCCACAATTGTTAAAAATTGACGTTTTTGTCCTTAAAAATATGGATTCAATCCATAAAATTAAAGGTTAAATCACGAATTTTAACAAAAAACACCCCCGACACGCACCCAGAAATCATCAAAGAATACCGGGTCGGCTTCCCGATAATTCTAAAGCGAACCAAATGACAAGGCAATTTTCTTGCACTTGTGTCTCCATCCAAAAGAAATGTTCTTCTATAAAATTTTCCCCTGTTAAACACCCCAAAATCTAGAAAATGTCACTTAAAAGAACGAAATATCCTTTTTTTAGCCCAAATTCGCACCTTTTGTAAATTTTTGGTGCGCTTGGCTTGAATTTAAATTATATTTAAATTGGAAATATAGAGAGTTTTTGCTCTTGTTCTCTAGTCGAAATCAGCAAATTTCACCAGTACGGGAACAAGGCGAACGCTCACGTAGATACGTTTATCGAGCCGCCTATAGCGGTTCCTTTGGGCGTATTTCGACAAGCCGCTTTTGCGGTTCTGTCGCCCTTTCGGGGCGTGGGTCGTTTGCGTTTATCGTACTAGGCAATGCTGAGCCTCGACTAGGTAAACGCAGCGAACCCGCACCCCTTTTTCGTACCCATACAAAATCGGTGTTGCGTTTTCTAAGCCAAACAAGGCGAAACTCCACAGGATTTTAACCGATGGAGGCCGTCATGGCTTGGAACAGAAAGATAAATACTCACGTCTCTAGCAAGAACGCCATTGCGCACCGCGTAGGGGTGAAGCAATCCATTGCCGTTCTTTCCTTTACTCTTTTCCTTGCCGCTTGCGGTGGAGACAGTAGTTCAGGGGCAAAGGGCCCTGATCCAGCCGAAGGGGCCAATGATGGCCGTGAAGTGGCGACCCTTGTCGACATGGGTCGTTGCACCAACGAACGCGAGGGCGATACGGTCTATGTCGCCGAAAAACTGACAGACTACCTTTGTCAAAACAAAACGTGGGTGGATCTGAGCGAAGTCTCATCGGATATGTCCTCTGGCAAAACAGATTCCGACACTAAATCCAGCAGCAGTAATAACAGCGATACGGATGTACCCGAAGGCTTTGTCCGGGAGAACATTTCCGTGACGGGTGTAGCGCAGAAAGGGCCTTTCAAGTTCGGCTCACCGCTGAACCTGTATGAATTAAAGAAGAACCTGACCCCTTCTGGAACCGTTTACAAGGACGAAATCTCCAGCAATAAGGGCGACTTCGTGATTCCAAAGGTGAGCCTTGCCTACCCCTACGCAAAGCTTGAAGTCCGCGGTCTTTACAGAAACGAGGTGACAGGCGAATGGTCCACCGATTCCATGACGCTCCGCGCCTTGACCGACTTTTCAGAAAAGCGGACTGAAGTAAATATCAACCTGCTCACTCACCTTGAATATGACCGAGCCCTTTATCTGGTGCAGGAGAAGGGCTACAGCGTCTATGCCGCGAAAAAACAGGCTGCACAAGAAATCATGACGACATTCGAGTTTGCGACTGCCGTAACCTATTCCGAGGACTACGCCATTTTCCAGAACGAGGGCGTGAGTGTGACCACCAGCGCGGGCAATGCAACCCTCCTTGCGATTTCGGCGCTGGTCATGGGTAACCGTAGCGATTCCGAGATTCAAAACTTTATAGACAAATTCATTGCTGACATCAAGACGGACGGCGAATGGAATGACCTGCAGACAAAGGCGACCCTGGCAGACTGGGCTTACGACTTTGACTACAGCACCATTCGCGCCTCCGTGAAGAGCTGGAACATTCTGGACATTCCTGATTACGAAACCTACCTAGACATCTATTGGAACAACGTGTATGGCCTAGGTGGATGTTCCGTCAACCGCAAGGATGTTGTCGCGCCAAACACCAATAAGCTGAGCAAAAACTACAACAAGTATTTTATCTGTAACGGCACTAAGTGGGAAGTCGCCAAAAGGGAAACTGCCATCGGGCTTTGCCAAAATAATAACGCAGGTGTGGTAAGCAAGTATAACGGCACATATTACGTCTGTAAGAACAATGCATGGGAAACAGCGACCATACTGGAGTATGACACCTATGGATTGACGGGCGTTGAAGGCGATGTAAAGGCGGGCGTAGTCAACAAGGACAAGTATTACGTTTACGAAAATGGCACATGGAGAGCCGCCGCCAATGACCAAGAAATCACTTTAGGCGTATGCACCACAGCCAGTGAAGGTGTGGTCGCCAAAGACGGCGGCACATATTACATCTGCAAGTCAAAAACCTGGAAAACGGCGACAGAATTGGAATATGATACGTATGGATGGAATGCTGGTGAAGAAGGCGAGATGAGGGCAGGGAGTGTAAATATAGAGATGTGTTATGAGTACAAGAATGGCGTGTGGGCTCCATGCTTAGGGTCTTTTTTAATTGATTCAAGAGATGGCAAAATTTACAGAACGGTCACTATTATTAACAGACAAACTTGGATGGCAGAGAATCTGAACTATGCCGATAGCATAATGACCCCGGAACTGTTGGGACGAAGCTGGTGCTATAATAATTCTGTAGATAGTTGTGCCAAATACGGTCGACTTTACACTTGGGCGGCAGCACGCTCTATTTGCCCACCTGGGTGGCATCTGCCAAGCATCAATGAATGGCTCACCCTGGCATATAATGTAGGCGGTGATTCTACAGCGTGTAAAAAGCTTAAATCCAAGACGGACTGGTCTCTTGAAAAATACAACGGAACGGACGACTACGGCTTTTCTGCATTGCCTGGTGGCTGCCGGGAGAACAAGCGTTTCAGCGGAAGTGGCTCTTACGCCTACTTCTGGAGTGCCTCTGAGGCCCTTGAAAAGTCCCCTTACCAATACGCCTGCTACATGCGCCTTGACAATTGGAGAGATAATGTGTTAAACTTTGAGGAAGAAAAGTCCTATGGCTTTTCTGTTCGTTGTCTCAAGAACTAGGCGAGCCTAGCGGCGTGCCGCTAGAGCGAGCGGGGGCCAGGCCGCCTGCGGCCACGGCCCCAAAAACACGAGCCAGCCACGCGGTGGCATGCCTATGTAACAAATTCACCCAAAACAAAAAGAGTAAAAAAATGAAAGTAAAAATTGATGGCAAAGATTATGATGTCGTGAAGATTGGTAACCAATCCTGGTTGGCAAAAAATTTCAGGAATTCTGCGAGTGAGGAACTTTTAACATGGCATGAAGCAGTTGAATTCGCAGAAAAACATGATTGCGTTCGTCTCCCTACGGATGCGGATTGGTTAGAATTAAAAAATTGGGTAAAGGGGAAGTTTCCAACACAGTCTGAAGGTAGTGTCTTAAAAGATTCTTCCTGGGGCGGGTCAAAAGGGGGTTGCGAAAAATGTAGGTTCCTAGCTTCGCCTGCTGGCTACATATTTACGGATCAAGACAAACTGATGGATTCTGATAAATACGCTTTTTTCTGGAGTGCCGATGATTTGAATCTTAAGGTTCAAGCGCATTGTTGGTGTCTTGATAATGAAGATGATGTTCTTTATCAGGCGACATTCCCCAAAACAGTGAAGATGTCTGTTCGTTATTTGGTTGATCCGACCAAGGTCCAAGATGTCAAAGGATGTGAAAATGAGTGAATTAGAAAAGTCGGAATTCGTATTTTAGACGCAAAAATCGGACCCAATATGCATTTTTTGCACGACATTGCTTCGCCCAAAACGTCACTCAGACGCTCCATTCCGTTTGCATCAAAAAAAATCCAGTAAGCCGACAACTAAAATTCCGTCGTCGTCGTAATGCGGCTTGACAATATCCTTCAGTATTTCGGACGCTTGATTATCATATTTAATATTTTTGCTACTTTTGTTTGTTTTTGGAAAAATATATACCTGATTTTTCATAAAATTGCAAATTCTATTTAATATTTTTGCTGCTTTCATCAAAAATATTAAATAAGTGACATTTTTACGCAAAAACACCTAGGTCAATGATTTTCTGCAAGGAGGCTATGGTGTCCTTGTATTTGGTGTTGTCGAAAATAAAGAACTTTTCTCTATTTTCATGCAAGTACATCGTAAAGCCTCAGGTCGTAGATATACTTGTATGTTTTTAGTGGGAAGTTTTCGATGTATTTATCTACGTCGGCGCGGAGAATCTTGTTGCGCAAGATATGCTTGCGGATAATGTCGGGCGCTTCTTCCTCGCAGCAGTAGTCGGTATATTCCTCGACATCCTTAAGTAAATCCAGAAGCTGAAGGACGTTGCGGTTTTCCTTGGTGACGGCGACCTTGGCACGACGGATGAAAAATGGGATTTTTCCAACCTTCACTTCGCGAGCGATGGCGGTGGTGTTGTTCGTGACGATTTCTTCTTTATACGGCACCTGTAGACACAATCCCAACTGGTTAGCGAAGGTGTAACCCGAATAATAGCCGTAAATTTCGTCGCCATTGGTGATGTACTTGTACTCGGCGACCATGTTCGACGATATGGGGTAGTATTCGTGGTTGGGGTCCGGCAAAAAATAGACGCCCGGTTCAAATCGCGAAAGTTCGCCCGCATCGACCAGTTTCTTGAATTGCTGGCGCAGATTACCAGCCGAAAGCCCGAGCGGTTCGGCATCTTCGGTGAAAATAGGTTTCCCCGGCCCGAATTTTGATTTCAAGAATTCCAAAAGCATTTTACATCCTATTTAACGCTTTTTAATATATATAATTAAAAATCGTTTGTCAATGGGTAAACAAAACACCCCCGACACTTCAATGCCGGAGGGTGAGATGTAACTGGATCCTTCGCCGCGATGCGGCTCAGGATGACGCGTCAGAGACCCATCTTTCGTCTTTCGTCTATAGCGAACGAAGTGAGCGTTCTTTCGTCTATTTGAACAGATTCTTCATCTTCTCGAGGAAGCTCTCTTCCTGCGCGGTTTCCTTGTCGTGCCTAAGTTCCGCGAGTTTCTGGTAGAGTTCCTTCTCTTCGCGGCTAAGGTCCTTCGGAATTTCCACGCCGATGTTCACGTAGAGGCTTCCACGGTCGCCGCGCTTGTTCAGCGGGTACAGGCCCTGTTCGCGCAGGCGCAAGATGCTCCCGGCCTGAGTGCCGGCCGCAATCTTGATCTGCACTTCGCTACCGTCCAGCGTCGGGATTCGCTGCGTTCCGCCAAGCACCAGCTTGTGGACCGGCACCTTGATTTCGCAGTGCAAATCGTCGCCTTCGCGGGTGTAGAAGTCGTCGGGCTTTTCGGCAATGACCGCCAGCAAGTCGCCGCAGGCACCGCCGCGAGGCCCGCAGTTGCCTTCGCCACGCAGGTTCAGGTACTGGCCCTCGGCAACGCCCGCCGGAATCTTGATGGAAATCTCTTCGGTTTCCTGCACGCGGCCCTCGCCGTGGCAATGCGGGCACGGTTTCGCGATGACTTCGCCCATGCCGTTACAGGTGGGGCAGGCGCTCTCGGTAATCATCTGGAAGAATCCGCCTGTAGAGCGGCGGACACGGCCCGTTCCATGGCAGGTGTCGCAGGTCTTGATGTCCTGACCGCCCTTGCCGTTACATTCCGTACACGGCGTGTAGCGTTTCAGGCGAACCTTCTTGGTGCAGCCCTCGAAGATTTCCTTGTAGCTGAGCGCCACCTTGATCTGCAAGTCGTTACCGCGCGGAGGCCCGGCCTTGCGACCGCCTCGACGGCTGCCGCCAAAGCCACCGAATCCGCCACCGAAAATATCGCCAAAGTTCGCGAAGATATCCTCGAAACTGAATCCCTGGCCGCCGAATCCGCCGCCACCAAAACCGCCACCGGGGGCGTTGAAGCCGAACTGGTCATACTGCTTACGCTTCTCGGGGTTGCTGAGCACATCGTAGGCCTCGGCAGCCTCCTTGAACTTCTCTTCGGCTTCCTTGTCGCCCGGGTTCTTGTCCGGGTGGTACTTGATGGCAAGTTTCTTGTAGGCGTGCTTGATCTCGTCAGCACTCGCGTCCTTGCCGACGCCTAGAACTTCGTAATAATCTCTTTTTTCAGCCATTTTTGCGCTCGCTCTTTTTACGCAAAAAGGATTGCTCCCCAAAAAGAGAGCGAATCCTTTCTATTTGACGGCAGGCCTAGATCCTTC
>Ga0310691_10008625_pt1 | contig 10425 bp, 7 predicted proteins | sample 176DNAGHGlowgp2_FD_203887 | JGI IMG/M metagenome (GOLD analysis project Ga0310691, IMG submission 203887) | Sheep rumen microbial communities from Palmerston North, Manawatu-Wanganui, New Zealand - 1766 DNA GHGlow gp2 (v2) (version 2) | ecosystem: Host-associated > Mammals > Digestive system >...
CAATCCGGAGGCATACTGCTATGAGGATCTCTTCTCCACCTGCAGGCAGCTCTCCATCCCCCAGGATGAACTGAATGAACTCTATCTACGGATGGTGTTCAACATCCTATCCAACAACACGGACGACCACGCCAAGAACTTCTCCTTCATCATGGAGAAGGACGGCTCCTGGCACCTTTCTCCGGCTTACGACCTATGCTTCATCTTGAAGACGGCCGCAACTCCTGAGAAACGTCACGAATTCTCTGTGCGAGGCAAGTTCGAGGATATAACCACCGCGGACCTGCTGGCCTTTGCCGCCCAGAACGACATCAAGAATCCCTCGAAGTACATCGACAGGGTGAAGGATGCGCTCAAGGACTTTCGGTCCTTGGCTTCCGCGAACGGTGTCGCCTCTCTCTTCATCGACATAATAGAGTCACGGCTCCGCGAATTGTCTCCGGATGTCTTTGCACCGGCTATCGTCACTTCCGATCTGATCCGGTTCGAGATGACCGACTCAGGGAACATCCACCTTTATGCGGCAGTTGACGGCCAGGAAAGAAGGCGTGTCTTCACGAAGAAAAACGAGCAGTATGAGGCCGTTTTAGAAGCCATGAGAAAGAGGCTCTCGAAAAAGGAGCAGGAAGAGATTCGTGAAAGGTATTTTGTCTCTTAATCTGAGATATGGTTGTAGTAGCATCGGGAAAAACTAAAGAGAATAAAGGACGGGGAGAGCGTCTGGCTCTCCTGTAAGGCGTGGATATGGGCGATTTTTATTTTCGAGGTAAGCTTGCTGTTGGTTGGCACCGTCTTTTATTATATTGCGAAGGCAAAGTTCACATAGCGATTAATACAGGAATCCGAAAAGCCAGAGAGGAATCTTGTTACCGCGACCGAACTCGACACCATCAATAGCCAGGAAGCTGTTCTCGACATCCTTGATCTGATTGAAACTTTCTTAGGGGACCAAAACAATCTTGAAAGATTGAAATTTTGTCGAAAAACAATCTTGGAAGATTGTTGCGACATTGTCGCGACAATCCCGCAGAGAGGCTTGATCATATCGTAGTTGGTGCCGGGACAGGGAAAGCGTCTGGCTCTCCTTCAAGGCCTGGGTCTGGGCAATTATAATTTTCGAGGTAAGCTTGCTGTTGGTTGGCACCGTCTTTTATTATATTGCGAAGGCGAAGTTCACGTAGGAACTAACACAATCCAAGAAAGGATAAGAAAAAACGCTCGCTTTTTGGGCGAGCGTTTATGATCGCAGATCTTCTCTCAGGGTATCAATGCGATGCTTTTCAGCAATAGTCCTCCATGACGTCGCCGCCGGTCCATTCACGGCCAAGAGATTCTGCAAAATATTTCTGAGCGCCTTCTTCCGTGGAGAATGTGCGGATGCTTTCGTGGATAAATAATCCATTCTGGAACCGGACTTCTGACAGGACGTAATTTGTCGCGCCTGAGATTTCCGTGACTACGGCGAGATGGCTGCCATCTTCTGCCATGGCAGCATCATACACCGGGGATTCTCCCCAACGGTTCCTGGTGTAGATGGCGCCCTTTGTGAGCCGGGAAAGATAGTCCTGCAGAGGTGTGTCTGTGATTTCAGTTGGAATCAAAGGGAACTCGGTGGGCGTCTTCCAATCCAGCTGCTTGGCTCCTGGCGTGAGGGAATCCTTGAGACCATAGTCTAGTTCATGTTGTTGGCGATTCATTTCCTCTACGGCAGCCTTATGTTCCTCCCATGAATTATATGGGCCCACATAGCGAGGACGATTACTTACCGGCCGGGCAGGCTTATCTTCCTCGTAAATCCACTCGCCTACACCTTTTCCAGAAGGTTTGCGTTCTTCGACAGGTTTTGCAGCCCACTCGTTCCATTGTTTCAATGACCTTTGGCCTTCTTCTTTGGAGACAGTGCGCATCCAGGTAAAGTTTGGATTCTCGGACTCATGACCATATAACAGGCTGGGATTCTCCAGAAAGGCCTGAATCGAACCGCAAATAAGTTCGACCTTCGCTCTGGTGATGGGATTGTTCAATGTGTTCTCCAGCTTGGTCACCCAGCGGAGGTTTTCCGGTCGGTTGTTGCATCGGTTGGTATCAATATGGTCGGCAACATTGCGGTCTCCGACAGGCTCCCCATGATATGCAGTGCAGACTATTCTATGGACACGCTCTTGTCCGATGAGCATATAGCCGGTATTCGGATCAAGTTTCCCGAAAGTCCATTCTTCATCCCATTTGCGCGTTTTGCCATCATCTTGGCACTGACGATAAACGGCCCCGTTGTCGCGGACAAAATAGCGACGCCCCTTGTATTCGCAGACTTTCTCCTCTCCGAATACCCCAATCAGATTCTCCTGTTCCATTTTATGCCTCCTTTTGAGAATTAGGAATCAAGTCCAGATGGGCGTCCAGAATGACGCATATGCGGGAAAGGATGTCCACGCCGGTAGAATACTTCCCTTGTTCAATGCGGGAGAGATTCGCTGCGTCGATGCCGGTGAGAATAGCGAGGTCCCGAGCCTCCATCTTCTTGGCTTCGCGGAGTTCTTTAATGCGCTTGCCGATACGGACGCGCTCTGCCTGCCTGTTGCCGGAGTCCATACCCATTGATGGCACAGCACTGAGAAGGAAATCGCGGCTGATGCGGTTTACCATCTGCTCCTTGTCATCGGAGAAATTCCGGTCGAAGATGAATTCAATCAAGTGGAGGACATATGCCCTATACTCATCGCTGTTGTACTTAGCCAGATCTGACCACATTTTGAAGATTTCCCCGTCCGGGGTTTGAACCTCGACCTGATGATCATCGAGGATTTGGGCACGCGACTTGGTCGGGGTGTCAATGAACTTTTTTAAGTTCTTATCCACATTTCTATTGCTGTATTTGTAGGTGTTGCCGCCACCTTTAATGATTGAACTTGATGCAAATATAGAACAATAATTCACAATTGGCAAATTTGCCAATTGTGAATATTAAGATGAGGCCCCTCTACTAAGAATAAGAAGAGGTAGAACAGAGTTTACTTTTAAATAGTCTTTTTATGGAACGTCATATGCGGTACGGGAGGAGCGTCATTATGATATTTCATTACCTCCATGCAGTATGGACGGGAATAATCAACTACACCGATCGAGTTTCCAAATCTGATGCCTCGAGCTTTATCCAAGGTTTTAAGGAACGAGAAAATTGCCCCGATGGCAAAATGATTTAAATGTGAATGGATTATTTCTGATTTACCATCCTCGGCGACATAAGGTGTCATTTTCAGGACTTCACCCTCGCCATATCCTTTAGCCCGAATTACAAGTCCCTGAATATCATTCTGGGTTAGCGACCCTTTGAGGTAGTAGATAGCTTTGTCAGCATGAAGAACTGTCAAAATATTTATCCAAGAAAGATCTGTGGCATTATTGAACATAATGACATTTTGCTTTTGACTTCCAATCTTGTAGAAACCTCCATCGAAAACTACGATTGCAGCTTTGGGTGAAATGGGAAGCATTAGGAGAATGCCGATAGCGGCAAGGCCATAATTGGTTATTTTGAATGGCTCCAACAAGGGATTATATTCGATAACAGGGTCATCCGAAGTGATAAAGGAACCGGCTCCTTTGTTGATGATGACTTTACATCTTAAGTCCGCAGTAATTTCCAAGGCATCCTTGAAGTTAGCCATCATCATCTTAACGACGTCCTTTTCTGAATTGTCGTAACTATCTAACCACTTTTTGAGATCTTCTGACGGACCAAGCGATCCAACGTACTGCATTACCTGTGCGATGCCTTCGCGGAAGCCCCTGACCTCATGAAGAGTTCTCACTTTTTGTAGCAATAGAAAGGATTTTAGTACTAGAAAGTCTCTCTGCGTAAGTGCTTGAAATCGATTGCTCAATACCTTTTCAATTGTCATATGGCATTCTCCCTCAAATTGGCCCAAGGCTTTTTCGTAATCCTGATCGGGATAAAAGTACGGCTTGCTACATTGGTCCCTAATGGAAACGTTATCCAGAATCCTGCCACTTTCTTTCAAGCACATGGAGATACTCTTCTTGTCTGATGAGAAGTTCTTCAGCAAGAATTGAGGAACATAATGCTGGTTTTTGTTATTCGGCATACCTAAAAACCACAAGGAAAATAAAGAGGGGCTTTTTCATCGAAAGAAGAAAAGGGCCCCTCGGTTGTTTTCTCATATAATCAAATCATAAGATCTTCGGGTTCTCATGCTGTTGAAACGGGAATTCTTGTGTACCCAGAAAGGTGTAGAACTTGCTTTGGGGGAAGAGAAGGCCTGCTGCCGATTTCTTGATCTTGAAGCTAACTGCATCCCCGCCCTTTTTCGGTTTTCCTGTTGCCAAATCAACTTTGGGACGGCCGAGAAGAAGGTCCACCGTGATCATGCTCTGCTCCAGCAGGATATCAAACTGCGAGACATTCGGATTCCGGGTGTGCTCGATCTTGTTGAAACGGAACTGTTCCTGCCCTTGTTCTCCCAGACGGGAGTCAACCTCGATCCAGAAGGTTTCATGGTGCTTCTGAAGAAGGCACTGATGCAGAGTCTGAAGCCTCCACACGGCGACATCCGCTATCTTCTTGTACACATCCTCGGCAATCTTGCGGTCTTCTTCGATTTCCAACAGGTTGTCAGGGTAATTCATGTTGAGGCGAAGGCTCTGGGAATTCGGGGCTTTGCAGTACAGGGTATTCCTGTATGACTTGACGCCACCGGAAAGATAACCGTATTTTTCAACTATCTCTGCCCCGCTCTTCAGGTAACTGATATCCCAGTCGGGGACCTTGCAGAAGAGATTCTTCTTTATGTTCGGTCGCTGGCTGCGGAAGCTTTTGAGCTCTATGCCCTTGTAGTCAGGTTCACGGGAAGCGTTCATGTCAATGCCCAGCAAAGCCTCAACCTGTCGTCCGATTGCGGTATCAGCACGGAGGTTTGTGTCTATCCACACACCCTTGAACTCTAGAAGCCGGTACAACAGCTCTTCGGAAACGATGTCTGCATAATCGGATAGACCCTTGACAAGATCTCGGATGGGATTCTCTATGTCCGTCTCGCAGAATCTTGGGATATCTACTTTGGTGAGATTGATGACATACAATTCATCGGGGTTTTGTGCGATTATTGCGTGGATATCATCAGCTTCGGTTGTCTCCTTAAGGCGATAAACCCAAAGGCGGGGATCTCCCTCCTTGGTGACCGGACGATACATCGAAGTCGTTGATTCGATGACTTTCCCTCCGGTGAGGATGTAGGTCTTTTTGGTTATCTTGTTCTCCGGTCCCTGAGCCTGAAGTTCGTAATCGTGAACATTGTTCTCCTTGAAGTAGGTACGCATCGGGGTTGTGGCATCAAGAATAGACTTTTTGAGTCCCGTGGCCGTTACCTGAACCTGCGTGAACTTAACGTTGTGATTGACAAGGTACTCCATGTTCGTTTTCTCGAACGGAGTAAAAGGACGCATGTGTATCATATTACTTGATAGCTTCCAGGATGGTGTTACCAATTGCCCTCGCCATCAGAGGAGGGACCGCATTCCCCACCAGCGTGTACTGGGGGATTTCAGACTTGCGCTTGTCTCCGCCGGTCTGACGCTTCCCTTGGAATACAAAAGTATCGTCAAACGATTGGAGCCGAGCCATTTCGCGAACCGTCATTGCTCTATACTGAGAATAGTGGATGAAATCATCAGGCATCGTCACAACGGTAGGACTCTGCCCCTTAGGGTCAAGGACTGTATAATTGCGCTTGTTGGAGTCCAAATTCTCTTTCTTCAGTTCTGCCTTGCAGGCGTCATCATAGTCTCCGTGCTTGGCGATGATTTCAAGGCGGCGCTTGACGTCATCACTCTGGAAACTCGTCTGGTGGTTGAATAATTCGTGTTCCACCTTGGCCAGATTGTTCCCGAGGTCATCTAGCGTGCGGACGTAGAAAGGGTTGCATTCAAAAGTAAACCGGTGTCCAAGACGGCCCATTCGGGACCACTCGTAGAACGTATGCTTCTCCTCATCAGTCTCAAGGGCGCCAGTCAAGGCTCGAGGACGAACGAGGCCATCGAGCTCTTTGTTCTTCTTTACTTTGGCATATTCAGTCCGAGTCTCGCCATTGCCAATGAAATCGAGATCAGAAATAGCTTCGTAAACAGTCACCTTTTCATCCTTAGCTACAGTCGCCGGGATGTCTGTAATCAGCTTCTGGTCGTTGCGGCATCCTATAAAAAGGACACGCTCCCTATTTTGAGGTACGCCATAATTCGAAGATAGGACCACGATGGGACGGTCAACGCGATAGAGACGAACCTTGTCGAGAATATTCTTGAACTCGTCCAGAGACTCGTCTTTCTGGGCATATCCGGCAAGAACCGCAAAGCTTTCGTCCAGCGTCATGGCATAGAGCTCTATCATCGCTTTGAAAAGTTTCACATCGTCTTCCTGCTTCTTGAATTCCTTCACGTTGTCCAGAGCGAGGAAAATCTTCTCAATGATAGAATCATCTTCCATTGAACCAATGAAATCATTCATGCCGTGGACAAATGCATCATTGTCAATGTTTGATGAGGTCTTTTCTTGAATGATTGCGCTCTGGATCTTCTGACGCTCACGGAAATGCTTTAAGAGGTTCAAGCCGTGTCGGATTGTGGAGATATTCGCATCCGACTTGCTGATACGATAGTCAATATTGCGAGTAAGGATCTTGAACTGCTCTTCAACGTGGGAAAAGAACTCCTCTACTAGCGCGTCGGTCTTGGAATCATCCTCGATTTCAATGCGCACTTTGGCCAATAGACAAGCCTTCTCGAAAGGAGTGGCCGTCCTAGCAAGCATCTTCTCCAGATATCCCATCAATGCAGGGACCTGCTTGGCATCCATGATAGAACGGATAAGGGACATGATTTCGTCCTTGAAGCGGCCCTTGTCCTTTGTAAGAATACCCTTCACGTTTTCCATCACGAAATACTTGGGCTTGAACTCCTCGATGACCTTAAGGTAGTGCTCGAAGAGATTGTCGCGCTTGTCATACTTGCGCCGACGCCCAGAAAGGCTGAATGATTGGCAGCTTGGGCCACCGGTGACAACATCGATGTTCTTTTTCCCCACCTTTTTCTTCAGGTCAGAGAGGAACGTCTCAGACATGATGTCTTCCAGAAGGAAGTCAGTATTCAGGCCCAGCTGGGCGTTATATCGAACTCTATGCGTGAGTTCGCAGTTGGCGTTGATGTCACTGGCGAGAATGAAGTCATAGTATTTGTCCTTTGTGTAGGATTGGAGGAAACCTTCGCTGATGCCACCAGCACCGGCGAAAAGATCCAAGAAGGTTATTGCTTTCTTTCCTTTTAGGAATTCTTGCTTTTGGGCCATGATTTCAAACTAAAAATATCACATTTAACTCATCAGACAAATATAGAATATTAATGGGACATAATAGCATATCCGGGTAACTTTTTTCTAAAAAAGTTTTACACAACACACCCAGGGGCAGATTTCCGCCCCTTAAACATACTCCAAAAATGGCCTTTCAAGACCATGGATAGGGTTTTTCCCATTCTTTTCATTATTTTTGTGAAGGAACACAGCTTCTCCATGCCAGACGTCTTATCAAAAGAAGAGCGTTCAGTTCGAATGTCACGAATTCACTCCGCCTCCACCAAGCCGGAATTGAAGCTTCGTCACTCGCTTTGGCGCCTGGGTTTTCGCTATCGAATAAACGACAAAAGCCTTCCCGGAAGGCCGGATATTGTTCTGCCCAAGTTCCGGACCGTAGTCTTCATGCATGGTTGCTTCTGGCATGGTCACAAAGGTTGTCCAACTAGTCATCTTCCCAAGACCAATTCGGAATTCTGGATGGCTAAGATTGCCCGGAACCAGGAGCGGGATCAAGAGGTCTGGCGAAAGTTGGAGGCGAAAGGATGGAGCGTCATTATCGTCTGGGAGTGTCAGCTGAAGAAGGCGGTGTTAGAGGATACCGTCAATCGGGTTGCTGCTGAAATTCGCCACAATGGAGAGATTCTTCGCTGCGCTCAGAATGACAGGCGCAAGGCAAGGGAGGAATACCGGCTGGAGAGGAGAATCCGGAAGGAAAGGGAACAATCCCTCTTGGAGGAGATTAAACACTTGTAAGGGAATCCACTAATCCATTCATTATGAACAACAGACAAAAACTCCAACTCGCGCTTGCCGGGATTGCTTTGGCGTTGATTATCGTCTGCTGATTTCACCAGGATGGGGAGCAGGAAAGATACTGGGGATTATCGCCAACGCCTTGCTCATCCTCTCAATGCTCTTGTCTTATCGTGCGGAAGAGAAGTTGAAGAAAAAGGATGGCGATAAAACAGCGTGATACTCTATCGTCCCTGGGCCGTTACGGTCGATGGATAGAGCACAACCCTCACCGCACCTACGCCATTGATTCCAACCCGGTTCTCATCGCCGTTGAGTCTCCGTCCCGGAACCCATTGACCGTCAGCAAAGGTTCCTTCCTCGATCGCATCGGTAAGGATTCTTCCCCGGGTGTCGGGGTTCTTCGGGGCGAACGAGAAGGACACATTGATTCCGACGATATAGAACTCGTCCGGTGAAGTCTGGAGGATGAGGGCGCCGGACTGGGCCTGCTGCTGGGAGGCGGCCGCCAGCTGCGCATTCTCCCGGGCCATCTGGGCGGCTCCCTGTCCATAGTTGAAGGTACGCCGGTTCCGTACGGAGGAGCGTGCCGTGAGGATGTAGTCTCCCATCTCGACGGAAGGGCTTGCATCCTCCTCCGTCACCCTCAGGCCGCGGAGCTTGTCAGATCCGTAATTTCCGATGATCATCCGGTCCATTCCGGACAGGATTTCGTAGCACTTGCTCAGATTTTCGAAGTCGGCCGAGTACTCTCCGCCTGCATTCTGGGGGCCGTCGAAGCCAAAGGGAGCGAATCCGAGGGCGTCATATTCGCCGTAGGCGTAAAGGGCTTTGGCCGCATCCACCCGGCACTCGGGAATGAAGATCGGGTTGCCGCTCAGCGCGAACTGGCTGAGAACCCATTCGTATTCGCTGATGTATATGTCCGGCGCCGTGAAATCCACCGCGGGCGCGGCGGCCCTCCAGACGTCGATCACCTCGGGAAGCGGGCTCCCGGAAGGGAACTGTCCGGGGTTGATCATTCCCGGCTGGCGAAGCCAGTTGTTGACGTACATCGGAATGTCGTGGGCGGCCTTGCCTGCCGCCGTGATTTCGTTTACATATTTGGCATAGTGATAGGCCTGGAAGATTTCCTCCGTATAGTAGGGATAGTCGGTCAGCAGGTCATCGGCCTTGGTATGGCTCTTGCCGAATACCTCCTCCCAGGTTCCGGACATCTTGCAGCCGTTTTCTGTCCAGACCTTTTCGAGTTCCGGAAAGAGCCGGCCTTTATGGCTGGAGAGATACTGCATGAGGTCGGAAGGAACCTGACCCTCCCAGGCCTTCTGAGCGGCAGGGGAGAAGTCTCTGACGGAACCCAGGATTCCCATCTCGTTCTCCACCTGCATCATGATTACGGTGTAGTCCTTGTCGACTTCCTTGATATGCTGCATCAGGGCCGTATAGGCGTCTCTGTCCGCTTGCAGGGATGCCTGACCGAAGGTGGACAGTACGTCGAGGAACCCGCCGCCGGCCGTTTGCACGAGCGGATAGGTGACCGGATCGCGCTTGATATAGCTGGGTGCATAAGTGGAGTTGCCGTTCTTCCAGCTGGCGAACCAGATCATCACCACCTTGAGCCCGTTCTTGCGTGCGTTCCTGATTATATGGTCGACGGAGGTAAAATCGTAATGGCCGGGCTCGTTTTCAATCACATCCCAGGAGCAGGAAGCGATTACCGTGTTGAAGTGGCCGTGTTTCATCTGCTCCCACACCCCGATGCTCTCCATGTAGCTTTCCGATGTGCTCGTGGAGTTGTGCAGCTCGCCCGTCAGCATCAGGAAAGGCTTTCCGTCCACCTCGAAATGGGTAATCCCGTCCTGCTGGACAAGCGCAGGCTTTACAGACGTGTTTTCAGCATCCTGAGAGCATCCAAAGGTCATTAAAATGCAGGTCGCCAGCCCGACGGCCGTAAGCGCAGATAAACGAGTCCTCATATTTGTATTATTGGAATTAATTGGTGTGAAGATAGATACATTTCTTGGAATCTCCAATAAGAGGACGAGATTTGCTCGGCCGCAAGCGGCCTCGCACTTCTCGTGCCTGTCCGGGAGCAATCGCTAAGCAGGTGGACCCGAAGGGTCCTTTTCGTGAGCGGGCGGACGGCGGAAAGCGAGCTTTCCGGCCGGTCCGTCCGTTCACGAAAAGAGGATGACTAATAAGTCCGCAGGACTTTGAGGTCATCCTCTTTTCTATTAGTCGTCCGGTCAGCCACAGGCAAAAAAATAGCTATTCTTTTGATTATCAAAAGAATAGCTATTGCTTTTCTG
>Ga0310691_10008626_pt1 | contig 10424 bp, 4 predicted proteins | sample 176DNAGHGlowgp2_FD_203887 | JGI IMG/M metagenome (GOLD analysis project Ga0310691, IMG submission 203887) | Sheep rumen microbial communities from Palmerston North, Manawatu-Wanganui, New Zealand - 1766 DNA GHGlow gp2 (v2) (version 2) | ecosystem: Host-associated > Mammals > Digestive system >...
GATGGTATTCCAGACGGTTATTGGCTGGAGTCTCTCGGTGCTGTTCTTCCAGGTAACCTGCGGGCATTCTACCGCATGGATTGTGACATCGGTCGCGCTCCTCGCCGGTGTGGTCGTGAGCCTCGTGTTAATCGGTCGCGACCAACGCAAGAAGAAAGTGTTCGACTAACGCTGTTCTCTAGAAGTTTATTGTAAAAGGAAAGACCGTGTGCCTTGTGGACGCACGGCCTTGTTTCTATTGAGCAATAAGGAGGAGTTTGCTTATGAAGGTCTAGTATATGAAAAGCATCTCTCTGTACTTCGGCAGGGGCCACTTCTCGTCGGGGATAACCTTTTCGAGCTTGTCCACTTGCACGCGGAGATCCGCCATCGCTTCAAGGATGTTCTCGTGCTTTTCGCCGAGAGCCTTTTCCATGCGCTCAATTGCAGAGGCGAGGGCCTTGTAGCCTTCACCGAGTTCCTGGGCGTAGGAATCCACCGCGGCAAAGCCCTGTTCCTTGGCCATAGCGTTGGTCTTGAGGGCCGCACTGTAGGCGCAAAGCACCTGCGGCAAGATAACGTTCTTCGCGATGTCGTCGGAAATCTTTCCTTCGATGTGAATCTTCTTGTGGTATTCTTCCAGGTTCACTTCGTAGCGGGATTCCAGTTCGCGCTTGTTGAACACGCCGTACTTTTCGAAGAGGGCGATGTTTTCGGCCTTGTTGAGGGCCTGGAGCGCTTCCATGGTGGTGCGGGTGTTGGGGAGGCCGCGCTTGGCTGCTTCTTCCACCCATTCGTCGGTGTAGCCGTTGCCGTTGAAGATAACGCGCTTGTGTTCCTTCACGATCTTCTGCAGCAAGGACTGCAATTCTTCGTGGAACTTGTCGGCCGAAACCTTTTCGAGCTTGTCGGCGATGATGTCGAAAGCTTCGGCAACAACCGTGTTCAAGATGACGTTCGGTTCGGAGCAGCTCTGGCTGGAGCCCGGAGCGCGGAATTCGAACTTGTTGCCGGTGAAGGCGAACGGCGAAGTACGGTTACGGTCGGTGGCGTCGCGCGGGAGAGGCGGCAGCGTGTCGGAACCGAGCTTCATGACGCCAGCCTGCTTGCTGGACTTCGGGTCGCCCTTTTCGAGCTGGTCGATGACGTCGGCAAGCTGGTCGCCGAGGTACATGGAGATGATTGCCGGAGGCGCTTCGTTGGCACCGAGACGGTGGTCGTTGCCTGCGCCCGAAACAGCCATGCGGAGCAGGTCGGCGTGAGTATCGACTGCGTAAATCACCGCGCAGAGCGTAGTGAGGAAGATGGCGTTCTGGTGCGGGTCCTTGCCCGGGTTCAACAGGTTCGTCTTGCCGTAGTTCACCGACCAGTTGTTATGCTTGCCAGACCCGTTGATGCCGGCAAACGGCTTTTCGTGCAGCAGGCACACGAGGCCATGACGGTCGGCGACCTGGCGGAGCACTTCCATAATCTGCATGTTGTGGTCGCAGGCGAGGTTCACTTCCTCGAACATCGGGGCAAGTTCGAACTGTGCCGGAGCGACTTCGTTGTGGCGGGTCTTCGCCGGAATGCCGAGCTTCCAGAGTTCCTTTTCCACGTCGTTCATAAAGTTCAAGATGCGGGCAGGAATGCTACCAAAGTAATGGTCTTCCATCTGCTGGTGTTTTGCAGGTGCAGCACCGAACAGCGTGCGGCCCGCCTGGTACAGGTCCGGGCGCTGCAGGTAGAAACGCTTGTCGATGAGGAAGTATTCCTGTTCGGCGCCGAGCGTGACGGTAACCTTCTGCTGGGCGACTCCGAACAAATTCATCAGGCGGTCGGCGGACTTCTGCAGGGCCTGAATGGAGCGGAGCAGCGGAGTCTTCTTGTCTAGCGCCTCGCCGGTGTAGCTGCAAAACGCGGTGGGGATGCAGAGCGTTGCACCGTTACCGTGACGCTTGATGAAAGCGGGGCTGGTTGGGTCCCAGGCGGTGTAGCCACGGGCTTCGAAGGTGGAACGCAGGCCGCCGCTCGGGAAACTGGAGGCGTCCGGTTCGCCCACGATCAGGTTCTTGCCGCTGAAGGCCATGATGGCCTTGCCGTTTTCGGGTTCCAGGAAGGAGTCGTGCTTTTCGGCGGTAGAACCGGTGAGCGGCTGGAACCAGTGCGTGAAGTGGGTGGCGCCCCGGTCGATTGCCCACTTCTTCATGGCGTGTGCGACTTCGTTCGCGATGCTCGCGTCAAGCGGTGCGCCCTCGTCGATGGTGGCGAAGAGCTTCTTGCAGATATCCTTGGGCAGGTAGCTGCGCATGGCGTCGGCGTTAAAGACGTCTTCGCCGTAAAAGTCGATGCTTGCGGGGGCAGCGGGCATGTTTGCGCCCGCGGCTTCGCTCGCGATTTCCTTGATGGCCTTCAGCCTGTATTCGTTACTCATTGTGAGTCTCCTAGTTTGAATTTTTTTCGGAGACCCTATTGCAAAATGCGTGCCAAAAGTGAAAATGGCGAAATTCTGCAAAAATCCAAAAAGCAGGCCGGTTACAGAAATTGAGTGTTTTTCAAAAAATGAAAATCCGTCTCTACTATTACGGAAAACGTAAATCAACTCTCACCGAAAAAGAAGCTTGTCAGTACATCAACTATTTTCAAAAATTGTAATCGTTGAGTTTCTCTTTACGAAAAATGAAAAAATGTAAGCGCCGTATTTAGACTACGCTATCCCACTCTTTACATTTTATTTCCGCTTTTTCAATAATTGGCGGATTGTGCTGAGATTTGGCACGGTTTTTGCAAAGTCCTTTCGCAAAAAAAAAGAATAATGTGCGGATTTGAGAATGATTCGCAAATTTAGGAAAGGACGAGTATGAACGCTCAAGCTCTTTACGACCCGATGAACGAACACGACGCCTGCGGTGTCGGCCTGGTCGCCAATATTAATAATGTAGCCTCGCACCAGATAGTGCTGCAGGGCATTACCGTTTTGAAGAGGCTCATGCACCGTGGTGCAGCAGGCGGAGACCCGGAAACCGGCGACGGTGCGGGTCTCTTGCTTTCGATGCCCCACAAGTTTTTCCGCAAGGTGAACCCGGAACTGCCTGCCCGCTACGGCGTGGCGATGTTCTTTGTGGAGAATACGCTTGCGGCGGATGCCTTTGACGCGAAAATCAAGGAGGTTGCCGCTGCCGAGGGCATGCCGGTGCTGAACTTCCGCGAGGTGCCGGTGAATGCCGACAAGATCGGCCGCACGGCCCGCGAAACCTTGCCGCATATCCGCCAGGTGTTCTTCGACGGTTCCGCTTTCGAATCCGATAGCGCATTCGATATTAAGTTGTATGTTGCCCGCCGCCTGATGGAAAAGGCCTGCAAGGGCTTGTATGTTTGTAGCTGCAGCCGCCGTAGCATCGTGTACAAGGGCCTGCTTCTGGCGAGCCAGATTGAGGGCTTCTACAAGGATTTGAACGATCTCGATTTCGAGAGCCCGATTGCCCTTGTTCACCAGCGCTACTCCACGAACACGTTCCCCACATGGCCGCTGGCGCATCCGTTCCGCTACCTCGCTCATAACGGCGAAATCAACACCCTGCGCGGAAACCTGAACAGTCTGCGTGCCCGCGAGCCGCACCTGAAGAGCGGTATTATCGGCGATGACCTGCAGAAGCTTTTGCCGCTCGTTCCGGCGGGGCAGAGTGACTCGGCCAGCCTTGACAACATGTTTGAGCTCCTCGTCGCTGCGGGTCGTAGCCTTCCGCATGCGATGATGATGCTCATGCCTCAGGCCTGGGGCAAAAAGCATTACCTGGGTCGCGACGTGCGTGGGTTCTTCGAATATGAATCCATGCTTATGGAACCGTGGGATGGCCCGGCCGCTGTGGCGTTCAGCGATGGCGTGAATGCGGGGGCGATTCTCGACCGCAATGGCCTCCGTCCGGCACGTTACACTCTGTGTAAAGACGGTCTTTTCGTGATGGCCTCCGAGACGGGCGTGCTTGACCTCCGCGATGACGAAGTGGAAGAAAAGGGGCGCCTCAAGCCCGGGGAAATCATTTATCTGGACCTGGAAAACCACCGTATTCTGAAGAATGCGGAGATGAAGGCGCAAGTAGCCCGCGCCAAGCCTTACCGCCGTTGGGTTGCCGAGAACAAGATGAGCGTTCGCGGGCTCTTCAGCGAAATCAATCCGTCCGACGTTCCCGATGACATTCTGGTGCAGCAGAAGCGCTTCGGTTATTCTGCCGAAGATCTCTCCATCATTTTGCAGCCGATGGCGAAGAACGGTGCTGAGCCGATTGGATCCATGGGTAACGATGCCGCGCTGGCCGTACTTTCGGACAAGCCGCAACCGCTGTTCAACTACTTCAAGCAACTGTTCGCTCAGGTGACTAACCCGCCGATTGACCCGATTCGCGAAGAGCTGGTGATGAGCCTTACGACATACATCGGGAACCACGGCAACATTCTGGAAGAAACTCCGGAACAGGCTCATCTGATTAAGATTCCGCGCCCGATTGTGACGGAAGATGAAATCCGCCGCTTTGAAAATATCGGTGACAAGGCTTTCAAGGCGAAGGTGCTCAAGATGCAGTTCCCGTTGGGCGGTGACGGTTCCGTGCTGGAAGCAGCCCTGCAGAACTTGGCCGGCGATGCCGTGCGTGCGGTGCAGGATAACTACGATATCATCGTGCTTTCGGACAAGAACATCGACTGGGGTTACGTGCCTATGCCTTCGCTTTTGGCGACGGCCTGCGTGAACCGCGCCCTGGTGGAAGCGGGCGTGCGCCCTGAAATCGGCTTGATCGTGCAGAGCGGCGAAGTCCGCGAAGTGATGCATTTTGCGTTGCTCCTCGGTTACGGTGCAACGGTCATCAACCCGTATCTCGCTTTCGAGAGCATCACCAATATGTGCCACAACGGCGACCTGGATGTGGACCCGGTGACGGCTGCTGCAAATTATGTAAAGGCGGTGGACAAGGGCCTCTTGAAGATTATGTCGAAGATGGGTATCTCCACGCTCCGCAGCTATCGCAGTGCCCAGATTTTTGAAGCCGTGGGCCTGAACCACGAACTCATCGAGAAGTTCTTGCCGGGTACCGCAAGCCGTATCGAAGGTATCGGCCTCGAAGAAATTGCCCGCGAAGTGGGCGAGCGCCAGAAGATTGCCTTTGCCGATGCAAGTAAGGTTTTGCAGTCTGGCGGCCAGTATGCATTCCGCAAAGAAGGCGAAAAGCACTTGTGGACTCCGCAGTCGCTTGCTACATTCCGCCAGGCGGTGCAGGGTGGCGATTACGAAAAGTTCAAGGCTTACAGCAAGCTCATTAACGACCAGTCTGAACGTCAGGCGACTTTGCGTGGCCTCTTCAAGTTCAAGCAGACGACTCCGATCGATATTTCCGAAGTTGAATCTCGCGAATCTATCATCCATCATTTTGTGGCAGGCGCTATGAGCCTTGGCTCCTTGAGCCCGGAAGCCCACGAGACCATCGCCATTGCGATGAACCGCATCGGTGCCATGAGCAACTGCGGTGAAGGTGGCGAGGACCCCGACCGCGATACTCCGGCCGCTAACGGCGATATCCGCAGTTCTGCGATTCGCCAGGTTGCTTCGGGCCGCTTTGGCGTAACCATCGATTACCTGCGCCATGCGAAGGATTTGCAGATTAAGATGGCCCAGGGCGCAAAGCCCGGTGAAGGTGGCCAGTTGCCGGCTCACAAGGTGAACGAGTTCGTGGCGCGCATCCGTCACTCCATCCCCAACGTGTCGCTGATTTCTCCGCCGCCGCATCACGACATTTACTCCATCGAAGACCTGGCGCAGCTCATTTACGACCTGCGCAACGCCAACCCGAAGGCTCGAGTTTCCGTGAAGCTCGTGTCCGAAGTGGGCGTGGGTACGATTGCCGCGGGTGTCGCGAAGGCCCATGCCGACGTGGTGCTGATTTCCGGTCACGATGGCGGTACAGGCGCATCTCCACTGACTTCCATCAAGCATGCAGGCCTCCCGTGGGAACTGGGCATTGCCGAAGCGGAACAGACGCTGGTGCTGAACGATTTGCGCGGGCGCATCAAGCTTCAGGTGGATGGCCAGCTCAAGACGGGCCGTGACGTGGTGGTGGCAGCCCTCCTCGGTGCCGAAGAATTCGGCTTTGCTACGAACCTTCTAGTAAGTCTCGGTTGCGTGATGGACCGTAAGTGCCATACGAACAAGTGCCCCATGGGTATCGCTACGCAGGATCCTGAATACCGCAAGCGTTTTGCGGGCAAGCCCGAATACGTGGAAAACTTCCTCTACTTCATTGCCGACGAAGTCCGCGAGATTCTTGCAAGCCTTGGCCTGCGTTCCCTGGCAGAGGCCTGCGGCCGTAGCGACTTGCTGGAACGGGACGAAGCTATTGCCTTCTACAAGGCGCACAACCTTGACTTCTCCAAGATTTTCGAGACCGTGGGTGGCGGCATCAAGTCCTTCGACAAGAATTTCGTGAAGGAAGAACTGGTGAACTTCGACCGCCGTGAACTCCTGCCGTTCGTGTTCAATACCCTCAAGACCGGAGAATCTGTGGAACTTTGCACCATTGTGCACAACATCGACCGCACTGTGGGAACAGAACTTTCCGGCGAGGTGGATGAACGCTTTGGCGTGAAGGGCCTCCCCGAAGATACCATCAAGATTCACCTGCAGGGTGTCGCGGGCCAGAGCTTCGGTGCATTCCTCGCTCCGGGTATCACTCTCGATTTGCAGGGCGAAGCCAACGACTTTATGGGCAAGGGCCTTTCGGGCGGTAAGATTATCGTGCGCCCGCCCAGCAATGCAAGCTTTAAGGCCGAAGACAACGTGATTGCGGGTAACGTCATCGGTTACGGCGGAACCTCGGGCAAGATTTTCATCAACGGTCTCGCCGGTGAACGCTTCGGCATCCGCAACTCGGGTATGCTCCTGGTTTCGGAAGGCGTGGGTGACCACGGCTGTGAATACATGACGGGCGGTCGCGTTGTAGTGCTTGGTCGCGTGGGCGTGAACTTCGCCGCGGGTATGACAGGCGGTTTTGCATACGTCTACGATGAGACGGGCCACTTTGACCTGAGCTGCAACGTGGATTCCGCCGACCTGGAAAGCGTACTTCCGGGCACCGAGAGCGAAAGCGAACTGCTCGATATCATCAAGCAGCACGTTGAGGCGACGGGCAGTGAGAAGGGCAAGCGCATTCTGGAGAACTGGAACAGCGAACGCCCGAAGTTCGTGAAGATATTCCCGGTGGATTACAGGAACGCATTGGCGAAAAAGGGGAGGGCATAATGCAGCAAACTAACCGAATCGCAGACATCTACCGCCCTGTCGAAGAGCGTGTCAAGGACAACAACGAAGTCGAACGCAAGCTCACTTCGATAGAAATCATCGGCCAGGCGGAACGCTGCCATACTTGTGGAATCCCGTTCTGCCATGGTGCGGGTTGCCCGCTTGGAAACCTTGTTCCCGAATTCAATGCGGCCATTGCTGCCGGGAATGCTGAACGGGCCTACGATATCATCAGCAAGACTGCGTTCTTCCCGGAGTTTACGGGCCGTGTTTGCCCCGCACTCTGCGAATCCGCCTGTACCGGCAACGTACATAACGACCCGGTGATGGTGCGCCAGATCGAAAAGTTCATCATCGAGACCGCTTTCGAGGAAGGCCGCGTGGTGCTCCCGACTGCTGAACCCAACGGAAAGTCTGCCGCCGTCATCGGCTCCGGTCCTTCGGGCCTGTTTGCTGCTGAGGCGTTGCGCCGCAAGGGCTATGCCGTCACGGTTTTCGAGAAGCAAGCGAAGGCGGGTGGCCTTCTGCGCTACGGCATTCCGAACTGGAAACTGGACAAGTCCATTATCGACCGCCGCATCGCCTTGCTCGAAGCCGCCGGAATCAAGTTTGTCTACAATACCGAAATAGGGAAGGACATTGCGGCGGAATACATCCACAAGAATTTTGACGAGGTGTTCCTCGCCATCGGTACACCGAACGCTCGTGACTTGAAAATCCCTGGCCGCGAAGCCGAAGGAATTTTCCTCGCCCTCGATTTTCTGCACGGTGCCGAAATGCCGGGTGAGAGCAATCCCGAAAAATTCAGTGCGAAGGGCCGCAAGGTTTTGGTGATTGGCGGTGGCGATACGGGTAACGACTGCGTGGGCAAGGCAATTCGTGAAGGTTGCGAAAGCGTGCTCCAGGTGGAATTCATGCCCAAGCCTCCCGAGGAACGTTCCCCGTCTACGCCGTGGCCCGACTGGCCGTACATGCTGCGCACCAGCTACGCCCAGCACGAAGGCGGTGAGCGTCGTTGGAATGTTTCTTCCAAGCAGTTCATTGTGAAGGACGGTCGCGTCGCTGGTGTGGAAGTAGTTCGCGTGGAATGGGAAATGTCCCCGCAGGGTCGCCCCCTCAAGCCTGCTGAAGTCCCGAATTCTACCGAGGTCATCGATACCGACCTGGTGGTGCTCGCCATGGGATTCACCGGCGTACCTGCCGAGGGAATCGTGAACGACTTGGGACTGCAACTCACCCCGCGTACGGCGATTATCCCGGACCCCGCCCGACATATCCACGCGGTGGGCGACTGCGCCAACGGCGCCTCCCTCGTGGTGCGTGCCATGGCTGACGCGAAGGCGAAAGTCGCAAAACTTTAGTTTAATTCTACATCTCCGAGTTGAAAAAATCGTAAAATTTCATGTAGGTTTACGATTTTTTTTTGCAATTCCTTTAACACAAAAACCCCGAGACTTTTGTCCCGGGGCATTTTAGTCAACAGAGAAATTCTTTCGTCCAATCTACATATTGCTGAAGATCTGGAATCCGCTGTAGGCTTCTTGACCGTGTTCGCTTTGGTCGAGACCGCGAAGTTCTTGACGTTCAGTAACACGGAGCCCGATTGTCTTCTTGATGACGTAGAAGATGAGGCTTGCGGCGGCGAAGCAAGGCACTGCGTAAGCAAGCACGCCAATAGCCTGCGTTCCCAGCGTGTAGTCGCCGGTCATGTCGAAGATACCCACAGCGAGAGTTCCCCACACGCCGTTCACCAGGTGAACGGAGAGGGCACCGACCGGGTCGTCCAAGTGCAGGCGGTCGAACATGAACACCGCACCCACCACCAGCACGCCAGCGATAGCGCCGATAATCCAGGAGGAGAGCGGAGTTACCACGTCGGCACCGGCAGTGATGGCAACGAGACCAGCGAGGCAGCCGTTCAAGGCCATAGTGGCGTCGGGCTTCTTGGAGACGATCCAGCTGGAGAGTGTCGCGGTAATGATGCCTGCAACAGCGGCGAGGTTCGTGGTCACCAAAATCCAGCTAGTAGCCTTCGGGTCGCCAGAGAGAGCGGAACCGGCGTTGAATCCCCACCAGCCGAACCACAGCATGAACACGCCGATGGTGGCGAGCGGAATGTTGTGAGCCGGGATGGCGTGCACCTTTCCGCCCACATACTTGCCGATACGGGGTCCAAGAATCATCACGCCGGCGAGAGCTGCCCAGCCACCTACGGAGTGGACCAGGGTAGAACCTGCCAGGTCATGGAAACCGTGTGCACCGAGTGTAGAAAGCCAGCCGCCTCCCCATGTCCAGCTACCCACGATGGGGTAGACAAATGCCACGTAGATGATGGTGAAAATGAGGAAGGAGTGGAGCTTCACGCGTTCAGCGACGGCACCCGAGACGATGGTCGCGGCGGTTGCGGCGAACATGGCCTGGAACAGCCAGTCAGCGAACAACGTAAAGTGCCCGTTGTAGGCGGCGGTGAAGCTGTCCGGGTTAGCCCAGTCGCCAATGCCCAGGCCTGCGAATCCGAGAATCCCGTTGAAGGTTCCCGGATACATGAGGCCGAAGCCCAGCAGGGCGTACATGGTGATGCCGATGGCGGGGACCGCGATGTTCTTGAACGCGACGTTCGCCGAGCACTTGGCCCGCACAAGACCCGCTTCCACGCAGGCGAATCCGAGACCCATGATGAACACCAGCATGGCGCTGATCATGATCCAGATGTTTTCTGTCATAAAGATGGCGTCGCTGACAGGTACGACTTGTGTAACTTCGTTCATTGGTAAAATTCCTCTTGAAAAATTGTTGTTAGGGGATAGGATTTAGGATCTAGGATCTAGGGGTGAATGTAGGGCGAAAAATCACTAGCCTCTAAATCCTAGTCTCTAGCCCCTTTTATCCAATCGCCTCCGGCCCAGTTTCTCCGGTACGGATGCGGATGCACTGTTCGAGGCTGGTGACGAAAATCTTGCCGTCGCCGATTTCGCCGGAGCGCGCCCCCTTGATGATGGCGTCGATACAGGGCTGCACGAATTCGTCGTTTACCGCGATCTTGAGGCAGATCTTCTTGAGCAAATTCACCTCGGTCACCACACCGCGGAAGCGCTGGTTATAGCCCTTCTGCTGGCCGCAGCCGAGCACGTTGGTTACTGACATCTTGAAAATGTTGTTTTCGTAAAGCGCTTGCTTCACG
>Ga0310691_10008627_pt1 | contig 10423 bp, 8 predicted proteins | sample 176DNAGHGlowgp2_FD_203887 | JGI IMG/M metagenome (GOLD analysis project Ga0310691, IMG submission 203887) | Sheep rumen microbial communities from Palmerston North, Manawatu-Wanganui, New Zealand - 1766 DNA GHGlow gp2 (v2) (version 2) | ecosystem: Host-associated > Mammals > Digestive system >...
AGGTCATATTTCTTTACCAGGTCACGCAGGCGCATGAGCTCCTCGCGGCTGTACAGGGTGCCGGTCGGGTTGTTGGGGTTGCAGATCATGATGGCGCGGGTGCGCTCGTTGATCACCTTCTCAAACTCCTCGACAGGGGGCAGGGCAAAACCGTCCTCGATGTGGGTCGTGATGGTGCGGACCACAGCACCGGTCTCGCAGGCAAAGCCCATGTAGTTGGCGTAGGCGGGCTCGGGAATGATGATCTCGTCACCGGGGTTGAGGCACACCATGAAGGCCATCTGCACGGCCTCGCTGCCGCCGCAGGTCACGATGATGTCGTCAACGTCCAGGTTGATGTCATAGCGCTTGTAGTAGCCCACGAGCTTCTCCAGATACTGGGGATAGCCCTGCGAGGGGCTGTACTCGAGCACCTTGCGGTCAACGTGCTTGAGGGCCTCCAAGCCTTCCTCGGGGGTGGGCAGGTCGGGCTGACCGATGTTGAGGTGATACACTTTGATACCGCGTTTCTTGGCGTCGGCTGCAAACGGAGCCAGCTTCCTGATGGGCGATGCCGGCATCTTGACGCTGCGTTCTGAAATCTTAGGCATAATTAGTTATTGAAAATGATGTTAATGATATTGTTGTAAAGTCGTTTTGTTCTACGACCACAAAATTACATAAAAACCCAAATACCACAAAATTTTTCCCCAATATCCTAAAAACTCCCGCTTATCTGGGTTTCGACGAATTGTTGCCAGACTCAGGCCTCAATCCACTGTAAAAGGTGTAAATTAGTTGACGAAGTTGACGCTCACGCCCAGCTGCAGGCGGGCGGGGTTGAGGGGGTAGTGCGGTGTGGCAAAATAGGCGTCTCCGCTCCTGATCTTCTGGTTAAAGTGGGTCCAGGCGACAAAGAAGCGCGCCTGCTTCATCCTGAAGTTGGCATACAGGTTCATGATGGCAAAGTTGCCGCATTCCATCTCCTGCTGGCTGTGGAAGGTCATCGTGGCAGGGTTGTAGGCGGGCGCATAGTACTTGGTGTAATAGTTGCCGTCAACACCCATCTGCACATGCAGCACGCGGGCGATGGTGAACGTGGCATACAGATTGCTGTAGATAGCCAGCTTGGGCAATGGCAGCACGGCCTCGTTGCTGCTCGTCTGCAACGTCACCCTGTTGTCCCAGTTGAAGGCCTTGAAGTGCAGGCCTTGACGCAGGCGGGCACTGAGCACATGGATGGCACCGCCGTGTTGTGCGGGCAGGCCATTGGTGTCCCAAAAGATGAAATCGTTCAAGGTCTCATAGCCCACGTTCACATTAGTCCACGAGAAGGGAATGTCCAGCTCGCCGCCAATGCGCACCCGCTTGGTCTTGGAAAAGCTGTTCTCCCACGCATAGTGGTTGGAAACAAAGTGTTGCAGCAGGTAAGGCACTGCCAGATTCTTGAAGTAGCCATACCCCTTGATGCTCACGGTGTCGCCCAGCATCTTGAAGCGGGTTGTCACGTCGCCAGTCAGGTCAATCTCGCCGGCAGCATCGCCCAGCACGCCAAATTGTGCCGTGGCATTGTAGCGCAGCAGCGACCCCTGTTGCTTGGTGAGCTGGCCGCCAATCCACAGCAGGTTCTGGGTCACGCGGTGTGGCACAATGGCAGGCAGGGCCTCCAGACCGTCGGGCAGGGTAGTGCCCGTGACGCTATCCACAGCCTGGGTGTAGCGCCTCACCTCGTGGGTGCCATAGACGGCAAAACCGAATTTGGCATACTTGTTGAAGCCCTCGAGCATCGACACGCCCACGGTGTTGCGCAGTCGCCAGTAGCGTGTCGCCTCGTTGGTGCCGTCTATCGACAGGTAGGTGTGGTCAAAGTATTTCGAGTCTTCGGCTCCCGAACTGTTCAGGAACTGATGCTTGGCGTGCTTGAAGTCCAGTGTCCAGATGAAGCTGGTCACCGGCACATAGGTGCGGTCGATGATCGTATCGGTCACGCTGTCGCGGCGATAGCGGTAAAAGCCCACTTTGTAGCGCTGGTTCAAGTACAGCTGGCTGCCCTCGAGGTGGCTGTGCGCGTCACTCAGGCGGGTGGGTATGCTCTTGTTATCGACGCGGGTCTCGCCGCCCTGCACCTCGGCCGGATCGGTGATATAGCGGTCGTCGGTGATGCCACCGCTCTCCTTGGTAGTGTAGTTGTAGTGGTCAAAGAATGCCTGCAACTCATAGCGGTCGCCCATGTGTGACCCAAAGAGGCGCCAGGTGAAGTCCTTGTCGGCCTGCACGTCATAGGAGCCCTTGCTGTAGATGTAATCGATGCCGGCTCCCACCTGTGTGCGCTTGTCCACGTTGCCCGAGAATTCCACTTGCGTGCGGTCCAGGTTGCTGTATTTGTCGCCGCCTGTCGAGTGGCTGAGCAGTGTCATGGGGATGCGCGTGTTGTAATAGCGCATCGTGCCCGTGCCGTGCATCCAGGCTCCGATGGCGTCTTCAAAGAAGAATTCGCTTGTCAAGGGCCTGTCAAAGAAAATTTGGTCCTGGCCCGGTGCTCCATAGTTTCCCGTCGTCAGCCACGCGTCGCTCACCATCGAGGGAACCATTGTGCGGTGATAGTCCAGATGGATGGTGTCGATGGTCGATGGATAATGCAGGCCCAGTGGCTCGCTCACCCTCCAGGCAAATGATGGCTCGACGCGCTGCTTCTTGACCTTGGCAGGCTTGGAAGAACGCTCTTGAGTGAACTGTGCCACCGCGAGGTTGGTCGCCGCAGTCACTGCAATGATGAGTATGAGAAGTATTGTTTTTTTCATTTTGAGCCTACAAAATTAGTGCAAGTCATGTGGAGGGCAAAAAGAAAAAAGGTTTTTTTCATTTTTTATGACCAACTTGCTGGGTAGAGCAGTGACATGTAATCACTTGACCAAGATGCAAAATGAAAAAAGAGGCAGGAATCCGTCATGTGGGTTCCTGCCTTGTTAAGCGGAGTGACCGAGATTCGAACTCGGGATACGCTTTTGACGTATACACGCTTTCCAGGCGTGCCTCTTCAGCCACTCGAGCATCACTCCTGTCGCCAAATGCGGGGCAAAGGTAATACAATTTGCACATTATTTGCAAGTTTTTCTTGATTTTTTGTTAAATTTGCCCTCATGAATAACGATAACCGACTGCAAACCCATCTTGCCGCAGGTGCCATGGACCATCAAGACCCGCGCGTGAGGCAACTGGCTGTGGATGTGCTGGGATGGCTGCCCTATGACCCCAATGATGACCAGATGCTGGTGATTGTGGCCCTTGCCAATTTCCTGCTCCATGCGCCTGAGCGTTCGGTGTTTATCCTTGGTGGCTATGCCGGTACGGGTAAAACGTCGCTCACGGGAGCCATTGTCAAGGCCTTGAATCAGCAGGGCGTGAAATCGGTGCTGATGGCCCCAACGGGCCGTGCGGCGCACATCTTCAGCGACTATTCGGGTCATCCTGCCTATACCATCCATCGCAAGATATACCGTCAACAGGGTTACGGCATCGATGCCTTTGGACTGGCCGACAACAAGCACACCGGCACGGTGTTTATCGTGGACGAGGCCTCGATGATCAGCAACGCCAGTGACGGCTCGATGTTTGGCAGCGGGCGGTTGCTTGAGGACTTGATTGGATATGTCTATAATGGCATGGGCTGCAAGTTGGTGCTCATGGGTGACAATGCCCAGTTGCCTCCTGTTGGACAACTGGTTAGTCCAGCACTCGACAGCGAGGTCTTGCAGTCGTTGGGGTTGACGACCTATGGCGTGTTCCTGCGCGACATTGCGCGTCAAGCCCAGGAGAGCGGCATCCTGCACAACGCCACGCTGTTGAGGCAGGCGATGGAGGATGGCGTGCTGGGCAGGCCGCACTTTGACCTGGATGGCATGGATGACATCGAGACAGTGTCGAGCGAATTCTTGTTGGAGGTCATCAGCGATTGCTATGACCGTGACGGCATGGGCGAGACCATCATCGTCACACGCAGCAACAAGCGCGCCACATTATTTAATATGGGCGTGCGCAACACGATTCTCTATCGCGAGGACCTGCTCGTGAGCGATGACATGCTGCTTGTTGCCAAGAATAACTATTACTGGGCGCGTGACTATGAGCAGCTGGACTTCATCGCCAACGGTGATGTGTGTCGCGTGAGACGCGTGTGGGGAGACATCGAGCACAAGTACGGTCTGCGATTTGCCGATGTCACTGTCGAGTTTCCTGACCATGACGGTGTGGAGATGGACTGCAAAATCGTGGTCGATTGCCTGTTGAGCGACACGCCGGCCCTTGACCGCGAACAGAGCGAACGGCTCTTTAATGAGGTGTGGGCCGAGTTGAGCGGTGACAAGCGCGAGCACTACAAGCAGTTGAAAGAGCACCCCTATTTTAATGCCCTGCAAGTCAAGTATGCCTATGCCGTGACGTGTCACAAGGCTCAGGGCGGGCAGTGGCGCAACGTGTTCATCGACATGGGCAGCATCATGCCCGACGCGATGCAGACGATGGATTTCTACCGCTGGCTCTACACGGCGATGACCCGTGCGCGGGACCACGTCTATCTCATCAACTGGAAGGAAAACCAGGATGATGTGTAGCGCTAACCAATAAATCATACTCTCGTGGGTGATGAAGCCAAAAGTTTTTTGTACCTTTGTGCCCACAATTGTTCAATTCTCAAGAAGTTATGAGACACAACAGATTATCACGCATGATAGCCTCATTGCTGGCTGTCACCGCATGGATGGGTGCAACAGCAGCCGTCCCGCAAGGCTACTATGACTCGCTGGACGGCAAGAGCGGCGAGGCGTTGAAGAATGCCATCCACGACCTGACGCTGCGTCACACCGTGTTGAGCTACAATAGCTTGTGGAGCTACTTCCCCGAGACAGACTGTTATCCCGACAACAGGAGCAGGGTGTGGGACATGTACAGCGACAACTACTACTACTTTGGCAGCACGTGGAGCATGAACAGGGAACACTCGGTCCCCAAGAGCTGGTGGGCCGCCAGCGGGCAGAATACCAATACGGCACTTTATCCCAGCTACACCGACATCATTCACCTGTATCCTGCCGATGCCGAGGCTAATGAGAAAAAATATTACTGGCCCCTGGGTGAGGTGTCTCGCACGACCTATGACAACGGAGTGACCAGGGTGGGAACGCCCAAGGTGGGGCAGGGCGGCGGTGCCGGCAGTGTGTTTGAGCCTGACGACCGCTACAAGGGCGACTTTGCGCGCACCTACTTCTACATGGCATGCGCCTACCAGCATTACCAGTGGCGTCACACGTTCATGTTTGGCAACGATGACTGGAAAACGCTCAACAACTGGTCGGTCAACCTGCTGTGTCGCTGGGCCCGCAACGATGCGGTGAGCGACAAGGAAGTGGCCCGCAACGACGCGGTGCAGAAGTGTCAGAACAACCGCAACCCATTCATCGACATCCCCAACTTGTTTGAGTACATCTGGGGCGACCGTCAAGGACAGGTGTTTTACTTGAGCGAGGCTGGCATCGATGATGACCCGGGAGGGTACACGGGAGATCCCGAACTCATTGCCCCGACCCAGGGCACGGTGCTCGACTTTGGCGAAGTGGCCATCGGCAAGTCACTGGACTACACCATCTATATCAAGGGGCGTGGGCTCACCAACCCGTTGTCGGTGCAACTCTACCGCTATGACTATGAGATGTTTGACATCCCGGTGAACGTCGTGAGCCGCGCGATGGCCAACAGCGCCGAGGGTTATCCCTTGAAGATCACTTACACCCCCACTGCTATTGGCGAACATACCGCAAGGCTGCTGATTCTTGACGGCGGCTTGATGGGTAGTGTGGGGGTCGAGTTGCGTGCCCGTTGCGAGGCTGTCCCCGAGTTGTCAAGGCTTGAGGCACTGGGCGCCACCAACGTCAACGCGAACCACTACACTGCTAACTGGAAGCCTGCCAGCGAGAAGGTTGACTACTATGTTATCACCCGCTCGATCTATAACAAGACTCGGGGCGAAGTGAGCACCGAGGTCTTCACTACCGACGACGGCAACACGACAAGCCAGACGTTTGATGACCGGCAGCCAGGCGAGGAGCACACCTACTATGTCCAGTCCTCACGACTGGGCTACCTGAGCGAGCCGTCCAATGTGATTTCACTTGACGCCAGCGGCTTGACTGGCATCGAGGCCGACAAACCGTTACAAGTGCTTGCCATCGAGGGCGGTATCTTGATCAAGTGCAGCGAGTGCGTGGGCAGTGCCAGCATTTGTGATCTTGCCGGTCGTGTGGTGCGTCACGTCAACAACTTGACCGACGACACCATCATCGAGTTGCCGCGAGGCGTGTATGTGCTCACGACTGCCACCAGCCGCAGTGCCTGGAAGATTGCCGTGCGATAAAGCTGGTGTGGTTGTGTGCCATGCCCCTGTGCCGACACAAGGACAAATAAAAGCGGTTGACCATCAAAGGGTCAACCGTTTTTATTTGTTCTTGTGAAGAATGAAGGGGGCAGGTTACTCCTTGATGAGGTTGCCGCCTTCCTTCAAGGCCTCCTCGTTGAGGGGGATGAGGTGCCAGTGGCGCTCGGGAAGGGTCTTCTTCAGGGCCTTGAGCACGCTCTCGATGGTCACCATGGGGCGAACCTTGAGCATCGCGCCCAGCACAATCATGTTGAAGGTCTTGGAGTTCTTCATCTCGATCGACTTCTCGGTAGCATCGATAGGATAAATCTTGATGTCGGTGCGAGTGGGTTTCTTGTGGATGCCATAGGTGTCATACATGAGGATGCCACCGGGCTTCACCTTGCTCTCAAACTTGTCGAGTGACTGCTGGTTGAGCACGACTACCACATCATAGGTGTTGAGCACGGGAGAACTGATGCGCTCATCGCTCACGATAACGGTAACATTGGCGGTACCACCGCGCTGTTCGGGACCGTAAGAGGGGAGCCAGCAAACCTCCTTGTCTTCCATCAGACCAGAGTAGGCCAGGATCTTACCCATTGACAATACACCCTGTCCGCCGAAACCGGCAATAACTATTTCGTTAATCATAGTGTCTTCTTAAAAAATTTTAGCGTTGAATACCATCTTCTAAGTTCTTCAGGTCTCCCAGGGGATACTTGGCGAACATGTTCTCTTCCATCCACTTGTTGGCCTTCTCGGGAGTGAGCTTCCAACCCGTGTTGCAGGCGCTGACGATCTCGACAACCGAGGTGCCCTTGCAGTTGATGCTGTTCTCGAATGCCTTGCGCAGGGCGGCTTTGGCCTTGCGGACGTTGGCGGGAGTGTGAACGCTCTGACGGGTCACATAGCAGGTACCGTCGAGTTGTGCCAGCAGCGGAGTGATGGCCAGGGGATAACCGTTGAGGTCCGGACGGCGACCGTAGGGGCAGGTAGCGGTCTTTTGACCCAGCAGGGTCGTGGGAGCCATCTGACCACCGGTCATGCCGTAGATAGCATTGTTGATGAAAATGATAGCGATGTTCTCGCCACGGTTGCAAGCGTGAATCGACTCGCAGGTACCGATGGCCGAGAAGTCACCGTCGCCCTGATAGGTGAATACCAGGTTCTCGGGCCACAGGCGCTTTACAGCGGTGGCCAGAGCGGTGGCGCGTCCGTGAGGAGCCTCTTCCCAGTCCACGTCGATGTAGTTGTAGGCAAACACGGCGCAACCAACGGGCGAAACGCCGACGGTCTTTTCAGCAACACCCATTTCCTCGATGACCTGGGCAACGAGTTTGTGTACAACGCCATGGCTGCAACCAGGGCAATAGTGCATGTGAACTTGGTTCAACAGCGCAGGTGCAGAATAAACTTTATTCTCAGGTTTAATGATATCGTTAAGTTCCATTGCGTTATTACTTATTAATGAGTTTCTCTTTCAGTACGTTCAACAGTTCGTCGGGAGTGGGCACGTTGCCACCAAAGCGGCCATAGTGCTCAACCGGCATCTTGCATTCAACGGCAAGTTTCACATCCTCGACCATCTGGCCGGCGTTGAGCTCAACGCACAGGATGCCCTTGACGTTCTTAGCGGCCTCGCGCAGCTGCTTCTCGGGGAAGGGCCACAGGGTGATGGGACGGAACATACCCACCTTGATACCTTCGGCGCGAGCCAGTTCCATGGTCTTCATGGCGATGCGGGCGGTGGTGCCAAATGCGGTGATCAGGTAGTCGCAGTCGTCAACGTCGATGAGCTCACAACGGGTCTCGTTCTTCTCGATCTCGCGGTAGCAGGCCTGGAAGCGCCAGTTGTTCTCCTCCATCTTGTCGTCGTCGAGCTCAAGGCTGGTAACGACGTTGCTGGGGCGCATGCCCTTGCGGCCGTTAACGGCCCACGGGCACTGCTCGCGTATCTGCTCCTCGGTGCGGCGCGGACGCTGCTCGGGCAGCACGACCTTCTCCATGAGCTGGCCGATGGTACCGTCGGCCAAAATCATCGACACGCAGCGATACTTGAATGCCAGGTCAAAGCCCAGAGCGACCATGTCGGCCATCTCCTGCACGCTGCTGGGAGCGAGCACGATCATGTGGTAGTCACCGTGACCGCCACCCTTGCATGCCTGGAAGTAGTCGGCCTGTGAAGCGTGGATGGTACCCAGACCGGGACCACCGCGCTGCACGTTGATCAACAGAGCGGGAACCTCGCTGGCGGCGAGATAGGAAACGCCCTCCTGCATGAGGCTGAAGCCAGGGCTGGAAGTAGAAGTGCAGACTGCCTTACCGGTCATGGCACCGCCATAAACCATGTTGATGGCAGCGACCTCACTCTCGGCCTGCAGCACAACCATACCCGTGGTTTCCCAGGGCATTTCTTCCTCGAGTTTCTCAAGCACCTCACTCTGCGGAGTGATCGGGTATCCGAAATATCCGTCGGCACCGTAGCGAATCATCGCCATGGCGAGGGCTTCGTTACCCTTCATCAATGTTACTTTATCGTTCATATTGTTCGACAGTAGTTTAAATGGTTAGTCACTATTATTTTTCCATTACGCGATAGACCTCGATGCAGGCATCGGGACAAACGAGTGCACAACTCTGGCAGGCGATACATGCCTCGGGTTGTTCCATGTAAGCGAAATGATATCCGCGGTCATTGACCTCTTTCTCCTTGAGGTTCAGTACATTGCAGGGACAAGCCACAACACACAGGCGGCATCCCTTGCATCGTTCCGTATTCACTACTACGGCTCCATGAATTTTTGCCATAAAAGAAATAGTTTAAAGTTTAAAAGGTTATTAATCTTGTTGTTCGTCTAATTACCGCAAAAATACTGCTTTTTGAGGATATGGCAAACAAAAAAGAGTGAATATTTACCAACAAATGATGATTTTCTTCGCCCCCTACAAAAAAATACAGCGCAACTTCAATTGAGACCAATGGAAGAACTGTCGGTAGTGGGAGATATCATCCATTGCTAATGGATGAAGTTCCCACCAACCACTGTAACATGGTGGTGCGGGATTGTTAATTGCAGTTAACAGTCCAGTGGAAAATCATTCTAAACCACAAAGTTAGCATCAAAGACCATTCCCAGACAATGACAAAAGGCACATGAGACAAAAAAACGTGCCAACGCACAAGAGCCCCCTTAACCCATAGCATTCCATTGGGCCGTAACGATCCAAAATCACACATTAGATCCAAAGAATGTGATTTTTAGGTTCGTCCAATTGAAGTTGTGGGTGATTCTAATGATATTTGTTGTGAAGATAAAACAAAGTATAAATAGTGTTAAAATGACAGATATTTATAGGAATTCTTGATATCTTTGCGAAAAAGTATTATAAAAAGTATTGTATTATGAAAATGATTGTATTACTTCTCGTCTCGTTGATGCCATTTGCTTTGTTCTCTCAAAGCAAATCTAACAGCATGGTCATAAAGAAGCCGCCACAGCCCTCAAACATGGTCGTTTCTCAAAGATCTCATGAAAATGTGCTTACTGAAAACACGCTAAACATGAAGGTACATTTAATAGATAAGAGCAAGGGTAATGACCAACTGTATTCCATCAGATTATCAGGGCTTCGCTCCAAGTCAGACAGGAGGCTGCTTTTGGTCGAAGCACAGCCCATTTTGCTGACATTAAGTAATGGTAAAATGTTGGAATTTAAAACTGTTGGCGCAGGCTTTAAAGAAGTCAACAATTCAGAATCCCACGGCATTGATGACGATCTCGTCTTTATGGTTTCTCGTGAGCAAATCAACGAAATCATACAAGGTAAGATTGTAAATGTGCGTTTCGCACTCAACGGTACAGGAATGATCGACTACAAGGTCGAGAATAATCGTTTCTCGGCAGCCTTGAGTCAGCAACTTGATGTTCTTGACGGCAATGAAAACCCGATGCAAGGTGACATGGACAGATACCTTGTGCCATTACAAATCGTCACCCCCTAAAAGGTAACCGACCAAACCAGCTCTTGTTGACA
>Ga0310691_10008630_pt1 | contig 10422 bp, 11 predicted proteins | sample 176DNAGHGlowgp2_FD_203887 | JGI IMG/M metagenome (GOLD analysis project Ga0310691, IMG submission 203887) | Sheep rumen microbial communities from Palmerston North, Manawatu-Wanganui, New Zealand - 1766 DNA GHGlow gp2 (v2) (version 2) | ecosystem: Host-associated > Mammals > Digestive system >...
CTTATCATTGGGTCTTCTAACTCTTGATGGCCGCAGGTTGAAATTTTGATTCTCAAAAAAAAAACTAATTTTTTCATAAAAGGAAGGAAAAAATGAGAATTAGAAAACATTTGAGAAAATCTCTAAAAGAGAGTCAGGGTCCAGCTATAAAAACTTTTGATAAAGTCAAAGCTGGAGATACCGGTACAGTTTTTAACGGGACTGAAGTAACAATTATAAGCAAAGGTCCAGCAGAGCTTTTCCGAGGCTATGAAGGATATGACATTCTTGAGGAACTTGCATATGAAGAGGAAGAAACAGTAGATTCTCTTTTCCCAGAATGTGTTTTAGTTGAGCAGAATGGCAAAGAGGTTGTTTACAGTTACGGCTCTGATGGAGTACAAGTTGAACAAAACGAAGTTAGAGTTAGACAGATTTCTTTTGATTTCATTGATGATGGCGTTGATGAAAACGACTTGATTTCAAGGATTCAGGATGCAATGGATGTTGCAGAGATTACAATTGTAGGTGGTCCTGCGGTTGGAGATACAAGCTGGTCAAAAGAAGAGTACGGCTTGTAATTAAAAAAAGGGAATATTTTAATTCCCACTAACTATAATAAAATAAGATTCGAGGAGTATTAAAAATGAAAAACATGAATGCTAAAACATTTACAAACACAACAAAACATTTTAATACTACCAATATGCATAAATTCTTTAATATGCAAAGTTGAGTCTTGATGTATAGGATTTTTCAAGGCTTGACTTATAAAAAAGGTCAAGCCTTTTTTATTGATTTTGCCTTCTTAGCTCAATTGGATAGAGCACCGCACCTGTAATGCGGGGGTTGTAAGTTCGAGTCTTACAGTTGGCTATACAAAAAGCAAAAGGTGTTCCTATTTGCTGATGAAGCAATACACTTGTAATGTATTTTTATACACCTCGCTTTTTTTATAAATGGGCGCGTGACACAGAGGTTGTGTACCAAACTTTTAATTTGGATTAGGTAGGTTCGAGTCCTATCGCGCTCGGAAAACTCTAAAAAATAAAGAGTTTTGTATTTTGGATCCTTGGCCGAGTGGAACGATGGCACTAGACTGTTAATCTAGCTACGAAAGTACATCGCAGGTTCGAATCCTGCAGGGTCCGTTTTTAAAAACATCTTCCGAAAATACCTAACGAAAAACAGAGGTGATATACCGGCGCGGGAGAATAAATAAAGCAGCCCTATGTAAGTAGGGAAGAAGTATCAGTAATGACTTCACGGATATTGAGGAGGATGTTTTTCAAGCTACAATATGGTAGAATTCTTCAATAGAGTTTATTGGTTCGATTCCAATTTGTAACTAGGTGGTTATCGTCTAGTGGTAAGACAGTAGATTGTGGATCTACGAACTAGGGTTCAATTCCCTATAACCACAAATAAGCTGAGTTCGTATAATGGTTTAATTACAAGTGGCTCATATCCACTTAAAGGGAGTTCAATTCTCTCACTCAGTATCTAAAAACGCAGAAATTGTTCCTATTTTGCCGATGAGGCGCTATCCTGTTAAGATTGCTTTTATACAATTCGCGTTTTTTTGTTTTAGATGGGTTGAGTATAAATCAATCCTTTTTTTTTGGGAATGTAGCTCAATTGGATTTAGAGCATCTGTCTTCGAAACAGAAGGTTATGAGATCGTACCTCATCATTCCCTTTTTTTATGATTTTCAATGAACAAAATTCAAAAAAATTTAAAAGGTCTTATTTTAGAGGATTGAAATCAAGTAGTGAAAGAATTTATAAAGAGACATACCTAACTACGAAATTTCAATATGCTCTTTTTTATGCAAAAGCGACAGGGCAAGTTTTTGAATATAAACTAAAAGAAAACGCGAATATTTTTAATGCCAAATGTAAAACAGATGAAGCTTGTTTAAGAAAATATTGTCAAAAAGCTTGGCCTGAATTTTTATCAAAAATCGAAAAATTGAAGAATAATGATTGGATAGCAGTTTCAGAAGAAAGACAGGATTTAATTGATGCCATTCAGTTTTTAGGGTATGATGGCTATTTTAATTTTGAAATTGACAAGAATTTAATAAAAGAGGCAAGAAAATATGAATGTTTTGATTTCACAGAAATACATTTAAATTCCCCTTCAATTGCTTTACTTGATAATTCCTTTTTAATTGAAGTACAAAATTGGAAAGATGAAAAACTAGAAAGAAACCAGGAATTTCAAGCTTTGCACGAAAAAGAGCTTGATTATATCAAATGGAGTCTTTTAGAAGATTTATATGAAGGATTAGAAAAAAGTTTGAAACAAAAAACCGAAGAACTTTCGAAAGGCTTAGTCACTTTTAAAAATACTTCACAAATTGCAGAATATATACAAACATTCAAAAAAAGTCCAATTGAAAATATAAAAGATTTGGAAGATGAATTTGGCCCTTTAATACAGAAAGAATATGAAAGAAGGTTAAGCCTTGCAAAATCAATGTCAAAAAGGCTACATCTTTCAGAAGAAAACTTAATTTCCAAAGTGAAAAAGCCTTTTCAATTTTCCACTATGTAGAAACTACATATGGAAAACATTACTTACAGAGATTCAAAAGACCATGAGAGATAATCCAATCAATCCTTTTGGTATAATTTTATTTGGCTTTTCTTGAGTATTAAATAATTCTTCAGGCTCTCCTTTTACAACATCAGGGAGTTTTTCATGTTTCCAAACAGGTGTAACAAAAGTCAAAGGAATTGTATTAAAATTACCGTTCAAATCTCTTAAAATAAAAAAGACTGTATATTCACTATTTGGATGTAAGCCAGGAATTAAAACGTGATCATCTTTACAAGTTTCCATTTTGGCAACTGCACCGTTTCTTCCAGGAACATGCACAACTGTACTGTACCAATATTGATGAGTACTTGGTTTTATAATTGAATCAATCCAAGCTGTAACTTCGCCTTTTTCATCAATTGTTGTTTTTTCCAAATTATATCTCAATCTATTAAAAACAACTCTTGTTGGCTCTTTGAAGTACCCTTCAATCATTTCCGCAACAGCACCGTTTGGTACAAACCTTTCAATTGCTTTTAATGTTCTTTCATCACAATCCTTCATTTCAGAATGAAGCACTTCTTCAAGTTCTTTTAATTCCTCATTTGGTTTTTCCGGTTTTGTATCAAAATCAATATCAAATTGACGCTTTGCCCAAACAAGCGTACATTTTCTTGTATAATACTCAATTTCATTTTCGTCCCAAGTATCAATATTTCCAGTTTTATGCCATTTGAAAGGTAATTGAACCATTCCTTTACCTTTGTGAATATGCAATTGTACGGTTTCAACTTCCAAAGTTAGGGTCATTGCGTACATATGATTTTTTGAAAGCCATTCATTTTCTTGAAAAGATTCATTGCCTGCTTTTACTTCTTTTACTAAAACATTTACAGGGAATTTTAGAGTTTTGTTTCTCCAATAAACCATGTCCAAATATCTTGCAGGTGCACCGGAATGACTTTCGTTTAATGCAATTGTATATGCAATTGTTGCATCTTCAGCATTGTCAAAGTAAAATTGAACATTTACGGTTTGTTGTACTCCTGTAAAATGCATTCTTTGTTCAAGCTCTTCATCATAATAACCAACCCATTCTGATGCAGAAACAGATTTAATAATTTTTGGAGCGGAAGAAATATAAAAGCTCGCGAACGGCAATTGCAAATTATTTATAAAAATATTTTCATCAATTCCATTCGCTAAAGTCTCTATTCTTTTTCTAAAAGCAAATTCAGGGTTTGTGTAAACTACTCTTTTAAAATCTTTTCCAAAAAAAGCCTGAGCAATATAATCTGCGCAACTCGCTTGAATTGGCCGTCTTATATCAATATAATTTTTTGAAAGTAAAATACTATCATAATATCTACCAACAAGTTCTTCTTTAGCCATCTATAGTTACTCCAATATTATCATAATAAAAAATAGTATTCCAATCGGATTGAATTGTTTTATCGGTTGGTGTAAAATAAAATTCAAAATTACAAAGATTGCTATCTATATTTGAAGTTAAAATGTTCTTTACACTCTGTGCTCTTTCTTTAGAGTAAGACTTAAAACCGAGATAAGAAGAAATTTCTTTTACAGGTAAAAGCAAATAAGCCGTGATTGACTTTGAATATCTTTTTATAAAGAAAGAACAATCAAACGGCAAATCTGTTTCAGTTAAATCCAAATTCTTTTCAATCTGCCGTTTTGTAAATGTTTTTGTTTGTTTTATTAAATTTTTGAAAAGGAATTTATTATTTGCAGAAGATATATTATAGAATTCAAAGAATGTACCATCTAAAGATTGATAAATCTTTGTTGTATTTTCTGACAAATCCTGTTCAGTTATATAAAAAGTAAAGTTTGCAGAATCTCCCAAACTCACATTAAATATATAAGGGTTTCTAACTCCGTCTTCCAAAGTTTTATTGCAATACCCGCTGTAAGAATAATTATCAATTTGCAAATCAGGAGTAGTAAATTTTATTGCAAAATAAAAAGTAGAATTATCCTGCGTAACTAAAGTTACATCTGATGAATTTACAGAAAGCATTTCATAAGATTCAATTGCCCCAATTTTATCACTAAACTCCAAACTTCTTTTTATTGTTTCAGATTGCATATATTGATCAATTGAATCAATATTTGTTTTTCCTAAAAGTGAAAGTAAATAAGATTGCAAATCATTTTCAAAGTCTTTTTTAGAAACAATCGGTTCTTTTGTTTCCAAATTTATTTGAGATTGAATCTTAATAATATTTGGGGTTAAATATTCAATATCCTTGTTTGAAAGAATTTGATTATTCAAATTTACATTTACAATGTTTTCAAACAGGTTCTTTTCAATACTATTCAAAGGCCTCATTGAAGTTGAAAGCCCTGAAACCCCAATTGTTGATTTCAAAAGTTTTGTTGAGTTTATTGTTGTTTGTTTATAAAACTCCGATGTAATAATTTTAATCAAAGGAATAGGAGAAATTGTATTTATTTGTTCTTGCAACTCTGTATATGTGTGCAAAATCTCATAATTCTTTGAATAAGCGGATTCCGCGTTTTTCTTGAATTCTTTGAAGGTTTCAATATCTTTTCCTCCAATAATTGGCCAAACAGATTGACAACCAACACTAAAATTCGGAATATTAAAATCTTCTTGATTTATACCCGTTCCATTTATTTCATTTTGAAAACAGAATGTATCATAAATGTTTCCATCTTTTCCTGCAGTTTCTATATAATGTAAAATCAATTCTGAATTTTCAGATGGAATTGCGCCTGAAACTCCATCCCCGAATTTTATTATTGTACCGGAAAGATCATCCAAAATATCAATTTCAAATCTATAATCAGTTGGACCTGCGTTTGCTAAATGATAAATCTCTTTCCATTCCTGTACCGTACCATCTTTTCTGATTTCTTCCAAATAACAAAATTGACGAGTATAATAAGAATCCGCTGCTTCAATATCCAAAGTTGCCAATGTAAATGTTTGGCCTGCCATTCCATCAGAAATTCCAATGTGTACCTCTTTTTGTTCACCTTGTACTACAGGGACTAATAAATATTTATAATTCAACCAACCTCCCTGCGCATAAAAAGAAGTTAATTGGGATTTTTGTAAAGAAATTTCATTCCAGTTTTTATCCCATGTTTTTATTTGTTTTCGTTCTGCAGCTGTAAAAACAACACCGCTATTTGATACAAAAGTGGCTCCTTTTGGAATTGAGTATAAATCTGTTGAAAGCCAAGGTACTAAAGATTTTTTATAAAGTTCTTCTGTTAAGGTTCCATCATAAGAACCTGAATCATAATCACTCTCTCTATCAATATTAAAATTATCTGTACCTAAAAAACTATATCTTTTATTACCTTCTAAATCTGAATGGCTTACAACTAAAAAACCCTGAGCAGAATGTTTGCGGTCAATTTTCTTGCTTATCAAATTTGCCATATGTTTTGCAGAAGAATAATTCCTGCAAGTATCCCATTTTAATTCCCCAAGCAAATATTCCCCATACCTTGCATTTTCTGCAAAAGGTTCGGCAAGAGCTTCGTAAAATTGTTCGGCAGCTCCGTCTTTTTGTAAATTCTTCCATTTGTCAAATGTTTGTAAATGTGCAAGTCCTCTTTGTTTAACGGCGTCTGGACTGAATCTTTTCAAAAATTTTTCCTACCAATTTAATTAAAAAATATAGAATTCAATCACAAAACAAAATCTATATTTTCTAAAAATTAGATTAAAGGAGGTATCCTTATGAATGAAATTAGTGGGCCTTCAAAATATTTCCACTCCTATCCAAAGGCAAATGTTTGTTATATTTATGAAACCTCTTTTGAAGAAATTTAAAATTTGAGGGTTTTGGAAACTAATTAAAATCAAGATGCAAGAAATTTTTTCTTTTGGCCGTAAAATTGTAAGTTCTCATAAATATAGTGAGGGTACAGCGGCAATTTTAGAGATGACGGAAACAATGTACGCAGTTGTTGTTTTTGATAACAAAGGTTGGCTTTTAACATCAAGAAACTTCCCCTTTACAGAAAGTTGTAAAAAGGAAGTTTTGAAAGAGTGCAAGACTTTTTATAAATTTACAAAAGATTGCTTGAGTAAAAAAACATTGGATTTACTTGAAGAGGAATGAATTGAATTTCTCTTTTATTATATTGCAAACTCTGCAGTCAACTTTTTGCCCTTGTATTTGAGCAATCTCTTTCTCTGAAACATTTTGAAAAGAAAGAAAAGTTGGCATACAAATTATGCATAAATCTTTTGAACGAATTTTTATATGATTCACTTTACCATCCCTAAAACAGATGACCACTTTCGCCCATATTTTATTTTGAATTGCTCTGAACGAACCGCAAGTTCCCAATCTGAAGAATATCTTGAATCTGCAAAAGCTGCAATCTTCTTAGCTTCTAAAACCATTTCTTCAAAAGAATTCATTTTTTTATACTCCTCTTGTAAAAAGCCCTTTTTCAGGGCTTTTGTTTTTTACAGATACTTTTCAAACTCTGCAATTTCTTTTTCGAATTTTGCAACAGCTTTTTTCTGTCTCTCAACATCACTTTCAGCAATCTGAATCTTTTTCCAAGCGCGTTTATGATTGAGCTTGAGATCTTCAAGAATCTCAATATATTCATTCAAACGAGCTTGAATTTTTGCAACATGAGTTTTCTTGACAAAGATTTCAAAAATTGCAATCTTTTTATTTACAAGAGCTTCGATCTCTTCGCGGTTTTCGATAATCTCTTGCAATTTTTCAAGATTGTATCCATAAGGAACTTCAGAGCCGAGATTTTCTCCGAATGCATTTCGCAAAGGCTCATCGTTGTTTTCTGAATGATCGCAGCTTCCCTGCTCTTTTACAGACCAGAATTCATTTGTCGTTTTATTCCAAACAACATCAAACTGATTTTTATCATTCTTTACATTACCTCTCCAAGCTTCATAATGAGTTGCAGCGCGGAGAAAAAAGAGTTCATCGTTTGGATTGATATTCTTTTCTTTGTAGTTGCCAAAATCATGCCATGGCTCGCCAGCGAAAAGATGATCATCAGGGTTTACACGTGAAAGATTCAATTTTTCAAATCTTCCGCCAATGTATTTTTCAACACCCTGCCAAAAAATATAGGACTTTTTGTTTTCAAGCTGCCAAGTTTTAATGCTATCAACATCGAAAGCCTCAATTGTTTCTTTTACTTCAACTGGAATCATTTATCTGTACCTCTTGATATAAATATAGGGTAAAAGCGTCAAAAGATCAAGAAATTTTTTTATTTTTTTTTTTGAATGTACAACGAGATATATAACATATGATACATTAAAACTGCGCTAAACCGTTATAAAATAAAGAAAAGAGATTAAATGTATCACGAGTTAGTTTTTATAAACTTTTTTAAAAAGTTTTTTTAATTTTTAAATATATTTATGAAACCCTTAACTCGTCGTACATTTGATTTTTTACGGTATGTAATATTCAAATGTATAACATGTTAGAAAAACAGGTGATACATTAAAAATGAGATAAAGCGTTATAGAATAAAGGGTTAACATCTGAATGTACAACGAGTTAGATTTATTAAACTTTTTAAAAAAGTTTTTTAAAATTTTAAATATATATTTGAAAAAGGTTAACTCGTTATACATTTAATTCTCTAATGTATTATATGTTATATATAATAAAACCCTCTTTTCTCTTTTCTTTTTTATATAATACAAATCCTAACCTAATCTAAGAAATTGAATGTACGACAGGTTTCAATAACTTGTTATACATTAAAACGCGACTAAAGCCTTATAAAACAAAGAAATGAGATTAAATGTACAACGAGTTACCTTTTTAAAACTCTTTTAAAAACTTTTTCCAATTTTTAAAAATATATTTGAAACCCCTTATCTCGTTGTACATTCACTTTTTTAATTTTTGCGGCCAATGTATCATAAGTTACAATAACTTGTTATACATTAAAATCGCTGTAAAGCGTTATAGAATAAGGAAATGAGAGTTAATGTACAACGAGATAATATTTATAAACATTTTTAAAAAGTTTTTTAAAATTTTAAAATATAAATAGAAAACCCGAAACTCGTTGTACATTCAATTCTTTTATGTTTTTCGGATTCCTAACTTGCGGACTCATCTATATAATAATTGTTGAGTGATAAATATTCGGTCTTTAGCCGAATATGTGAAACGCAACTTACTATAATAATAAATGTAGGGAAATTAGTAGCTGCCCTAGAAGTAACATAAGAACCTTCAGCTCAAACGTAGCTGAATTAAGCTTCAGCATAGTACCTGGGGAACCTAGGGAAATTACAAATGCTTCTGAAGAACCAAAGAGTTCAATGAAGGAAGAAATTTCTGTAGCATTGCTGTTAGCATAAATACGGAAGCTATTGAATTTTTATTTCAATGGTGGTTCACTTCTCACTATGAGAATATTATGTAAAGAAAAGGATTCCTCACTATGAGAATATTATGTAAAGAAAAGGACTTCTATGACTATGTAGGGTATGGGGAAAACGGGTCTGAAGATGTAACTTTTGATCGCAGAAAAATGTGGATGATTAAAAGAGAAAGTGATGCATATGATGAAAGTACAATTTATCACGTTATAGATTCTCTTATGAAGTCAAGAGGAGAAAAGCAACTTACTGAAAAAGTAATTGGGGTTTTTATTGGATATACTCTTTACATAATTAAACTTACATCAGAGCCCCGCAAATTTTCTTGGGATAAAGGTATTGAACCTTTTAAATATTCAGCGGAATTAATTGCAGCTCGAAAGTGTTATGATATAAAACATTCACCGCCAATTGAATTTGTTGAATTTGAGATTTTTAATCCGTGGAATCTAAAGAGTTTTTCAAAAGATTTAACAAAAGATTACAAAGAAGGAAATGTTGCGAATTGGGAAATAAAACCGGCTTTTAAGAATATTGAAGATAGAATACCGATTTTGAAGAATACTTTTATTCCAAAAGTGGTAGATGCAAAAGAAGTATATTACAACATTGAGGAATGGCTTATTTCTCAACACAACGATGTTGATCAAGAGTCAGCAGGTTTGACAGATGTTGACAAAGCAATAAATCACGGTTTTGATAAAAAAACTTCTTTTAGAAAGATGTAAGGAGAAAAAAATGGGTGAATTTCAGAACGGATATAAAAAGGCCATTGAAGATTTGAAGGGAATACTTGCAATGGATAAAGTGGAGACAATCTCTAAAAATTTTCTTGTTGAAATTTTGAATGGAATGGTGTACGCCTCAGAAGAAAAGAAAAACGTGCAGCCTGTAATTTATTTTACAAAGTTGGACGAAAAAGGGAATTTGAAAGCTGATAAGGATGCAACAATATATTATGCAGAACATCCAAAAGCTAAAAAGTCTGCTCAACCCCCTAAACTAAAGACAATCAGCAAGGGAAAAGAGTTTGACGAAACTATAAAAAGCCTTACAGGTGGAAAAACAATTGAAGAGTGTAAAGCAGGAAATGAAGTCACTCTTGGAGGTTATCTAAGAGTTGATAAAGATATAGATCCAATTTATTTGAATGCTTTACTTCAGCAGATGGTTTTTCTTGCAAAAAGCCCAAAAGCATTGGAATCCATGTTGAAGGCTTGTGGTATACCAAATGAACATATGCCAATGGGAAAAGCTCTTCAAAGTACTTTGGATTATATGACTTCAGGCCCTTGGCTCTTTTCTTTTGTAAAAAACTAAATTTTATAAAAAAAAGGAGAAAAAAATAATGAGAGTACAGGAAACTCGTGTAAAAAAAGCAAATAATGATGACTTGAAGGTATCTGAAGTTATAGATGCACTTGAAAGCGCGGTACAGGATGTTTTTGATGATTATATGGATTTTGTTTCCATTACAAAGAAAACTCATTCTTCAAATTGCATT
>Ga0310691_10008631_pt1 | contig 10420 bp, 7 predicted proteins | sample 176DNAGHGlowgp2_FD_203887 | JGI IMG/M metagenome (GOLD analysis project Ga0310691, IMG submission 203887) | Sheep rumen microbial communities from Palmerston North, Manawatu-Wanganui, New Zealand - 1766 DNA GHGlow gp2 (v2) (version 2) | ecosystem: Host-associated > Mammals > Digestive system >...
AAGCTTGCATGCTCCGCACCCCTGTGCTACAATATCTCCAATTTTGAGCAACCGCTTGCTCAAAATCATCCTAACACGCGTACAACCCATTGTCAAGCTGATTGCGGAGGTTTATATGAATTTAAAAAATTTTCTATTCGGTGCGGCTTATTACGCGGAATACATGCCCTGTCCCCGTACGGCAAAGGATATGCGGCTGATCAAACAGGCGGGGATGAATGTCATCCGGATTGCAGAATCCACCTGGAGCACCTGGGAACCCAGAGAAAATGAATTTGATTTTTCAACGCTTCACGAAATGCTGAATGCCGCAGAAACAGAGGGTTTGCAGGTCATCATCGGAACGCCCACCTATGCTATTCCCTCATGGCTGGAAAAGAAATATCCGGAGATCATGGCGGAAAACAGTACCGGCCGTCTTCCCTACGGACACCGCCAGCTTTTCGATCTGACTAATCCGGATTACCTCCGGTATGCAGAGCGGATCATCCGCCGGCTGATGGAGGAATGCGCCGGTCACCCCTCGGTGATCGGGTTCCAGCTGGACAACGAAACTCACACTGCGGGAGACCTTTCACCGGACAACCAGAAGCGGTTTGTTGCGCAACTTCGCGAAAAATATCCGGATATCCGCGAGTTTAACCGGGAGTTCGGTCTGGATTACTGGAGCAACCGCGTAGATGACTGGGGCGCCTTTCCGGATGTCCGCGGCACGATCAACGGCAGCCTCTCCGCCGCATATAAGCGCTATCTCCGGGAGGAGGTTACCAAATTCCTGCACTGGCAGGCCGGAATTGTCCGGGAGTACATGCGTCCCGGCCAGATGATCACACATAATTTTGATTATTCCTGGGAAGAATGTTCCGTCGGCCTTCAGCCCCTTGTGGATCAGAAGGAAGCCGCGGAATGCATGGATATTGCAGGCTGTGATATTTATCACCGTATGCAGGATGATCTGGACGGCGCAACCATAGCCTTCGGCGGCGCAGTTGCGCGCTCTCTGAAAAAAGACAACTATATTGTATTGGAGACCGAAGCGCAGGGACGCGTCGGCTGGCTTCCCTATCCCGGCCAGCTCCGGCTTTCCGCCTACAGCCATCTGGCTAACGGCGCATCCGGCATACTCTACTGGAACTGGCATTCCATCCATAACGCCATTGAATCATACTGGAAAGGCGTTCTGAGCCATGATCTCACCCCCGGGGCGATTTACGAAGAGCTCTCGTCCTTCCGCAGGGAAATGCAGCCCCTGGAAAAGAAGCTGATCAATCTGAAAAAGGAAAACCGCGCCGCCATTCTTGTTAACCGCCAGAGCCTGGTCGGGCTGGATGAATTTCCGGTCAGCGATGCAGAGCCTGACCGTTACAGCTATAACCATCTTCTCCGGCAGATGGCTGATGCCTGCCACAGGCTGAATCTCGAATATGATCTGGTCTATCCGGAGGATGAGCTTTCCGGCTACAGCCTTCTGATGGCGCCCTCCCTTTATTCAGCCGACGAAGAGCTGATCGGTAAGCTCCGCAAATATGTATCTGACGGCGGACATCTTTTCATGACCTGTCGGAGCTGCTTCGCGGATGATGAGCTGAAGATCTATCATGACGCCCAGCCCCATGGCCTGACCGATGTATTCGGCATGACCTATGACCGCTTTACCATCCCGAGGAATGTCGGCCTGCGGCTCATTTCCGCTTCGGACGGGGACAGCCTTAAGCCCGAAGATAAGAACATGGGAAGAGCCGAAGATATCATTTTCCCGACAGAGGGCTGGATGGAGCTGCTCCGCCCAGCCACTGCGGAAACGAAAGCAGTATATGACCACCCCGTGTGGAAGAATGCCGCCCTGTGTCAGAACCGCTTCGGCGATGGTACTGCCACCTATCTTGGCTGCATCACGGATCTTGCCGGACTCACAGCCATTATAAAGGAGCTTGCCGCCAAAGCCGGAATCTCTCTTTATGCTGCTTTTCCGCTGATCCGGAAGACCGGCATAAACAGCGAAGGGAACCGGATCACCTATTATCTGAACTACTCTTCAGCCGCCTCCGCCTTCCTTTACGAAGGAAATGGAGGAAAGATACTTCTGGACAGTCCCTCCTCCGGTCAGGAGCATTCCGGCGCTCCTGCATCCATACAAAAGGGCGACAGCATCACTGTCGCCCCCTGGGATCTGATCATTATTGAGGAGAAGCCGTAAATCCGGAACGCCTCATCACTATGAGGCGGATTCCATCTCCGTTATATGCTTTACTGCGGCAAGGGCGGCCACTGCGCCGTCCGATGCTGCGGTAGCCAGCTGACGTACCTCCTTTGTACGGACATCACCCGCGGCGAAAATACCCGGCTCCGAAGTCCTGCAGCTTTCATCGGCTATGATATAGCCCTTTTCATCCACAGAAACCATTTCCCGGAATACCCCCGCATCCGGCTCCTGGCCGATGGCTACAAAGAGGCCGGAAACCGGAAGGGATGTCTTTTCACCCGTTCGGGTATCGGTCATCACCACTCCCGTAAGCTTTTCCGCGCCTTCCAGCTCCGTGACCGTCCTGTTGAGCAGAAATGTCACATTTTCCTTTTTCCGGAGCGCCTCCAACTGTCCGGGTTCGCCCCGGAAGCCTTCCCGCCGGTGGATCAGATACACATGGCTGCAATATTGGGAAAGAAACATCGCATCCTCCAGCGCCGTATTTCCGCCGCCCTGCACAGCCACCTCTTTTCCCTTGAAAAACGCACCGTCACAGGTTGCGCAATAGGATATTCCTCTGCCCAGCAGCTCATCCTCTCCGGAAATCCCCAGATGCCTGTTCCTTGCTCCCGTTGCGATGATCAACGCGCTTCCGGCATATTCCTCGCCGGACGCTCCCTTCAGGATGAACCCGCCGGCCGTTTTTTCCACACCGATCCCGCGGTCAAAAACCACCTCAGCCCCGAGGCCTGCCGCCTGGCCGTAGAGCGCTGTAGCAAAATCGAAGCCGGAAATCTTCTGTATGCCGGGATAATTCTCCACCTCCGGCGTATTGATGATCTGGCCGCCGTAAGTGTTTCCCTCCAGAACGATCGCCTTTTTTCCGCTCCTCTGGACATAGATTGCCGCGCTGAGTCCCGCCGGACCCGCACCGGCGATTAATATATCTGCCTGTTTCATGGGTTTTATCTCCCTATCTTACTTCATCTTTCTTACGACTGCTGACCGGCATACCGACTGTTGACTGCACCGGGTACTGGCCGGCACACCGACTGCTGACCGGCATATTAGCTGCCAATCTGCACTCCGACTGCTTTCCGGAACGCCGGCTGATGACCGGCACCGGCCGCGCAGGTTAGGCATACCCCTGCGCCTCTAATTCAGGAAAGAGAGAATAACAGGCTTCGGGCCGAAGCCTACGTGACGCTTCACTTCCTCACCGTTTTCAAAAAGGATCACACAGGGAATGCTGCTGATCCCGTATTTCATCAAAAGTTCTTCCGCTTCATCCGCATTCACGCCATAGAAACGGATATCCTTCACTTCTTCGGAAACCTCCTCCAGTACAGGAGAAAGCATTCTGCAAGGACCGCACCAGGATGCCCAGAAATCTACAACCGCTTTTCCTTCCGCCTTGAGAACTTCGCCTTCAAATTCATCTATACCAATCTGCTTTACCATAATGACAGCCTCCTTTATTCTTTGATTGCCTGTTATAATTTGATTGTGCAAAATTTATTTGTGTACATGATAACAGATAACCTGCATACTGTCAAGCCCTTTCATTCGCTTATGCTCGAAACCGCTTTCATTCACCCTATGTCTGCAGAGCGCATTCTCAGCCGCATTTAAAAAAGCAGTCTGCTTTTCCTGATCGCACCGAAGTGTCAGATTGTATCAGGCGCGTGGCAAAGATCACTCATCCTCAAACGACAGTCTTCTGGTGACCGTGTCAAAATCGGTGAAGTAGGACATATTCGCCACCCGGTTGGACTGCCCGTTCACCGTGACCACAAAACAGTTCTTCCTCGCCGCATCGTAATAGAAATAGCTGGTGGACGAGCCGCCCATCAGGTCATTGGCTACAACAAATACGCCGTCCGACTTAAAGGTCATCTTCTTTTCCACATCCTTCTGCGGATCCTTGATGCCGATGTCAAAAAACTTATAATCCTGGCTGGACGTGCTGACACCAACCTGCTTTCCATCAATATAGACAATATCCAGACCCTTGCCGGAACGGACAGTTACCTTTCCTCCCGAATACTGCTGGATCTTGGGTGCCTTTTCATCGTTCTGCTCAAATGTGATCTTCAGCTTTGAGCCGATTTCCTTTTCCGACAGAGAAAGATACTTGGTAATGTCCTCCCCGCTGCTGTAGAGAAAACGCTTTATGCCGAAAAAGAGTCCGCCCAGAACCAGCAGGAGCACAATAAACCCGATGATCTTATGGATCAGCTTTCTGTTCGGATCTATCACCTTGACATCCGATGAGCCGATGCCGCCCACATGCTTGATCGGCGGAAGATTGGACAGATCCGGTCCGGCATTTCCGCCCGGTTCATCATCGAAAGCATACTTTCTCTCGCCGGAGTCCATTCCGGCGTTAAAATCATTTTCCTTCTTCAGCTCATTCTTCAGTTCATTCTCCGGCTTTTCCGGTCCATCATCATGTTTTAACTGGAGTGCCATACTTTTCTCCCTTCCATTTCTTTATAAACCGGTCAGATGACCAATGGACTCATATTCCGGCAGGCCGTTCCGGAAAGCAACCGGAACCTCGCCCTCGATCAGCGGCCGCATATAGGCCATCAGCTTTTCTCCCACATCATTCCCCTCCGGACTGATCCAGTCAGCGGGAATGCTTTTTTCCAGATTGGCGATCTCCGAAAGCTCCGCCATATTAAAGCTGATCTCATATGGCGCATCGGAAACTCTTTCCAGAGCGGACATAAAACCGGTATTTCCCTCCAGCACATAACCTACCGCTGCCCTGCCGAGCTGCTCCGACTCGCGGAGATCCGCCGCCGAGGAAATGTGTGCGGCGCAGCGCTGCAGGATATTCAGCTCCACGGAGCGGCATTTCACACCCAGCTCCTTCTTCACCAGCTGCTCCAGCGTCTTTCCCACGCCGGAAAGCTGGGCATGACTGAAAAGATCATTGACCGCATCGGACGAGGTAATGTAATTTCCCTTCTCATCCCGGATTCCCTCGGAAACCGCCACTACGATATTATGCTTCTTCTCCAGCTGTTTTTTCAGATCCTCCAGAAATTTCGTTCCGGAAAAGGGAACCTCCGGAAGATAAATCAGCTGGGGCGCATCGTTATATTCATTTCTGGCCAGGGCTGCAGCGGCCGTGAGCCAGCCCGCATTTCTTCCCATGATCTCCACGATGGTCACACAGGGCTTCCGGTACACATAGGTATCATGTGCGATCTCCAGCATAGTAGCCGCAATATACTTAGCAGCGGAGCCATACCCCGGCGTATGATCGATATGCACAAGATCGTTATCTATGGTCTTCGGCACGCCGGCAAAGCGGATGCTGCTCCCCTTTTCCTTTCCATAAGCGGCGAGCTTCGCAATAGTATCCATGGAATCGTTTCCGCCGATATAAAAGAAGGCTTCTGTCTCATACTTTTCCAGAACCGCGAAGACCTTCTCATATACAGAAGGATCCTCCTCCGGAGAGGGCATGCGGAAACGGCATGATCCAAGATAGCTTGACGGCGTACCATAGAGCCTTTTCCACGCCTCGCTCTCTGCCGGAAAACGGCTTCCCAGCTCCACCAGCTTTTCATCGATCACGCCGGTGATCCCGTAAACCGCGCCATATATCCGGTCGATCTTACCGCTTTCCGCTGCTCCGCGGATCACCCCCGCAAGAGAGGCGTTGATCGCGGCTGTCGGGCCGCCGGACTGGGCAACGATTACATTTTTCATTCTGTTTTTCCCTCCTGGTTATATAAAAATTAACAAAACTGAGCATTTACTTATAGCCAGACAGAGTTATAATCCTGTCATAAGTCAGTTATATCCTGACTTCACCCCCGCAGTTACAGAAATCAGCAGAAAAGGAGATCGATCATGAAACGCGTCTTAACCATCCAAGATATCAGCTGTCTGGGAAAATGCTCCATCACAGTAGCCCTTCCCATCATTTCCGCCATGGGTGTGGAAACGGTAATCCTGCCGACAGCAGTTCTTTCCACGCATACCATGTTCAAAAACTTTACGGTAAAGGATCTTTCCGACCAGCTCCTTCCCATCACCGATCACTGGAAATCCCAGAATGTACACTTTGACGCCATCTACACCGGCTACCTGGGTACAGCCGAGGAAATCGAGATTGCCAAAACCATCTTCCATGAATTCGGCGGTAAGGATACAAAAATCTATATTGACCCCGTCATGGCGGATAACGGAAAGCTCTATCCGGCCTTCGATGAAGCCTATGCAAAGCTGAATGCCGGCCTTTGCGGCGAGGCAGATGTGATCATGCCGAACATCACCGAGGCCTGCTTCATGACCGGAACGGAATATAAGGAAACCTACGACGAGGCATACATCGAGCTTCTCATCAGCCGGCTGGCAAAGCTTGGCGCTAAGACCGTCGTACTGACCGGCGTTTCCCTTTCCGAAGGAAAGACCGGCGTTTACGGCCTGGATACCGTTACCGGTGAAAAGATCATTTATCAGAATGACCGTGTGGATGCCGCTTACCACGGTACAGGCGATATTTTTGCCAGCACTGTTGTGGGCGCTGCAACAAGGGGGCTTTCTCTTGCGGACGCCTTCCGGATTGCGGCAGATTATACTGCCGAAACCATCCGCGTAACCCTGAAGAACCCGGCTGAGCCCTGGTACGGCGTGGACTTTGAGACCACCCTTCCGTTACTGATCCGCGAGATAGAAAACGCGTAAACCGGGGATATTCCCTTTTTCCGGATGCAGCCGCAGAAATCTATTCAGCCTTTTGGAAATGAATGCCGCTCTTATTCTCTTTTCTTGCCAGATAAAGCGCTTCATCCGCCATCCGGAAGATACTGCTTGCATTATCTCCATTCTTTCCGAAGGCTACGCCTGCGCTGATCCGGATCTCCGGAACATCCTCCGCTCCGTTCTTCATCTCCACCGTGAGCCGTTCATATTTCTCTCTGATCAGCTCCTTCAGCTCATTCCCGACATGCATCATGATAATGGCAAAGGCGTCATCGCCCACACGGCACACATAATCCGTGGACCGGAACAGATTGAGCAGCGACGTAGCCGCATACTTCAGCGCCCGGTCTGCTGTCTCTGCGCCTCCGGTCTCGCGGATTTCCTTATAATTGTCCATATCTATGAGAAGCAGTGCGGCCGTCTCCATATCCACATTTTTCAGCAGATAATCGTAGCCTCTCCGGTTGTAAAGCCCGGTCAGGTCATCATGCGTTGTCTCGTAGGTCAGCTTTTCCCGTTTTTCCTTGTTGGTCTGGAAGATCAGGTTATAGGTTTTCGCCAGGAAGCGTACCTCGTAGGCACCCTCCGGCTCAACCTCCTTCTCACCCCTTATGGATTCGATCGCATTCCGGAGCGGCTTGATCATAAGGATAAAGGTCAGGAAAACAACAAGCAGAAGAATGACGATCAGTATAACGGTAAGGGCATGCTCCACAAATACCTGCGCCTCAAAATTGCTTTCCGCATTTGCTTCCTTACGCATCATTTCCGTATTCAGCCTGTTCACGCACTCCGTGATATGACTGGAAATCGCTTCCTTTTTTTCTCTGTATTCCTCGCCAAACAGCAGCTTTCCTGCCTGGTCCTGCTTTTCCCCGGGCGTTTTATCCAGATCGAACTCTGTCAGTCCTGCCTTCTGAACATCCTCCGGATAAAGCGAAAGGTCATCGCCGGCGGCCTCGGCCATAAGACGGGCGGCGTAGATTTCCGTTTCCATCAGTGTCTGGGATTCGGCCATAGCCTCCTTCAATTCCTGCACGGTCTTTTCATTCAGGTCGCATTTTTCCAGATAATCAATGGCTTTTTCCCTGCGCCTCGTTTCATTCACTTCCCGGAAATACAGCTCCAGATACTCCCTCTCTCCTGTCATGACGAAGCAGCGGATCTGCTCTGTCAGATAATCGGAAGCCCGCTGCATATCATAGGATTTTTCCACGAAAGCGATCCTGTCCCTGGTAACCTCCTGAGCTTCATCATACAGCCGGTTTGTCCGATTCATGGCGTAAAACAGCATGCCGGATGCGATCAGCGCCAGCACCAGCAGGATCCTGTTCATTTTTCTTACCGATACACCGCGTTCCCTCAGCTTTTTCATACAGCTTCCTTTCTTTTGTCATTTACAGTTCAATGGCAATATCATAGACCTCGGGATTCAGTTCTTTAATGCGTTCCATATGCTCGTTCATCAGATCGATGTTATTATCATAATCCTGATGATAATATTTCAGCAGATTAAAGTAGGCCCAGGCTGAGCTCTTTTCCGGATATTTCACCGCCTTATAAAAGTACTCCCTGCCCAGCTCGGCGTTCGTATACTCCCTCAGGTGAACCGTTCCGTTCGTCCCCCGCACCTCACCGGTCCGGTAAAACAGTCCCAGGCGGTTAGCCGCATAGGGTTCAAAACGGTCAGCAGAGCTCTTCAGCCAGCGGAGATACCGGTCCACAACCGCCGGGATCTCCTCTGTTTTTCCCGCCTCCGAAAGCTCCACGATCCGTTCTGCTTCGCTGGCCGCCAGATTGTTGCAGGCATATGCATATCCGGCATCCGCCGCCGCTTCGTAATATGCCACCGACGCCTGCTTCATCTCCTCGGGGGAGGCAAAGGACAGCGATTCATTTACCGCCTCGTAAAGCTCCTGTTCCCTCGATGCTTCCTTCAGGATCCGGCCCATCAGGTTCAGCGCCCCGGGCACCTGGCTCTTTGCCAGACAGGCTCTGGTCAGCTCCGCCGCCATGCCAAAGCGCTTCGCCAGAGGAAGCGCATCCAGAACAGGATTCGTTTCTCCATCCTTCAGATCCGATTCTCTTTTATAATTCATGAGATAGTAGGCCACCATCCAGTAAGCCTGCGGATAGGCCGGCCCCTTCTGTCTCCACTCTCCGTTTTCCATCACCGTAAGGCCGGATGCCGCCATGTACAGATTGAAGGCCTCCGTCTGGGCATGGGGAACATGAATCTTTTTATAGAAGATCATATCTCCATACAGCTTGGTACATACCAGGTTTCCCTTTTCGGCCATGTAGATGACCTCTCTCTCCGCCGAGCGGGAGGATACCCCGGCTCTGGCCACGACCTCTTCGGTATATGTATTCAGATCATTCAGATAGCTTTCATCCCAGATCATACTGATCAGCATATTTTCCAGCTCCTTTCGGATTATAGTCTAACAATTCTATTATAAATAAAAAGCTCTGCGAAAACAACATGAAAAGCGCAAAGCTTCTGCCGGTTCCCACAAAAAAACGGTAGTAAAAAAACGCACTTCATGCTATATTGTCTTTATAGTCGGAATTGTAGCCTTAGTAAAAGGCCGCCAATGCGGCCGGGCGGCAGGACTCAAGTACGCCGGCAGCGTACCTGAAAGAAAGAGAGGGCTTTATGGAACAGAAAATGACCGAACAGGAATTTGTCGCGACCTTTGATGAGGCTGCTGCCAACCACCATCTCATGGTATTCTACCAGCCCCAGATCAACCATGCCACAGGCCGTATGGTGGGTGCAGAAGCCCTGCTCCGCTGGCGTCATCCTGCCAAAGGCATGCAGTTTCCCTCGGACTTTATTCCCGTGCTGGAAAAGAATAATCTGATCTACCAGGCGGATCTTTTTGTGTTTGAAGAGGTATGCCGTCTGCTCCGTAAACTGATCAACGAGGGAGACATGGTTGTACCCATATCCGTCAATATGTCCCGCTACGATATTTACGGCCACAGCTATGTGGCAGATATTGAGGAAATCCGTAAAAAGTACGATATCCCGGTCAAATATATCCACGTCGAGATCACGGAATCCTCCGCTATCGGCGGCAAGGATCTGATCATTCAGGTTATGGATGACCTGCACCGTGTCGGCTATCTGGTGGAGATGGATGACTTTGGAAGCGGCTACTCCTCCCTCGGCGTTCTGAAGGATCTTCCTGTAGACATGATGAAACTGGATATGCGGTTTCTGCAGGGAAACATCGGCGGAAGGGGCGGCACCATCATCAATTCCATCGTACAGATGTGCAAGTGGCTGAATACGCCCGTCATTGCAGAGGGCGTGGAAACCCAGGATATCGCCGATTTCATGAAGACCATCGGCTGCAAGTATGTGCAGGGATACCTCTATTCCAGGCCGCTCCCCGAGGATGAGTTCCTCGCCTTCCTCGCAAGCGTCGATCATGAACCGCTCAGCGCATCCTCCGGCATGGTAGATGCCATGAACAATATGAATTTCTGGAATCCGGATTC
>Ga0310691_10008632_pt1 | contig 10420 bp, 10 predicted proteins | sample 176DNAGHGlowgp2_FD_203887 | JGI IMG/M metagenome (GOLD analysis project Ga0310691, IMG submission 203887) | Sheep rumen microbial communities from Palmerston North, Manawatu-Wanganui, New Zealand - 1766 DNA GHGlow gp2 (v2) (version 2) | ecosystem: Host-associated > Mammals > Digestive system >...
AAATATGCAACCATATGTTGCGGTTCCACTTTTTGAAGCGATGGAATATAATAGATGGGTATTTCAGATATTAACCGGATCTTGGGCAACTCTGTTTATTAATTCCTACATTTGATTTACGCTATCCTTTATAGAATTTTAATTGACTGTAAATTATGTCTATGCTATCATATAAGTGCATCGAAAGGTGCATTGGTTTCCTTGCCAAGCGAAATGGGAGCTATATCAGATGGGAACCCCACCATATAAAACAATCGGGAGCTATATCAGATGGGAGCCCTACCATATAAAACAAATGGGACCTATAAAAGACGGGAGCCCTACCGGCAAAAAGGATTTTACGAGCTGCTTCGTTGAGTTGCAGCTCGTTTATTGTTGTAAAGGAGTAGTTTTTTGAATAAGCTCGACTTTTATTATCTTGATTTAAAGTATATACGTGACTTATCTAGCGTAGATGATAATATAATGTCCATTTCGCCGCAAAGGGGTAAACAGAACCGTCCTTTTGTTGGTGTTGTTACTGTTCTTAATGGAAGAAAGTATTGTATTCCCCTTACATCACCTAAAGACAAGTTCGGCCAAATGAAAAGTCAGGTCGATTTCATAAAGATATTTGATGAAGGCCGAAAGGATAAGAACGGTATGCCAAAACTAATCGGCGTTCTTAATATCAATAACATGCTTCCAGTATCAGACACCGTGATACAGAAAGTGGACCTTAGAATTCATCCATCGGATCTACCGGAGATTAAGCGGGCAAAATCACTGATGCAAAAGCAACTTGAATGGTGCCGTAACCATGAGAATGTTATCGAGAATAGAGCCAACAAAGTTTATGATCTTGTCACAAATCATCCGGATAAGAGTAGGAATCTAGTGAAGCGGTCATCGAAGTTTAAAGAACTTGAAGCAGTTTTGGATAAGCGGAATAAGAAATAGGATTAGCACATAGCAGGAGGCTTAAGAGTCTTCAGCTTTTTAGTGCAATTCACATCAAAAAAAAAGTGCGATTCACGTCATTTTCGGCTGTAAGCCGGATCGAATAGCCGATATAACAGATATACTATGTCCATAGGAGCGTGATCACATGGAAAAATCGATAACCATTGCAATATGCGATGACGAAAAGACGATAAGGAATGAAATTGCGGATTGTCTCCGCAATATAGTTTCGGATGCTGTTATTAAATGTTACTTTGGTTAAGAATACCAATAATGGAGGGACTCATCGTAGAATGGGTCCCTTTTCCTTGGAATTATTTAGCACCTACATCCACTACTTCTTTTTGTATTCAATTCCAACACTCTTTTCAAGTAGTGTCTTAAGTTCATCATAATATTCATTCCCCATATACTCTCTATTGCATCTAACACTATATTGTGACGTGATAAGATATGAATATGGTTCTATTGCCTCAGTCATCTGATTCATAAAAAACTGGTCAACTTCTAAATAGTACTTTTCATGTTCTGCGTCAAAATCATCCCAGTTTTTATATGGGTTATGTTCACCAAATTCAGGGAAATTAGCATTAATATATGAATCGCAATACTTCTCAAGTTCTATAAGAAGATCCTGTCTGCTAAAATCTTTCGAACAAAAATCAAATCGATACTTGTTCTTAGTCTCTACACAATCCATATTACTGTCAAGAATTTTCATCACTCTATACCGAAGCGGAAGATGCGCCTTGTGTTTATAAGAATCTTTATCATCATCTAACCTACCTGCCCCTAAAAATGAAAATACAGTGACTGCGCTAGCAAGAACCAGCCAGGAGCCAATAAACGGATGCTGGATGTACACCGAATCACAATTTGCATCAATTTGATAGAAAGGCATAAGATGAGTCGCTGCGAATTCGTCTGCATTCCACTCTAAAGCTTGAAGCATTAGCGCATTTTTGCGCCCCAAGTTTTCAGAATCAGATTCAAATAGAGTCAAAGTATTTTTTTCTTTAGCAAGGTAATCCAAGTGTCCGTTAAAAACATGCCCTAATTCATGAAAAAGAATCAATTGAATTGATATATCCATTAGTAGAGTTAAATATCCTTCAATCAACTTTTCCGATACTTTTTTTCCACTAGAAACGAGAGAAAAGAAATCTTTTCGATGAAGATACTCCTTGTAAAAATTGTAAAGCATCACATACCCGGCATAATTAAAAGAAATAGTATACTTTCCGTCTTCGACATAAGAAGCGGATGCGTTCATTTTTGTGCTCACAACCGATAAATGAAATTCAACAGATGGCTTATTATTGATGTGAAGTTTGTTCAACAAATGGTTCAAATTATCTAAACAAACATCAAAAATATTGTTACATCTTTCTTCAGCTTCGGAAAAGTCAATCATTCTTTCATCCTCACTACAAATTGCATAACGGTAAAACGCTTAAAAAAATTATAACATAGGATAAGTATTCAAAACATGATCAACAAATTCTTTCGTGCGTTCAGTGTTTTCCAGTGTGGCTGATGAGTATAGATTCCGTTCCTGCCTCCAAGTAAGAGCATCCTCCAACAATTCTTTATATCCCGGAAGAAACTCCATAGTCCATTTAGCGGCTGCAGGCTTAGAAGTTTGATTTCCCGTCTGAGTGGTGTAAAGCGCTCTGCATAATGTAAGAATTGCGTATGCTAAACTGTAACTGTCTTTACAAAGCTTTATACGATCACGAGCATAACGTGAAGCATCGCAAGGTTTCCGGTAGAATCATGCCACTCAACAGATGTCCCGCTTCCACTTAAGGCATTTTCACTTACCCTTGGATCCATAGCATCTAAAAACAATCTTGTAAGACCGGCTTCCTCCATGTGTCTTTCGAAAGAAGACTGCCCATGATCACAGAGATCTGTTATAGTTGATTTTTGTTAAAGTGAGGACAGAAAAGGATCGGGAAAAATGGATATTATGAAAAACACATCAGAAAACATTAACAAAAAAGGCTCTTCATAATACGTCATGAAAAGCCTAAAAAAAATGCGGAAGATGGGGCGCACGAGGTCCGGTGGACCTCGGATCTGCGCCGACCGGAGCGGGCGCCAGCCCGCGGAGACTTTGAACCGCTTGCGAAGCAAGCTGGGTACAAGTCCCCTTCCGCAATAAAAAAGGACATCCGATTGGATGTCCTTTTTATCTGCGGAAGATGGGACTTGAACCCACACGTCGTAACCGACACAAGATCCTTAGTCTTGCCTGTCTGCCAATTCCAGCACTTCCGCATGCGCAACACGCAAATATGATACTATCATTCAAAACGACAGTTGTCAACCATTTATTTGACTTGATCATTCAAATTTTATACAATTGTTGTGTTGCCGTAATTGTGCGGATTTGCGCATGTTTTTGCGGACGGGGGTAACGGATTTTATGAGAAAGATTTTGATCACCAATGACGACGGAATAGAGGCGGGTGGTATCATAAGACTTGCCGAAGCAGCCAGGGAATACGGCGAAGTGTGGGTAGTGGCTCCGCTTCATCAAAGAAGTGCCGCTTCCCAGAGCATTACATTAAGAGAGCCGATAGATGTATACCCTCATGATTTTCCGGTAAGCGGTGTGCGTTCTTTTGCCTGCAGCGGAACACCGAGCGACTGCGTGAGAGTGGGAAGTTTGAGCGTTATGCCCTATAAGCCAGATATCGTGCTCTCGGGCATCAATTTCGGACACAACGTGGCTACGGACCTTCAGTATTCGGCTACGGCAGGTGCGGCTTTTGAAGCGGCTTTCCAGGGATATACAGCGATAGCGCTTTCCGAGGACATGAACGGATGTCATGAGGTGACGGACGAGTGCCTTACCGACATCCTGGACGAGTTTATTGATATTAAGCTCCCGTACGGCACGATACTTAATGTTAATTTCCCGGGATGTGAATTTGCCGAATATAAAGGGATATTAAGAGACCGCGTGACATCGCACGATTCGTATTATCATGACAGGTACAAAGCGATAGAAGCGCTTGAAAACGGTGGTATGAGATATATGGTCGACGGAGTTTTAAACAAGATCGCCGAGCCCGGAACCGATTTCGAGGCTGTTCTCAACAATTATATTTCCGTAGGGATCGTCAGAAACGTAGGCTGACCGCGCCACAGCACCACTACAACACCCGCATAATAAAAGCGCTGAGGCATTTGATATGTCTACAGCGCTTTCTTTTCGAAATTATGTATCCAGTCGGCTTTGAAATAGTAGATCAGAAATATGATCACACTTACCGACCAGGTGAGGGGATAAGCCCAGAAAATGACGTTTACCCTGGGGATGAACCGAACGATCACGGTTATGTAGGTGATCCTAAGTAAACACCAGCACGACAGCATAACGGTCATCGGGACTTTTGTTTTGCCCGCACCCCTTAAGATACCCGCAAGGCAGTGATTGAGCGCCAGCAGGCAGTAAAACAGGCTTTCCGTGTGTGCCTGAGTCGCACCGACTTTTAAGACGTCGGGGTCACTTGAAAACATCCTTAGTAACAGCGGAGCAAACAGGAACACGATAACTCCGATCACTTCGGCACTGATCACCCCGATGGTTGCGCCTATGCGCGTTCCCTTTTTAACGCGCTCATAAAGTCCGGCACCGAGGTTCTGGCTTACAAACGTCGTAAGCGCCATACTCATGCATATGATCGGCAGAAAAACGAATCCTTCAAGCTTAAAATAACTTCCCGAGCCCGCCATTGCGGTTGAGCCGAAGGCGTTGATGTTTGACTGCACCACAACGTTTCCGATAGCTATGACGCTGTTTTGGATACCTGTCGGTAATCCGACCGAGAGTTCTTTTTTGAGCGTTTCGCCGTGGATACGCAGTTTGTTTAAGTAAATCCGGTGCGGTCCGTCGACTCTTAAAAGTTTGGCAAATGCCAGCACAGCGCTGATGGTCTGTGCGATGACGGTGGCCGCAGCCGCTCCGCCGACGCCGAATCCCCAAAAGCCTACAAACAGGATATCAAGTACGGTATTTACGACAGTGCTGACGATCAGATAGTAAAGCGGCCGTTTGGAGTCGCCCATTGCCTGAAAAACGCCGCAGCACGCGTTATAAACAACGTTTGAAAGTCCGCCTAAGAAAAATATCCTTAAATAGAGCGTGGATTTTGGCAGCACGTCCGCCGGAGTCCCCATGAGTTTCAGTATCTGCGGTGTCAGTAAAGTTCCGCCTAATACAAGCACGATACCCATGGCAAAAGAAAATGCGATCCCCGTATGTACCGCAACGGTCACGCCTTCATGATCTTTGGCGCCGTATCTTTTTCCGACGATGACATTGTTGCCCATAAAGAGCCCGTTTATGAAGCCGACCATCAAAAAGACAATGCTTCCCGTTGAGGCAACCGCGGCAAGCGATTCTTTGCCAAGAACGTTTCCCACCACGGCGGAATCTATGATATTATATAGTTGTTGCAGTAATTGCCCCAGAAACAGAGGGGCCGCAAAGAAGATCAGTTTCTTTGTGATAGATCCTTCAGTCATGGGACTGATTTTGGCACAATGAGGGTGCCGTGTCAAGGGCGCCGGACTTAACATATATGAAACGTAAAAAAGCATCGTCAACAATAAAAACGGTTTTAAAGGTCGCGCTCTTAACTGCCGCGATACTGTGCATCATTATCGGAATAGGTCAGGGCGATCCGGCTTTTGTGTTCAGAAAAGCCGCTGCCATCTGCCTTGAGTGCATCGGGATAGGGTAGTGCGATGAAATGGTTTACAAAGAACGCGCGAAAACTCATACAGACCTTATGGGCAGTGATCACAAATTCGTATTTTAAAGGGTTTGCGATCGGAAAGATCTACTCGGGACCGCTTAAAAAGTTCTGCGTTCCCGGCATGAACTGTTACTCGTGCCCCGGCGCCGTCGGAGCCTGCCCGATCGGGTCGCTTCAGGCTTCTTTTACCGGAAGAAGATTAAGATTTCCGTTTTATGTGCTGGGATTTCTGGCATTTATCGGTATACTGGTGGGGAGGTTCATATGCGGATGGCTGTGTGTGTTCGGGCTCATACAGGAACTTCTTTATATGATACCGACGCCCAAGATAAAGATCCCACGAAGCGTTGATAAGGTCTTAAGATACTTAAAATATGCGATACTGCTGATACTTGTCATATTGCTTCCGATATTCTTGCGCGATAAGGCCGGCCTCAGCGCACCGTATTTCTGTAAATGGCTCTGCCCGGTCGGAACACTCGAAGGCGGAGTTTTGTTGGTACTGGTAAATGAGAAGTTAAGGTCTGCCGTAGGGTTTCTTTATGCATGGAAACTTATTATACTGGCAATCGTGATACTGGCCTCGGTCTTTATACACAGGCCCTTTTGCAAATACATGTGTCCGCTTGGCGCATTTTACGGACTATTTCAAAAGATTTCTTTTTTGCGGCTTGCGTTTGACGAATCAAAGTGTGTGGACTGCGGAGCCTGCGCCCAAAACTGCGGCATGGATGTGGACCCGAGAAAGTCCTGCAACAGTGCAGAATGCATCAGATGCGGCGAGTGCGTAAAGGCCTGTCCACAGAAGGCACTTAAGTTTACAATGAAATCAGCGAAACCGTCCCGGTGACTTGTGAAGGAGAAGATTATGAAAAAGAAAATACTGGTACTCATACTTGCGGTAGTGACCGCATTCGGTGTAACGGCGTGCAGCCTTCCGTTTTCGGCTGCATCCGAAGAAGAGGATACACGCCCCGAGCGTAAAAAGGCCGAGCTTGGCAAAGACGGCAAGACGACGATCGATCTGCTCGGAAAACTGGGTGGCGGAGAGAAGACCAACTCGACCTCCGGTGAGATATTTACAACTGACCCCGATCCCGAACCGGTAGACCCCGAACCGGTCGACCCCGAACCTGTCGATCCCGAACCGATAGATCCCGCGAGTCAGCCTGCGTATGATTCGGATTTTGCGTTTATGGTATACGATGTTGACGGTAATTTTGTGGACCTTGCGGATGTCATGAGCAAGAGTGAACTCACCATGGTAAACGTGTGGGCTTCATGGTGCGGTCCCTGCGTGGGAGAGCTTCAAGAGATCGATGCCTTAAGCCAAAAGTACAAAGACGACGGCCTTACCGTAGTAGGTATCCTGTACGATTCGGAAGATGTTTATTATACGGACGGTACGGGCGGATTTGAAGACGGAAAGACCATAATCGATTATTACGGCCTTACATACACGAATTTAAGAAAACCCGGCGGATTCGATTATGTCTATAATCTTGAATACTTCCCGACAACGTTTTTCCTGGACAGTGAAGGCAATTTCGTGTGCGAAGAAGTTATCGGCGCCGATCCCGAATCCTATGAAAAGATAATAAAAGACCGCCTGGGATATTGATCCCGGCGGCCGCGTCGTAAGGGCTGTGTGTCCCGAAAGGGTCTGCAGCTCTTTTTATTTTATATTGTATATTCCCCAGCCGGTTACGGTGTCGACTCTTGAAATGTGCATTCCGAGAAGTTCGGCCTCGTCGTCTGTCGGAAACAGGCTGTCGTTGATCAGGATCATGGTGTCTGTGGTCTGTATGGGCCCGAATGCGTAATTGTCGTAAAAGTCGTAAGCCATCGTCTGGCCGTTGTCCATAAGGCATATATAGTGCTTGGACGGATCAAAGACCTTCATCATGTCGGACTCGTTGGAAGTGTCGTACATGTAGATTATGTCGGGATCAAGGTTTTTGCAGTACGCCGCAAGCTCTTTGAGGTCTTGCTGAGTCTCGGGTGCGGTGAGAACGGCGCGGTATGAGAGCGCTGCCATGACAACCAGGAATGCGGTAATGCATAGTCCGCCCCAGAAGCCCCTTGCGGTATTCCCGTCACTTTCAATAACACCTGCTACATGGGCTGCAACTGCGATCAGCAGCGGAACAACGCCCATCAGGTAGTAGCGGTATTCGGTGGTAAAAGAACCTGCTTTGGTGATCACGAAGAGCATTATGAACCAGTTGTAAAAGAAAGGTATTATCATCATGGAGCTTTCAAGAGAAAGCTCTTTTTTGAACATCTTCATTAAGATCACAACGGCCAGCACCATAAGGATTATGGTAAAGAGCGTCTTTATAGCTGCGGCAAGTCCTTCGGGAGTCATTATATTGGCGCTGGGTGCCTTCGTAAGTCCGCCCATCAGTTCAAACAGTCCGTAGAAATTGCTGCGAAGATTGATCTCTATATCGTAGATCGAGCAAAACTCCATATCCGCAGTTCTGTTCTCACCAAGCACTTTTAAGTTGACAAGGTTTCCGAGTACGGCAACAACGGGCGAGGCGGCCAGCAATATGATATTTTTGACCGACACATGTTCCCATTTGAGCAGTTTGTAAAGTACATACCCGGCCAGTACAGGCACAAATCCCGTGATCGCAAAATATAATCCCGACGACATCGAAGTGCACAGCAAAAAGAGCGCATACAGCACGGTCGTCACTATGGCGGTGACGTTTTTGTATTTTGCGGGGGTTCTATCTGCATCATCGAAGTATCTGAGTATCCCGGCCAGCAGTATAACGGTCGTTACCTTTACAACATACTGGGAAACTCCGAAAAACATCATGTTGTAATAATCAAGCATCCCCAGTCCGTAGGGTATGAGAGTTATATTTGCGGCAAAAAGAAAATACTCAGGTTTCTTTTCCATAAAGAGAAACCAAATGGCATATAAAAAGATGAACGTCAGAACTATGTTTGAAAGTCCTGCCGCGATGTAGATGTTATGGGTTATTCCGTAGAAGGGAATGGCAAAGATCGACGAACAGTCCCATTCGAGAGTTGTGGAATAGTACCAGTGGGGAATGGCAAGGCGCTTGTGCTCCCACATCTTTACGATGTGAGTAAGGCATTTTGCATTGTCACAGTCGATCTGTTTTCCTATAAGAGTAAGATTGATGACTGCAAGCAGTATAAGCTGGATCGCAAGGAATACCAATAATACCGCCTGCAGTTTGTTGATCTTAAGATCTTTAAGCTTTTTCATGTCTGTCAGATATCCCTAAAATGAAAACTCTTGGTGCCGGCGGCATAGTCGCCGACTATGTGACCGTTGCCGGTAAGAAGATATTTGTATGTTACAAGTCCTTCGAGCCCGACGGGTCCTCTTGCGTGAAGTTTGGAAGTTGAGATTCCAACCTCTGCTCCGAATCCGTATCTGAAACCGTCCGCAAAACGTGTCGAACAGTTCCTGTATACTCCCGCGGAATCCACAAGCTGCATAAAGATAGCGGCGGCGGCATCGTCTTCGGTCAGTATCGCATCGGTATGGTGCGAGCCGTGTGAATTGATAAATTCGGCAGCCTCACGTGCATCGTCAACAAGCTTTACCGAAACTTCGGGCTTTAAATATTCCTTGAAATCGTCTTCCGCGATCGTATCACCGCCCACCAGGTCCGTCACTTCTTTTGTTCCGTGCAGAACGATCTCTTTTTCATTAAACATAGCCTTGAGCATCGGCAGGAACTTACCCGCGATCTCACGGTTTACAAGAAGCGTCTCCACCGAATTGCAGGCGGCGGTATACTGAAGTTTGGCGTCTTCGATTATGCCAAGCGCCTTGTCAAGATCTGCCGCGCGGTCCACGTATATATGGCATATCCCGTCGGAGTGCCCCATAACGGGTATGCGGGTGTTGTTCATTATATAGGAAACAAACGCATTTGAGCCGCGGGGGATCAAAAGGTCAACATCTTTGTCGCATTTAAGCAGCTCGTCAATCTCGGAGTGGGTTTCGGCCTTGCAAAGACACCCTTCCGGAAGTCCTGCGGATACGGCCGCTTTGTATATCAGGTCAAAAAGAACACTGTTGGTATTCGCGGTTTCCTTGCCACCCTTAAGTACCGCACAGTTTCCGCTCTTGATACAAAGAGAAGAGATCTGCACCAGGGCATCGGGACGCGCTTCAAAGATAACGCCTATAACACCGATGGGAACGGATACGCGCTTAAGTGTAAGCCCTTCGTCGAGCTCCCGGTTAAGCGATACTTTTCCGACCGGATCGTCGAGGCTTACCAGCATATCAAGACCTGCTAAGACATCGTTTAATTTGTGCTCATCAAATTTAAGCCTTTTGATAACGGCGGGAGCAACACCGGATTTTTCGGCATTTTCCATGTCGACGGCGTTGGCCTTAAAGATGGCTTCGCTGTTACTTAAGAGGCTTTCCTTGATCTTTTTAAGCGCCGCATTACGGGTCGCAATGTCGCTTGCAGCCATGTAGGGCGCTACGGTTTTCATTTTTCTTGCATCATCTTTTATACTCATACGGCTCATTTTACTATACTAAAGCGGGCATTACAAGTGAAACGGAAATGTCTTCGTAGGGTAAAAAGTTTGTAGGAAAAATAAATATAGAGAAAGCACCGGATCCTTGTGTTAGGATTTAGTTGACAAGACATAATCCAAAGGAGGGTGCTTTCATGATTAAAAGTATACAACAG
>Ga0310691_10008634_pt1 | contig 10420 bp, 12 predicted proteins | sample 176DNAGHGlowgp2_FD_203887 | JGI IMG/M metagenome (GOLD analysis project Ga0310691, IMG submission 203887) | Sheep rumen microbial communities from Palmerston North, Manawatu-Wanganui, New Zealand - 1766 DNA GHGlow gp2 (v2) (version 2) | ecosystem: Host-associated > Mammals > Digestive system >...
TCCAAACCGCCAGTATTTCTTCCAGCCCAGCGTGGAACGTGAACATATGGTCAGTGGCGACGTGAGCAAGATTTTTGATGCGCTGTTGAAAAAGTCTCATTTAGACAAGATTCCGGGGAAGAAAAGCTTTTAGGACATGAGGATATTTCAACCACTGAGATTTATGCGGAAACAGATCCAGAGATGGCAGCGGAGGCAATCTCAAAGATGCTCGGAACACAACCTGTGAGAAAATGGGACTCTCTCACAGAAGACGAAAAACTCAAAATACTTGGATTAAAGTAACTCAGAATTAGGCCGATACTTTCGTACAAAACATGGTGATTTCCATGCTTTTTTCGGATTTATCGGTCTTATATTTTATCTGGCATTAAATACAGATTTTGCGAGACTGCTGGTCTTGAAAAGTGAGAAGCAGAGCAAGACGGTGTAGCCGACGCAGGACCAAATCGCGGTGGTAATCTCTCCGCTGACGGAGATCGTATGCACCAATACCGCATAGATAGCGACGCAGACGATGATTAGGAATGCCTGGAATCCGAGCGCGAACAGGGAGCGGAGGTAGTTCTGACCCATGCCGCCCGCCTCCTTGCTCATCATTGTTGCCATTGGGATCGGGGCGACTGATGTGACCAGATAGATCTCGATCATGCGCCCGTAGGTGACGAGAAACACGCAGATGGTAATGGCGTGCATCGTGATCCCGACAAACAGGGATTGAAACCACAGGCCGAACAGCTCGCCCAGCTCCATGTCTTCAAGGGTATTCTCCAAATCCGCAATAGCGGTGGAAATATCTATGCTGGTATCTCCGACAATGACGCCGGAAGCGCTGTTTACCACGCTCTGTGCCACGTCGAATACACCCATAACGATATTCCATGTGTTGGTGACGATCAGGATCGCGGCGGCGGATTTGAACGTCCACTTGAAAAACATCCAGGTATCCAGATCATGAAGATTGTTCTTTTCTGTGATAAGCTGGATCAGTTCCAGTGTCATCACGAAGGCCAGAATCAGACCGGCGATGGGGACGATGACCGTTTCCGAAAGGTTTTGTATCATCGAAAACACGCTGCCGTTCCATGCCTGCGGTGTCGTCCCCACGTTGCCGGCGATTTCTCCGATGTGCTGATTGGTACTGTCGAACATCCCGGCCAGATTGCTTGTAATGCCGTTGATGAGGACTTCTTTCAGCCAATCGGTTATGCTGGCCCATAGTCGATCCAATGTGGGCCTCCTTTCCGCCCTCCCGCATTACGCGGGAGGGCTATTGAGTTGATTGTTGATTAGCCAAACAGGTTGGCCAGCAGGGGGACAAGGGTGGTGCCGACCAGCGCCATACCGCCGCCTGCCATGAGCTGCTTCATGCCCTGGGACTTGGCACCGGGGTTATCGTTGCCGTAGCCTTCGAGCAGGTTGATCGCGCCCCAGATGCCAAGACCGGCGCCGAGAGCAATCACGAGAGTCTGAAGCACTCCGATTGCAGCCTGGAAAAATGCCATATACACTCCAACAGCCGGTTCCTCCGGCTGCTGTCGTGACCAATGAATGTCTTAGGGAAATGTGAAAGATGCGGGGCCTGAAGGTGGCTGTTGTCCGACCTCCTTTCCTGATAGATTTCCCGCGCCGCGCGCACACGCGGGATGAATTTGGGCATAAAAAAAGCCAGCCGGTATTTCTACCAACTGGCTGTCATGCCTATATGAGATTGTGCGTGTCTCCACAGATTCTTTATGATAATGACTGCTTCGGGCGATCTGTTAAGCCCGCCGCAACGGTCAGGCAGTCATTCTTCTCCCAACATCCGTATATTGGGAAGACTGTTGTGCTGTTATAAAAAATGCCAGTCATCAGAAAGAGACCGGCATTGGCACGCTATTCTTTTGCCTGACTGCGTATCCACGCTTTAAGCTGCTGGCCATAGTAAAGGCCATTTTGTTCCATGCTGTCTACAATGGGCATAACCTTGGAGATAAGCCCTTCTGTTTTCGCACGGAGCAAAACGCCAACTGTTCCGGTCAGGGGCAGTCCGAGATAAACAGCAGTTTTTCTGGCGGCGTTATCATCTATGATAACGAGGTCCGCCTTGATTTCCTGTGCAAGAATCATGACTTCGACTTCGCCATCATGGAGTTTCGCTTTATACATTCGCCTGTCGCTGGTGTCGGAAACGGCTTGAACGTGAATCCATGCGCCGTTTTCAAGAAGCTTCCTCTTTACACCGTCATTCTTGGCGGTGACCTCTTGGAAAACCGCTTCAGGAATTGTTATTTCCGCATACAACTCTTTGAGCAATTCGAGCTGATTTACCTTGCACAGCGCGATCAGGGGTGTCGAATTGACAATGACCTTACGCATTTGCAAAATCCCTCGCCAGCTCTGCTTCGCTTTCAAATTGGAAGATACTGACGTGATTTTGCCCTAAGAAGGTGATAAACTCTTCTTCGGTCATGCCAGCTATCTTGGCACAGTAGCCGATAGAGACATTGTTGTGCGTATAGTATCCAAGAGCGACCATCTGCTTCACAAAGGCCGCCGCATCTGCGATACTCATGTGCGTGTCATACAGCACTTCGTTCGGTATATCTACCAATACCTGACACATAATGATCCTCCTCCCATGACACCTTATGCTTACGCCTATAAGATACCACGAAAAGGGTTGCTTATCAAGCCATTCGAGAAAAGTTCACATATTCTGCCCGGATTCGGCCATTTTTTCTATAAGATCATGCAGGCTTTTGTCATGCTGCGCTTGGGAGATCGCCCCGCGCTCCATGAACTTATCCAGAATATCTTTTTGCTTCAGAAATAGCTGGTGAGTTTTCTCTTGATAGCTCATCTTTTGCCATGCTTGATTATTGTTCGCAGTAAAATCCATAGGTTCCTCCTTCCAAACGGGGAGGATTATACCACAAGAGGCGCAAAGATGAAAGCCCGATTATTCACCATTCCCTGAGAGATCAGCCTGATACACTTCGCAAACCTCGTTTTCTTTCAGATTCAGTCTGTGTTGCAGATATTTCTGCACGTCAAACAGGTTTTTCTCATCATAATCTGCCGTCAGCCGATAGTTTGGGTGCTTTGTGATGTCGTACTTGTCCGACAGAAAAGGCCGGACGCCGCGAAGCTGGAGGATGCACTTGCCGCCGTCCAGGACGGCAAGCTCATCCACACTCATAAGCTCCTTGCCGAGCTTCTGATAGTTGAGGGAATGGGAAACCTCCCGGCCCCGGCTCTCGCCGGTATTGAAGGTGTCGATTGTCTCTTTCCCCAGGGCAGTTGCCAGCTCTTTGAGCGTGGTCGGCTCCTTGCCGCCGAGGAAGATAGAGCAGTCCATATTGCCTATTATGGTGTCCGCGTTATCCTTATACAGCGCTTTGAGCTGACTTTGCGCCTGCAAGACGAGGCAGCAGGAAATCTCGCGGCTGCGGATGGTGGCGACCAGCTTTTCCAGACGCGGGATCTGCCCAATGTTTGCCGCCTCGTCGATCAGGCAGCGGACATGTACCGGCAGTCGCCCGCCATATACATCATCCGCTTTCTCACAGAGCAAATTGAAAAGCTGGGTGTAGCATAGCGAAATCAGGAAGTTGAAGGTGTCGTCAGTATCGGACATGATGATGAAAAGAGCAGTTTTCTTATCGCCCAGAGTATCAAGCTGGAGCTCATCATAGGCGGTCAGGTCGCGCAGCTCCTGAATGTCGAATGGCGCAAGGCGCGCGCCGCAGGAAATCAGGATACTTTTCGCAGTCTTGCCAGCCGCCAGCTTGTACTTGGCATACTGCCGGACAGCAAAGTGATTCGGCTTCTGCTTGCCCAGCTCCTCGAACATGATGTCCACAGGATTTTGAAATTCCTCATCGTCCTCGCGGACCTCCATCGCGTTTATGAACTCGATCAGCGTAGAGAAGTTCTGTTCCTCAACCGGGGCCTCATAGTGAATGTACCCAATCAGCGCCGTATAGAGCAGTGTTTCGGCCTTGACCCAGAAATCATCTCCGCCTTTTCCTTCACCTTTGGTGTTGGCAATCAGCGCTGTGACCAGCTTCAAAATGTCCTTTTCGCTGTGAATATAGGCGAACGGGTTATAGTGCATGGACTTTGTGAAATTGATCGTATTGAGAATTTTGACCTGATACCCGTAATGCAACAGCATCTTTCCACATTCATTCACAATGCTGCCCTTGGGATCAGTCACGACAAAACTGACCGGGTATTTCTCGGAATTGCACTGCATGAGGTTGGGTTTGACCCAAAAACGACTCTTGCCGCTGCCGGAACCGCCTATGATAAGGACATTTTTGTTCCGCGCAGTTTTCGGGTTGGGAGGACGGTTATTCATCGTCAACATTTCCGTCCTGGTCAGGATGATGTTGTTCCGGAAATCCGAGTCCATATAGGGGGCTATATCTGCCGCCGTTCCCCAGCGGGCAGAGCCGTATTCCTGATTCTTGCGGAATTTTTTTGCGTTCTGGCTGCGGATATACACAGCAATCCAGATGATTGCCGCAAAGATGATTCCGACAAAAAGATCGAAGAGTACAAAGCGAGCATGAGAAAGATGGCGGCTGACGAGGAGCCGGACAACATACGAAAAAACGCCGGGCTGGCAAGAACCCGGCAAGTGAAGGTGCACCGCGCTGTGCAAATTGGAGCATACGCGGCGTATATTTGGCTCTTTGAGCCTTGAGACAGGACGCTGGGCGCCAGAAGAGAGACTATGGCTGCATATGGCAGACCGGGAAACTGTTATCTTATTTATATCATATCTCAGAACAGGGGTCAAATTTCAGCCTTCGCGCAAAACGGCACTGACCAAATCTCCGAAAAGACCGGGCAGTGCCGCAGATTTAAATGCTCATAGCGCTAAGTTCCGTTCGCAGGTTGTTTTTTCCCCTCTAAGAGTATGCTGAAATCCATCTCTTCAGTTAAACCTTATGGAAAAGAATTTTGTTTTTTTGTTTCTTAATAGTGTGTAATCCAAAATTCAACAATGCCGAAATAATATAGCATACACACAGCCCCCAAATCAGAACCAAAACCGGATTATGTGGGCAATAGAGTATCGGCTGGAACACTTTTTTGGAATTATTAAAGAAAATGCAGGAAACAAACCACATCATGAGGCTGTTTTTTCCAACTTCCTTTAAAATGAATTGCATATGAACCCACTTTATTGCTCTACACAAGTTCACTAGGCAATATATAAATACTGGTGCATAAACGAAGTCCAAGGACAATTTAATAATCATTGATTCATGAAAAATTGGTAAGGATCCAATATTTAACGAAAAAGAAGGTAGAAAATATCTTCCCATTGGGACGCACAGCCCTACTATAACCCACAAGAAGACAGCTTTCTTTTTCGAGCAAGTATTCTTCGAATTGTATTCCATTCTATCAAATATATTATAATTTGCAAAAATATAGCCAACTAAAACCGCAGGAAACCACCATGCAAAATACCATAAAATATTCACTATGGTTTTGCCAGCACCATGTTTGATGATAATATACCTAATTATCCAAATGAATGTTGGAAACAAAATAGTAGAAAAGAATAGATCACGATGTACGCCTTTAGACAGCAACTTTGTCAGCAGAGGAAGCAGAAGCATAAATGTATAATAAAAACATACATACCAGCAAAAAACCATTGTCGGTCTTTCCAGCGCAAACATTTCTTTAAGAAAACCTACAGGAGTATAAACATAGTGTATTGTAATTGCTGATAAGACAGCCAATAATAACAATACACACCAATAGTCAATCAAAATATCTGTAATTTTACGTGCTGAGTATAAATATGATTTGTCTTTATTATAAAAATAAAAATAACCTGTAAGAAAACAAAAAACGGGAACGCATAACTTTAAAGGGTCGCAAAAATACGGTGCAAGATTTCTGATAAAAGGATAATTTATGCCATCAGTCCACCAAGTAGGAAAGGTGAAGAAATGGTGAGCAAACATCATAATCAATGCAACGCCTTTAATAACTGCTGTGGTGTTTTTGTCAAAATATGGTGTCTGTCTGTCTGTCTGTCTGTCTGTCTGTCTGTCTGTCTGTCTGTCTGTCTGTCTGTCTGTCTGTCTGTCTGTCTGTCTGTCTGTCTGTCAAATTATGTGTTTTTATTAGCACTATGTCAACCCCTCTTTTTTACAATTTACAAATGCTTTAGGAAAACGAAACTTATACTGACCGCTTTGGTAATGTTGGTTTTTCCTGTAAATTACATATTATACTGTTATTTATAAGGGTGTCAAGGTACGGCGCGTCTTTTCGATGAAGCTGTTCAGCCATCTTTGAAATTCCTCCAGATGTTTTCTTTGCCGCCTCAATACAGGCAATTCGTATGCGCTTGTATCGGAATCTATCAGCAGTATATGTTTGCCTGGTATTGTCATTGAAGCGATTAGTCCTGTCTACATCTCCTGAGCATTCGCATGGGCGTAGAAAATCCGCCGTGGGTGACGGCTCAGGATCTGGTCCCAGTCTTTTTTCAGACTGGGGTTCTCTTCATACCCATTCAGATAAGTATGCGGTTCCAGATCGCCGACGATGCAGTCTCCGTCATCCAGAAGAACGGAGATGCTGTCCTCACTGTGGCTGGGGGTATGTATGATCTCTCCGCCGATGCCCAGGCTATGCAGAAATGCGCGGCTTTCCCCGCAAGAGATGATCTTTGCCGCGGTCTCGTCGATCGGTATATAGTGTAGCCGCCTGTCCCTTGAGAAAATCTCATCCGGGAAGTGCAGGAAGCCGCGCTGAACGTCAGCAACTAACAGGACAATGCCCAGCCTTTGCAGCTCTCCGATGATTCCGACATGGTCCGGGTGATAGTGCGTAGCCAGCACATAGGAGATATCCGGGATCCCCAGGCCGGCCGCTTTGATCGTCTTGAAAAACTGCGGCAGCGTGCCCGCCCAATCCGTGTCGATCAAGAGCCCGCCCTTCGAGCCGGGGATGTAGAAGGTGTTCGTATTGCCATAGCGAAGCTTTATCATTTTTCCCGCTCCCCTGCTATTTCCGCTCGGAAAACTCATAGGCCTGCTCGATCCAGGAAAGCAGCTCATTGTCCAGTTCCTCATGCGAGCCGATGACAAAATGCGTGGTCCAGCGTCCCGGATAAACCTCGGTCTTCACAGAGACACGCGCAGAATCCAGCGCATACGGCAGTCCCAGTGTCAGCGTGAGCCAGCTCTCCGGCAGCTCTGCCTTGCACCTGACCCGTGCAAAGGACACGCAGGCAAAGACATGCTTATGATAATAGGTGATCTGTGTTTTCTGTACCCGCTTTTGCGTCTCCGGAAAATGCTCATAAAGCGTTGCTTCCAAGGCTGTAAAGATGGGCAGCGCGTCCCGGTGGGCGTCGAAAAACATCAGGGTGTCCATATCGAGTTCCCGCATCTGTGCCTCAGGCCTCCCGCAGTTTGATCGTGACGCGGACGGTATCGCCGTCAGCTTTTGCGTAAATGCATTATACCATAGACGCACCTTAAAAGCAAAGTACAGGTATCCACATGGTTTTCTGTTGAGAAGTGAAAGAAAACACGATATACTTACTTCAAACATATTACGGAAAGACGGGATATGCATGAACTCGATTCAGGGAATCCGATATATCGTAAACGCGTCGCCTGACCACGGAAAGGGGCCGGCTTTTCTCAGCCCGGCCGAGACCGCATCCGTTCAAGCGTTTCATGAAGCACTGCCGGAGTATGCGCCGACTGCGCTTGTGCCGCTGCCGGAACTGGCCGAAAGCCTCGGGATCAAAGCGGCCTTTATCAAGGATGAATCCACGCGCTTCGGCTTGAAGGCGTTCAAGGGACTCGGAGGGTCCTATGCGGTATTCCGCGCCGTCTGCGAAAGACTGGGTCTGGATTATCAGGAAACGAGCTTCTCAGAGCTGCAGGCTGACAAGGTTCACCGGCAAATCGCGGAGCTGCACTTTGTCACAGCGACAGACGGCAACCACGGAAAGGGCGTGGCATGGGCTGCGGCGAAGCTCGGCTGTCAGGCACACGTCTATCTCCCGAAAGGCTCCGTACAGGCTCGTGCCCAGGCGATCCGGGAACTCGGGAAAACAGAGGCTGTTATCACCGATCTGGGATATGACGACACGGTACGTTATGCGGCGAGAATGGCGGACGAACACGACTGGGTGCTGATTCAGGACACCTCCTGGCCGGGGTATGAGGACATCCCGCGCACGATCATTCAGGGCTATACCACTATGTGCCGGGAGGCATCCGAGCAGTTGGAGGAACTGGGCCTTGCCACGACGCACGTTTTTCTGCAGGCCGGGGTCGGTGCGATGGCCGGCGGCGTTCTCGGCTGGCTGAGAAACCGTTACCCGGATTCCGATTTGACCGCGGCGATCGTGGAGCCGACGGAGGCGGCCTGCGTCTTTGAATCCGTGGCGGCGGCTGACGGGAAAATGCATCCGGCAGCCGGGAGCGGCAGGACGATCATGGCAGGGCTCAACTGCGGCGAGGTCTGCCCTCTCACCTGGCCCATCCTGCTCCGCCAGGCAGACGCCTGGTTCTCCTGCCCGGATCAGGTCACCGTACAGGGGATGCGTTACTTGAACAGAGCCGGTGTCGTCTCCGGCGAATCCGGCGCGGTCACCGCCGGACTTGCGTCTTTGATGGCGCAGGATGCTTTTGCAGATGCGAAGAGGACGCTCAAGTTTAACCGCGATTCGGTTCTGCTCCTTTTCAGCACTGAAGGAGATACCGATCCGGAGGCTTATCGGGAAATCGTAGATATGATTTGAAACGAAGCGAATTCAGCCGCATTTCTGTGCGATCCCGGAAAGGAGAAACACCATGATTTTTGACACACCCATCCGCATTGGCCTACTGGACATCTCCAACCGCCTCGTCATGCCGCCGATGCAGACGAACAAAACCGACTGCGGCCATGTGACTGCGGAGCTGGTGCAGTACTATCACGACCGCGCCGTGTACAGCCGCCCCGGCATCATCATTACCGAGCACAGCTGCATCGCGGAAAGCGGACGCGCGGCGGAGGGGCAGCTCTCCATCGCATCGGACGAGAGCATTGAAGAGCATCGGCAGCTCACCGACGCGATCCACGCAGGCGGGAGCAAGGCTTTTGTACAGCTCAACCACGCCGGCAGCAACGGGATCGGCGAATCGGTCTCGGCAAGCCCGGTAACGATTCCGGCCAAGAAGCTGACCCGTCGCCCGCGGGAGCTTACCCCGGACGAGATTCTTGAGATCGAAGCTCAGTTTGCGGCAGCGGCAGTCAGAGCCGTTCAGGCCGGGTATGACGGAGTTGAAATTCACTGTGCGCACGGCTATCTGCTCAACCAGTTCTATTCTCCGATGACCAACAAGCGCAAGGACGCCTACGGCGGGAGCCTCGAAAACCGGCTTCGGTTTACACTGGAAACAACAGCGCGCGTGCGTGAGGCCGTCGGTCCTTCTGTGCCGATCGCTGTACGGCTGGGCGGCGCGGACTATCTCCCCGGTGGGTCAAAGGAAGAGGACGCCGCCGAGGGTGCTGTTCTGCTGGAAGCCGCCGGCGTTGATCTGATCGACCTGTCCGGCGGGATGTGCTTTTTCTTCCGTCCGGGCCATTTGGAAGCGGGGTATTTCTCGTCCATGTCGGAGAAAGTAAAGGCACGTATTTCCGTTCCGGTTCTGCTGACCGGCGGCGTCCAGCACGCTGCCGATGCGGAGAAGCTGCTCAACGCGGGCAAAGCGGATCTGATCGGCGTCGGGCGCGCGTTGCTGAAGGACGCGCACTGGCGAGAGACGGCATAAGTGAGGAGACTTTAGAATGATGGAACTCAATGAGCTTCTTGCATGGTTTGATCAGGGCGGCTCTTTTGGCGATGATCCTGAAATCGTTGCGTGCATGCGCAGGTACATTCAGGAAAACAGGCGGCTGCTGTTTGAGATGAACAATCTTTGGCATGAGGATGAAAACGAGATCACGGAGCTGTTCAGAAAGGTCACCGCGAAGCCGGTCGGCGAAGGAGTGCGGATCGAGACGCCGTTCCATACCGATTTTGGAAAGAACATCACGCTCGGAAACCGCGTTTTCATCAATGCCGGCTGCAAGTTCCAGGACCAGGGCGGCATCGTCATCGGCGACGGATCGCTGATCGGACACACTGTTCACGATCAAGACCTTGCAGGAGGAAAAGCGAATGATTCGGAAGAGATGTCCTATGTTGAGTTTGAACGGGCTGCCGCAGAAAACTGTGCCGCTATCACGCGGTATATGATTGCCCATCAATGAGCGGAGGAAGAAAAATGAAGCTTCACGGAAAAATACTCGGCGTGTCCGAAAAATGCTTTTACGCCGTCGTGCTGGCATGTGCGCTCGGTATCCTTTTGGGCTCCTTCTTTGATTTTCAGATCAACGAAAGGCTTGCCAA
>Ga0310691_10008635_pt1 | contig 10419 bp, 9 predicted proteins | sample 176DNAGHGlowgp2_FD_203887 | JGI IMG/M metagenome (GOLD analysis project Ga0310691, IMG submission 203887) | Sheep rumen microbial communities from Palmerston North, Manawatu-Wanganui, New Zealand - 1766 DNA GHGlow gp2 (v2) (version 2) | ecosystem: Host-associated > Mammals > Digestive system >...
GTCGCAGCATCTACGTCAGGTGTCCGAGGACTACGAGGCGTTGACCACCGCATTTTTCTGCGAGGATTACCGCGTGCTAAAGCGTACTACCTTGCAGACAGAAAGCCAGCGAAAGGACATAAAGCGGCAACGTCGTAAGCAGATTATCGCCCTGCGCCGTATAGACCCTGTACTCAGCGTGGAGAAAGGTACTTGGTACTTCCTCATCATCAATTCCCTCTCGCAGATGGTCTATTGCCTGAAGCGCATGGGCGAGCCCTGCCGTGAACATGTAGGCAACAATTTCAGCCCCGTCCCCAGGCAGTACGTCAATAAGTTCCTCGTCATTCGCAATGAAATCGTGCACTTACTAAAACGGCCTGTCACCGCTGAAGCAACTTTTCAGATTCGCGATGATGCAGCCAGATTGCAATCAGTGCTTTCTGATTATCGTAAGCAAATCATACAAGACATACAGACCAAGCATCTCAACATTGAGAGTATGACCGTCTTCCTCAACCTCGTCCAAGAGTCACAGGAACTCCTCAGCGCTCTTCGCCACACCATGCGCGGTGAAAATAAGTTTGAGGAATAAAAATTAGAAAATTAATTGACAAAGCAGACAATCATAGCTCATCATCTACAAGTTGTTTGCGATTTTGTTTATTTATCAAAACACTTTGTTTTAATAGCCCAACAAGTTGTATGAACATTAAAACAAAGTGTTTGGCTACGTATATATCAATGAATTATAATATACTGCTTAGGTCTTAGAAGAAAAAGAAAGAAAAATGTCAGAATAAAATTTTGGCTTTACATACTTTTTTCGTAATTTTGTACCAAAATTGTACAACTATGAATCATAAAGAAACCATATTCACCGAAAAAGCCAAGAAATACTTCGTCTGTTTTGCCGATCAGTGTCCTCTGCATACTACCTGCCTGCGTTGGGAAGTAGGTCAATACGTCGATGCCGACGAGGAAGCCATCCTGTCGATGAATCCAAGAAACCGCCATATAGCGCAGGGCGATTGCAGATATTACCAGAATAACCAACCCGTCAAGATGCCTATTGGCATGAGCAAATATTTCTATTATGACATGCCCCGACATATAGAGCAAGCCATCAAGCAGAGCCTCATCGACCACTACGGCCGATATACCTACTACCGCTACCACAGCGCCCATCGCCCCATCACTCCCGACGTTTTGCAGGTCATCCAGTCCGTCTGCCAGCGCTTCGGCTGGACACAGCCCCTCCGCTTCGACGACGAAGTGGAAGACTACGTGTGGTAACAAGGTTGGAGTCATACAACTCTTAATGTTAAACTTTATTATAATACAATTATTATAAGATGATAATTGAAAGATAATAATTACCTTTGTCAAGAATGGGCGAACGAGTAAATAGAAGCGTTATGAATATCAAGGTGAATTGCTAATCTACCTTCATATAAACAAATATGGAATAAACTTATGATTATAATCTACGATGCCTCAGGACAAACCTGCAATCGCCTATGGAGCTATGCACCTTCTATTGCACGATGTGTGATAGAGCAGAAGCGCATGAGCATTATATTCCATGATGAGACTATAGAAGATTTTCCTGCATTTCTCCACTGTCCATTCATCTATTTCCCATTGTGGAACAAACACTTCTTTAGCTCGAAAAACGGGTGGAAATACTACAACGGGATTATATGGAGAGTAAAATTCAAATACAAAAAAACATGGGATAAAATAGGTAAATTCCTACACTTTACGAATGGGTGGGAATCACGCTCTGACGCAAAATATTTGCAAAGAGCACTTCCTGAACTACAAAAGATATTTCGACCGAAGGAAGCCATCACACAAAAAGCCGAAGAAATGATCTCTGCCATTCGCAATACCGCAGACATCATTGTTGGGGTTCATATTCGCCGAGGAGATTATGCAACGTGGCATAACGGACGTTTCTTCTACGAGCTAGAGGACTACCGACAGTTCATGCTTCGCATCCAGAAAACGTTTAGTAATCAGCGTGTCAGTTTTTTCATCAGTTCTAATGAGGCTTTTTCGATGGATTTCTTTGAAGGCTGTCAATGCTATCGCTTTGGTCGCGAGCCGTCTGGAGCTATTCTGGATCTCTACACGCTGTCTTTATGCGATAAGATAGTAGGTCCTTTTAGTACCTATTCACGTTGGGCGTCATTTATCGGACAAGTACCTTTGTGTTTCATTGAATCTAAAGACCAACAGTTTACTGCCGATAGTTTCTCAACGATTGTAGATTTTCTTCATTTCGAAAATGGTAAGGAGATTTATGATTGGTAAGAAACCTATTTACAAATAAATGGTGACAAGAAGACGATATGGGCGAAAGAGTACATAGAAGTGTGATGAATATCAAGGTGGGAATGTTTTTCTTTATCATTTCCTCCATTCTGGCATTATTCTCCCGACGTATATTTTTGGACTGTCTTGGAGTAGAATTCATTGGTCTGACAGGCATGCTCAACAACATCCTAACATTTCTGAGTGTTGCAGAATTAGGATTCGGTTCTAGTATCATTTATTTCTTATACAAACCCTTACAAGAAGACAACCGCCAAAAGATTAACGAGGTCATGTCCATGCTGGCCTACCTCTACCGCTGCATAGGTTTTGTCATAGGTGGTGCAGGTCTTATCGTCAGCTGTTTTTTCCCTTGGTGGTTTAGCAATTTAGGAATTGGACTTCCCATTGCTTATTTCGCTTTTTATGCATTCCTGGCCCAGAGCATTGCTGGATATATCATCAACTATCGTCAACTATTGCTGTCTGCCAATCAGAAGCAATATGTTGTCAGAGCCTATTTTCAGACAATAAGCATTGTACAATATATCCTACAGATTATACTTGCTTACTATTGGCGCAATCTCTATGTATGGGTGATAGTTGGTTTGGTATTTACAGTGATAGGCTGTATCATTCTGAACTGGCGAATACATCATGAGTACCCATGGTTAAAAGTTGACCTCAAGGAGGGACGCAAAATGTTGAAGGTATATCCTGAGGTACTTAAAAAGGCACGTCAAATCTTTGCTCTGAAGATGAAAGATTTCATCCTATACCGTAGTGACGAAATACTTGTAGGTGCTTTTGTTTCCATTACGCAAGTGGCATTTTACGGCAACTATACCATGATTATTAATAAGCTCATGCTTGTCGTTAATATCCTTGGTGATGGAATGAGCGCTGGCGTCGGCAATCTTATAGCTGAAGGCAACAAACAGAATATTAAGAAAGTTTTCTGGGAGATGACTGCTACCCGTTTCTTCATTATGGGCATCGTTATCTACCCCTTGCTAATGTTCTTTCAGCCCGTCATTGTCTGCTGGGTAGGCAAACAGTATCTCCTGCCCTCCATAATAGCTTATCTTCTAATCTTCAACCTTTTTCTTCGACTACAATATGTCACTGTCAATATGTTTGTGGTTGCCTCTGGACTATATGACGATGTGTGGACATCATGGGCAGAACTGGCTATCAACATAATTGTTACTTTGGCATTAGCGCCCTATTTGGGCATAGTGGGCATTCTGTTGGGTAAAATCGTCAGTGTTTTTTTCTTTAACGTGTTTTGGAAGCCATATTTTCTCTATTCACGCGGTTTTCATGAAAGTGTATGGGGCTATTGGCGTGGAATGTCGCCATATTTCATATTGTTTTTCTGCTTTACCGCCATATCATTCTTTCTCAAGACACTACTTATTGATAAGACAGAAGCAACATGGCCTATGCTCATTGGTTATGGAATAGTCATTACGCCAATATTGCTCAGCATCTACTTCCTGGCATTGTTTGTTTGCACCTCTGGGATGAAATACTTTGTGGCACGTAAGCCAACCATCTATAGACTTCTCAGTAGATATCTAACAAAACAGAACCCATATACGTAAAGATATAGGCCAATGATTAAGGTAAGCGTCATTCTACCTGTTTATAATGTAGAGCCCTATTTGGACGAGGCTCTCAAATCGCTGACGTCACAGACGTTGGGCGACATCGAAATTATTGCCATCAATGATGGTTCTACAGACCATAGCGAAGAGATTCTAAAAAGATACCAAGAACAATATCCCTTCTTCTCATATTACAATCAGCCAAACCAAGGACAGTCGGCTGCACGTAACCATGCTTTACGTTACGCTCAAGGAGAGTATATTTATTTCATGGATTCTGATGACAAGGCAGATATTAATATGTTACGGCTGTGCTATGAATATGCAGAAGGGAATCATGCTGATTTTATTTTCTTCGATGGTGAAAAACTAATGGAAGAAGGAGCACGTCCCGTTGCTTGGAACTACAAGCGCACACATTTGCTGGAAGAGCACAAGCGCTACGATGGAGAAACGTTACTTCGTCTCATGTTAAACACCCAAAAACACAACTGCGTGGTGTGGCTACTGTTTATACGTAAATCCTTCTTAGAAAGATTAGGTTTACGTTTCTACGAAGGCATTATTCACGAGGACGAATTGTTTACCACGATTCTCACCCTCAGCAGCAACAATATTTACTGTTTGAAACGTAGTTTCATAGATCATCGCATCCGTAAATCATCTACAATGGGGATAAGCTATTCAAAGCGCAACATCAACTGCTACCTCACTGTTGCCGACGAGCTACTCCGCTTTAGCAAGGCTCCTATCATCCACAAATTTCTGCGTTACACGCTTAGCAAGGTGTTCTATACAGGGCATCTAATACCCTTCAAGGACAAGCCCGCTGTATTCTGGAGAGCTTTACGTTCTGGCTACCTAAAATATATCGGACTGAAGTCCTCCATCGTTTTTTGGGTGAAATAAAACTACTATTGGTTTCTGCTTTTCACCAGATTGTCTTCCTCATCATCGTAGTGGTCAGTGGAGTGAAAAATGCGTGTGATGCCTCGCAACTGGATGCGCACATGGTCTACGAAGCTCTGCCACATCGACTGGTTGCCAATGGTGCCATAGCCAGTAACAGGTCGCGCTTTACGATCATACAAGAAAACAATCCTTCCAAACTTCTTGAGCGATAATGCCAATGAGCCATCTTCTCCACGGCGAATATCCGTACGAATGGCACATTGGCGGGCATAATCCGCATTAAAGGCGAACGTCATACCTCGAATATTCAGTTCTGGGCGTTTGAAATGCTGAATCCACAAAAACAGGTCGCGCGCCATCTCAAAAAGGCAGAGGCTTAGTTTAGAATGATTCTCGTCCGGATAGAAACTCCAGAACGTACCGACACACGAGACTCCTGGCTTCAGCAGTTTCCCCATCATCTTATCAACATAACACGATGGATATAAAGTGTCGGAATCAATAAAAAAATGATATTTGCCACGAGCATGTTCCAAACCACACTGACGAGCATAGCCAGGACTCTGCTTCATTTCATTAAAATAAGGTATGCCAAAGGCTTGATACACCTGTTCTGTCTGATCATTGGAGTTGTTATTCACTCCAAGTATCTCTATCGGATACTTGGTCTTCAGCTCACTAAGCGACCACAAGCATGCCGGAAGACGTTTCTCCTCGTTATAAGCAATCATGACCACAGACACCAAGGGTTCGTCACTCTGCAGCGCAGCCAATCTCTCGCGCGTACATTCAATAATATCTTCGGGCACCTCACTGAAAGGTTTGCCATAGATGGTCATGTATTTGTCGTACCAGTTTGCCATAATATGTGGATTATTGTGGTATTTAGAATTATATCATTGCAAAAATACGACTTTTTTTTTGAAAAATCAATTATTTTACTTATTTTTGCAGACAATTAATAACTATGCAGTATTAAATGATTGATTTAAGCATCATCGTCCCTGTCTACAATGTCGAGGAATATGTCCGCCCTTGTCTGGAAAGCATTTTCAAACAAGGACTTGATGATTCACGTTTTGAAGTTATCATCGTGAATGATGGCTCCACAGACCGTAGCATGGAAATGATTGCTGATATCATTCAAACTCATAGCAATATCACCGTTATCAATCAAGAGAATCTCAGTCTGTCCGTTGCCCGTAATAATGGTATTGCAATGGCAAAAGGAGAATATATCCTCATACCAGACTCTGACGACTTGCTGATAGAAAACAGTTTAAAGCCTTTACTTCAAAAAGCCGTTGAAACCAAAGTAGATTTGGTTGTAGCTGACTTTCTATCAATGACCAGTGAAGAATTATCGTGTCACGAAGAAATTACTCAAGGCCTTCTCACTTTCAAAGAGAAAACTGGCGAGCAATTGTTTTTAGAGGATTTAAACCCCCATAACTGTTATGTATGGAGGACTCTCTATCGAAAAGCATTTCTTGAAGAACATCATATAAAATTTATTCCTGGAATCCGTTATCAAGATGTACCCTTTACCCACGAGTGTTATTTAAAAGCTACAAAATGCATTAAGGCAAAATGGCTTTTAAACTTTTATAGAGCTAGAAGACCGGGAAGTAATACTACTGCTTTTTCATTGGAGAACACACGTAGTCTATCTATTGCCATAGGTGCTACTTGGAACTTACGGACGATGGAAGGAATATCCAAGCAAAAACTCTATAAACTTGAAGACGATGTGTTTGCATCATTCTCAACATTAGTTTATCGTACAGTTTATTATGTGAAAAGCTACTCTGAGAGAAATATGATAATGGACTTTCTGAAAAGTCAGGCTCCAGATCTTAAGTTCTCTCATGGCATAAGACAAATACTAACATCATTTATGATAAGCCATATGCCACACCTTTTTATCAATGGATACTACATATATGCCCAAATAGCTTTCAAAGATGAATAAAATTGATTTTGTTGTAACATGGTTAGACTCTTCTGACCCTCTCTGGCAAGAGCAGTATCAGCAATACAAACCATATGCAAAGACTGCAGACACAGGAAAAGGCCGTTATAGGGAGATGAATATTTTCCAGTATTGGTTTCGAGCCGTGGAACGATATGCTCCATGGGTAAACAAGGTGTATCTGGTAACCAATGGCAAATTTCCCGATTGGATCAACAAAGAGTGCCCTAAGTTGGTTTTAGTCAAACATGAAGACTACATTCCGAAAGAGTTTCTGCCCACCTTCAACTCTTGCACTATTGAGCTTCATCTCCATCGCATCAAGGGACTATCTGAGCATTTCGTATATTTCAATGACGACATTCTTCTCAATGGGCCTGTTACACCAGACTATTTTTTCAAAAATGGTCTACCCTGTGACACCAACAAAGAGACATGTTTCAACGTTCCCATATACACCTATACAGAAAGGTTCAGCATCTACATGTCTATGCTTGCTAACCTTGGTATTGTCAATGCGCACTTCAACCGTTGGAATACCGTACGCCAATCGCCAAGCAAATGGTTTGGGTTACATTTAGGTATAAAAGGACTGCTGATGAGTGCTATCCTAATGAAGCAACGTTTATTTGTTGGTTTCTCCAATTATCATACCGAACAGAGCTATCTAAAATCAACTTTCGAAGAAGTTTGGGAGAAAGAGCCCGACTTTATGGATAGTAGCTGTACACGTTTTAGAGAGGAGGTTATTGCCAATCCCTATTTGTTCCGCTATTGGCAATTAGCCAAAAATGCCTTCTACCCTATGAAACGGCGTTTTGCCACATTCCACTTCACTGACCGAAGCGTAGCACCATGTATTAAGAAAGCACTCTTTAATCTTAAGATTGCGTCAATCTGTCTTAATGACACTTCGTTATGTCCAGATGATGATTTCGAATATATTGATAGCCATCTGACAAAGTGGCTAGAGGAGAAATATCCTGAAAAGTCCTCGTTTGAACTATAATCTCAGAAGATTGAATATAGAACGTGCTGCATCTGGATTGTCCAGGTAAGATGCTCTACCGTGTGGCGAATATCCTCGGGCTTCATTGTAAAGTGATTCATAAAGTCAACTATTTGCTGGATGTCAATAGGTGATTCATCAGCAGGAGCCTTTAACACGTATGGTAGCTGATCGAAGTCACTGTCTTGCTCACTATATATAAAGGGGATACCACGAGTGGCATACTCACGATTTTTCAGCGTTTTAATAACAGTGATACCACTGCGATGACGGCCTAATGAACCAATAGCGAACTGACATTGGTTGAAGACCTTAGTCAGTTCATCGCCAAATAACTGACCATGGAAGACTATATTGTTTTGTATACCATACTTATTGATGATGGGGGCGAAAACATTGTTCATACGATTGGGATGTACACCTCCTACAACGTGGAAGAATACATCTGGCTTATTGCTATTCTCTCGGAGAGAGTGTGGCGTTGCGAGAGCTGTTTGCTTTTGGCGATAGTATTCACCTATTCCAGTCATCACTCGATCAAAGCCGTGCCAGTCATGAACTTCAGCAACTCCAATCAAGTGGAGAGCCTCTCCCCCCGCCCTCTCCAAATTGAGAGGGGGGCGATGCAATGGGATGCTATCGAAGTCAACACCATTGCTGATGCGGATAGTACGCTGTCCAAAGATATATTCTGAATCAGAAAAAGTTACTAACGCGTCCATCTGCTGATAGAGTCGATGACGGAACAGTTGGTCAATCTTCAACCCCCAACGTGCTTTCCAATCAAAGTTCTTAAACTCATCGTCATACGGATAAGTAGGAATCTCTGTTACGGAATGGATTCCGGCTTTTTTCAGTTTCTTAAAAAAACTAATGAGCCATGGATTAGCATTTTGGAAACAACGGGCATAAACAAACTCAATTTTCTCACGAATGCAGTAATCATAGATACAATTGTACGCGATGCGCTGGCGAAGGCCCGCTAAAGCACCTTTACCATAGTCTTGAATAATATCATCATCGACAAAGCGACACCAATGCCCATTAGGTGATTGCGCATAGTAACACAGGCGAACGTCGTGACCATTTTCTCGCAGTCCCTTTACTTGATAGTGGATCTTCTTTGAAATACCACTATGCTCGGAAAAACCATGATATACAAGGAACAATATTTTCATTGCGCTGAACCTTCAAATAACTCTTTCCAACACTCCGCAATATAATCTACCCTGAATCGCTGTACGTTTTTAACGCCACGGGCAGCCACTCTTTGACGAAGATCAGCATCATCCATCAATAGAGTCAAACTGTCTGCCAATGCTTCCACATTGCCATTTTCAACCAACAGTCCGTCATCGCCATTGGCAATGATAGAACGAGGTCCCCATGGACAATCAAAGGACACAACAGGCAATCCGCATGCCATTGCCTCGGTAAGAACCATACCAAAGCCTTCAAAGCGTGAGCTAAGCACAAAGATGCTGCTATTCACATACTCAGCCTCTACATTATCTGTACGCCCATGCAACACGCAACGAGAATTGTCAATGCGCAATTCCTCAATCAGTTGATTGTAAGGTGTACGATTACCATCACCATAAACTTCAAGGCGCCAATCGCGAACACGCTTCTCAACAATGGACCACGCCTTTAAGAGCAAATCAATACCCTTTTCATGAGAGTAGCGAGCTACTGCTATTACACGTTTTTCTGTAAGAGGGCTAATCTCCTTAGAATATAGCGACAACGGATCAGGAATGGCTACGACATTATTAAGTTCAACCCAAGCCTCTCGGTCTTTCTCCGTCAAGACCACCAATTTGTCCAAACAGCGTAAATGTGCGACTAAGCTATGCGACCAATACTTGGCAAAAAGGCGTTTGACTACACCAACATTCTGAGTATTGAAATTGCGGTAATTTGCACGGTTTATGTGTAGTTCTCCTATTTTTCTGCTACCATCTTTAATGTCATTAAGGAAATTGATTTCGCGACGGAGCAAACTGATAGTGATGTCAGGACGAAGTCGCATCAACTCTTTGGTCAGGGCCTTCTTGAACTGGCGCTGTTTCTTAAGATAGACAAAAATCTTCTTCGCAAAAGAGCAGGTCCATAACTCCTCGAAGTTAATGTCAAGATTTACGACTTTGATTTTGTCGGATATTGGATAGAACAAAGGTTTGTCTTTCCCCTCCGTCAGAATAATCGTTATATCATAACCGAAATGTTCCGCAAAATAGTTTGCCTTCAAAGTCAGTACACGCTCTACGCCACCAGCCATATAAAGTGCTGGTGTAAGATAGACTATCTTCAAAGGCTTTTGCTCCATAACAATTATTATATTTCGCAAAAATACGAAGAAAAAATGGAATAATCAAATAATCTGGTATTTTTTATTCGGTAACTTGGTATTTTGCCTTGCGTTCACGCTTCGCTTTCTGCGGAACACCCGTAGGACCAGCGACGGAGTGGACAGTCTTGACGCCACGATAGCCATTCCAGCGGTCGTGGATGCGACGCACATAGTCGATGGTCTCGGAGCCGCGCATATAACCATTGCGCACAACGGGGTCGTTGTAGTATTCTGAACGCTGCAAGCCCAATACGAAGGGTTCCAC
>Ga0310691_10008636_pt1 | contig 10417 bp, 10 predicted proteins | sample 176DNAGHGlowgp2_FD_203887 | JGI IMG/M metagenome (GOLD analysis project Ga0310691, IMG submission 203887) | Sheep rumen microbial communities from Palmerston North, Manawatu-Wanganui, New Zealand - 1766 DNA GHGlow gp2 (v2) (version 2) | ecosystem: Host-associated > Mammals > Digestive system >...
AGGATTAGAAAATATAGACAAGATTATTAATATTGACCAATCACCAATAGGCAGATCACCACGTTCAAACCCAGCAACATACACAGGTGTATTTGACTTAATAAGAGATATATTTGCAGGAACAAATGAAGCAAAATTACGTGGATATCAAAAAGGAAGATTTAGTTTTAATGTTCCAGGAGGAAGATGTGAAAGCTGTAATGGAGATGGGTTATTAAAAATTGAAATGCATTTTTTACCAGACATTTATGTACCTTGTGAGGTATGTAAAGGAAAACGTTACAATCATGAAACATTAGAAGTTAAATATAAAGGAAAAACAATTGCAGATGTACTAGATATGACAGTAGAAGATGCATTAGAATTCTTTGCAAATATACCAAAGATTAAAACAAAAATTCAAACACTGTATGATGTTGGATTAGGATATATTAAACTAGGACAACCATCAACAACCTTATCAGGTGGAGAAGCACAACGTGTTAAACTTGCAACAGAACTTTCAAGAAAGGCTACAGGAAAAACATTATATATCTTAGATGAACCAACAACTGGATTGCATATAGCAGATGTTCATAGATTAGTAGATATTTTACAAAGATTAGTTGACACAGGAAACACAATTATTGTAATTGAACATAATTTAGATTTAATAAAAACATGTGATAACATAATCGACCTAGGCCCAGAAGGTGGGGAAGGTGGAGGAGAAGTAATAGCTACTGGAACTCCCGAACAGGTTGTTAAGGTTAAGGAAAGTTATACGGGTAAATTTTTGAAAAAAATGTTGTAAGTATAATTATATGAAAAGATTTTTATTTTTAACAAATTTTGTTAAAAATAAAAATCTTTTTTGTATTGACATTAAATTGTAACTATTATTATAATTAATATAGAAAGTATAAAAATGTAAAATGTAAAATGTAAAAGGAAGATAGAAATGGAAGATATTCAAGAAAGAAGAAATGGAGTAAAAAAAACAGGGAAATTCATTTTGATATTGACGTTTTCGATAATACTAGTCATATTGATAGCATCGGGATTTGCAATGTATGCATGGGCGAAATATGTTAACCAGCATAATTCTTCGGCTGAAGCAGAAGTTGCTAGGTGGCAATTTGATTGCAAAATTTTAGAAACAACTCAGAGGGAGGAAGTTAATAATTTTGCTATAACAAGAACAGACGATAATCGCAATGTACAGGATTTAACGCTAGCACCCGGTACAAGTGGTGAGTTTGTAATAGAAATAAATGCAACTGGAACAGAAACCTTATTAACATACAATGTAAATATTGAATTAGAAAATAGGCCAACTAATTTAAAGTTATTTTCTGATAGTAGTAAAACAGAGGAAATTAAAGTTAACAGCAATATAATAGACCTTAATCGGATTTATGTCTTTAACCGATAATAAAGTAAGAGACATACCAATTTATTGGGAATGGAAATTAGAAACAGGGGAAAAAATTGAAGATATAGATGTAAATGATATAGAAGATACTAAATTTATGGGAAGAACAATGTCGATGCATATTGCAGTAACAGGAAAACAGGTTTTGGAAAGACCAAAGTATACTGTAACATTCGATGCAAATGGCGGAGAAAATTTATCGGAGAATAGTAGAGAGGTAGGTGTTGAACTAGAATTAGGAGAATTACCAATATTAACAAGAGATGGATATACTTTTGATGGCTGGTTTACCGAAATTGATGGAGGATATCAAGTAGACAAAACTACAAAAATGAAATTTGAAGATGTGACTTATTATGCACATTGGGTTAGATATGCTAAAGATGTATTAAAGGTAAATGTGGAGGCATCAACAGATGAAGAAAAGAGCTCATATGTATTATATCCAGCAAAAGATGGCAGTGAAGAGAAAAAAATACTATGTAGGGTATTATATGATGCTGATGAAGCAAATGGTGGATTACAGTTGGTATCTGTAAATCCTGTAAGGTCAGTTACTTTAGGAGATGGAGATACTAACATTAATGTAACTGGAAGTGGTATAACCAAACGCATAAATTCGTATATGAGAGCGATTACAACGCTAAACGAATATGCAGAAGAATATTTGGACGACGCAGGTATAGCTTATGATGCAAGATGTATAGGAAGTGTACCAACTGATAAAAACTATCCAGATAATATAACAGATGAAGAAGAAAAAAACGCAAAAATGTTTATAGGGAGGTATCCGTATAATGCCGAATATAGTGGAAAATTATGGAATACATATGAAAGTTACAATTTAGACAGTTTACGATTAACTCAAATAAATGCTTTAAAAATTACCGACAATACATATAAGTATTACTATTTTGCATCTCGTGAAGTTAATGAAAGCGATGTAAACACGGGATTTCGTTTAAAAATGTATGGTAACTCATACGGAATAGGTGCAATTATTTTATTTCTTATAAAAAAAGATGGTAGTACTCCTGAATTCAACCCTAATCATGGTTTAAGACCAGTTTTTTATCTAAATTCTAATGCAAAAATTATTGGAGGAGAAGGGACTTTAGATGATCCATTTGAACTTGGAATTTAGATTTATTAAATCAAATTAATTATTACAGGATAAATATAGTTCACATTATAAAAAATCTAAGACAAGAATAAAATCTTGTCTTAGATTTTTTATATGCAATACATATTACTGTTATAGCTCTAATTAAGAAACTAATCACAATTTCTATTATTATTTTGATTATTTTTATTATTGTTGTTATTTTTATTGTTATTATTATTTTGGTTATTTTTATTATTATTCTTTTCTGACATAAGAAACACCTCCAATCGATTTCTCAAAAATATTATGTGAAAATAATTAATAAAATATACATAAAAAAATCAAAATATAAAAAACTAAAAAGGAAAAATTTAAAAATAATATTGACTAAAATAAAAAGTTATATTTTAATAGAATTGTGAAAATAGAAAAATATTATTTTCATTCTGTTAAAAACAAATGTCAAAATTTGTCGAATTATGTCGAAGCAATGAAATACAATAGAAAAATAAATTGAAAGACGAGGAAGTAAAATATGGATGATTGGGTAGATTATAGAATGAGTAATTTAGAAACATCAGGTATGAACAGAATATATGAAATAAACAAATATGACTTACCAGAATGTAATTGCCTAGAAAAAGTAATAAATCAAGCAAAACTAAATATGACAGATATAAAAGGATTACGTTTTAAAGGATGTTATGAAGCACATATAGATACAAATAACTTTGAATTTAATACATGTGAGTTTGCAGACTCGATATGTTTAAATGCAAAATTTAATAAAGTAACATTTGTAGATGTAACATTTGAAAGCTGTGATTTTTCTAACACAGATTTTAGTGATTGTAATTTTATAAGAGTAACGTTTAGAAATTGTAAAATAGTTGGATGTAACTTCACTCATACATATATGCAAAACACATATTTTGATAATTGTAATGCATCATATGCAAATTTTGCATTAACTAATTTGCAAACAACTACATTTATAAATAGTAAATTATCAAATGCAAGTATACAAGAAGCATTGCTGAAAAAGGTAGATTTCCAATATTCAAATCTAATAGGAATTCAATTATATAAAACAAATTTAAATGGAATAGATTTTTCTACCTGCGATATAACAGGAATAGTAGTATTACCACAAGATCTAAGAGGAGTTATAGTTGATGAATACCAAGCAATGGAATTGTCTAAACTATTAGGAATAATAGTTAAATAAAAACCAGTCAGATTATTAATCTGACTGGTTTTTATTATGTGTACGAATATCCACCAGGATGAGCGCCTCTTTCACAGAGAATTTTGTTTCTTAGCTTTGCTGCTGCATCAAAAGCGATGTCTTCTCCAAATGGTTTTTGGAGAAATAACTCTGCTTCTTGTAAAGCAATTTCAGTTTCTAACTCTCCATGATAGAAAGAGTACCGAATAGGGCAACCTATTCGTAATCTACAATCTGAACATAGCAGCTGTGATGAACATGTATCGTACAATTCTTCGTTTTCAGGTCTAAACTCCATTTGGAATCTCCTTTCATAAATAGAAACTTGTTTCTGTTCGAATGATATAATAATTATACCATAAATTTACATAAAATGCAATTAAAAGCAAAAAATGCAAATCTTTTCGAAATAACCTTGTGCTTTTTTTAATTTCCTAATATAATGAGGTTATCATTATGATTTATAAGGAGGAATTTATATGTCATTTATTGAAACAATTAAAGAAAAAGCAAAACAACAAATCAAAACAATAGTATTACCAGAAGGAAGCGATATACGTACACTAAAAGCCGCTTCTATGGTACAAAAAGACGGGTATGCCAACCTAATAATATTAGGAGACAATGCTAAAATAGAAGAAATGGCAAACTCAAATAATATAGACATATCAAAAGCAACAATAATAAATCCAATAGAAAGCAAGAACTATGAAACATATGTTCAAGCGTTTTATGAATTAAGAAAAGCAAAAGGAGTGACACCTGAAAAAGCAAGAGAAATTCTAAAAGACGAAACATATTTTGGAATGATGATGGTAAAAATGGGAGATGCTGATGGATTAGTATCAGGAGCATGTCATTCTACATCAGATACATTAAGACCAGCATTACAAATATTAAAAACAGCACCTGGAACAAAATTAGTATCAGCATTTTTTGTAATGGTAGTGCCAGATTGTGAATATGGAGAAAATGGAATATTCATCTTCTCAGACAGTGGTTTAAATGAATACCCAGATGCTGATGCTTTATCAGAAATAGCAATATCATCAGCAAACAGCTTCAAACAATTAGTAGGAACAGAACCAAAAGTAGCAATGTTATCATACTCTACATATGGAAGTGCACATTCACCATTAACAGACAAAGTTGTAGAAGCAACAAAACTACTAAAAGAAAAAGCACCAGACTTAATATGTGATGGAGAATTACAATTAGATGCAGCAATAATTCCAGAAATAGCCGCTTCTAAAGCACCAGGAAGTCCGGTACAAGGAAAAGCAAATACATTAATATTCCCTGACCTAGATGCAGGAAATATAGGATATAAATTAGTACAACGTTTAGCAAAAGCTGAAGCATATGGACCATTATGCCAAGGTATAGCTAAACCTGTAAATGATTTATCAAGAGGATGCTCTGCTGAAGATATAGCAGGTGTTATAGCTATTACAGCGGTTCAAGCACAAAATTAAACTTGGAAAGGAAGTAATAAAATGGCAAAATCTAAACTTATTATTGTAGAAGGAGCTCAAGGAGCTGGAAAAACAACTACAACAGATTATTTAAGAAATGTAGTAAAACATACTAATCTATACAGATTAAGCGGTATAAGTGATTCAACACCAACAGGATTAGAAAAAAATAAAAAAATGTATTATGACTTGTTAGAATACATGAAAAAAATGGAAAATCTAGATATAAATTTACTATTTGATAGAACATTCTTTACAGAAGAAAACTATTGCAGACTTGGTAAAAAAGAATATTCTTTTACAGAAGTATATAATGATTTATTAGAACAGTTCAGTAAATTAGATTTTGACATATATTATATAACAGTATACTTAGAGGATGAAGACCTATTCGAGGAAAGATTAAAAAGAGATGGTAAAGTAGAACCTGCATATGCTAAATTCAGCCGTGATAACAGTGTATTACAACAACATGAGTATTTAAAAATGGCTGATGAAATAAAAGAAAAGTATCCTAATATTAAAGTTTATAAAATTAATAATGCAAAAGATTTAACAGAAACACAAGAAGAATTAAGAAACATATTGGGAATATAAATTATAAAGAGAAAAAATGAGACGTTTGGGGACGGAGTTAAAACGTCTCAAAAATGAGACAAAAAAAGACCGTCCCCGATTGTCTCACGGAAAGGATTGAATGCAATGAAAATATTAGTACTAAATAGTGGTAGTTCATCACTTAAATATCAATTAATTGAAATGGAAACAGAAGAAGTTTTAGCAAAAGGAAATTTTGAACGTATTGGACAAAATAATTCTTTTTTAACACATAAAGTAGGAGAAGCAAAGCATAAATTTGAACGTCCTGTTTCAAATCATGAAAAAGCAATTAAATTTGTATTAGGAAGATTATTAAGTGAAGAATACGGTGTTATTAAATCAATAGATGAAATAGATGCTATTGGACATAGAGTGGTTCATGGCGGAGAAAAATATACAGATCCAGTAGTTATTACTCCAGAAGTTTTAGCTGGCTTAAAATCTATTATAGACCTAGCGCCACTACATAATCCAGCTGCTATTTCAGGTATGGAAGCTTGTTTAAGTGTTATGCCTGGTAAGCTTAATGTAGCTTGTTTTGATACAGGATTTCACAAAACAATTCCACCAGAAAGTTATATGTATCCTATTCCATATAAATATTATGAACAATATAAAATACGTAGATACGGTTTCCATGGTATATCACATCAATTTGTTGCTAATAGAGCTGCTGAATTAGTTGGTAAGCCAATTGAAGATTTAAAAATTATAAACTGCCACTTAGGTCAAGGTGCAAGTATTTGTGCTATTAAGAATGGAAAATCAGTTGACACAAGTATGGGATTTACCCCTCTAGGTGGAATTCCTATGGGAACAAGAAGCGGTGATATTGATCCATCTGTTGTTACTTATATAGCTAAATTAAGAAATCATACACCTGATGAAATGGATGAAATTTTAAATAAAAAATCTGGTGTATATGGAATTTCAGAAGTATCAGTTGACTTTAGAGATATTGAAGCTGAAGCTGCTCAAGGTAATAAAAATGCCCTTATGGCTACAGATGCTTTTGCATATAGTGTTGCTCAATTTATCGCTAAGTATATGGTTTCTATGCAAGGAGTTGACATTATAACATTTACTGCTGGTATTGGTGAGAAAGATGCAAAAGAAAGAAAGAAAATTTGCGATTATTTGGCGTTTTTAGGCATTAAATTAGATGAGAAAGCAAATGATACCTTTGTTAATTGTGAAGGGAAAATTTCCGCTTCTGATTCATCTGTGGAGATGTTTGTTGTACCTACTAATGAAGAGTTGCTTATAGCAAGAGATGTTAAAAGCAAAATGTAAAAAGTTGCAAAATATATAAATCTATGATATAAAATGTAACGAAATAACCAATTATGAAAGGAAGTTTAAAATATGAAGATATTAGTATTAAACAGTGGTAGTTCTTCATTAAAATATCAATTAATAGATATGGAAAATGAAGAAGTAATTGCAAAAGGAAATTATGAAAGAATTGGAGATCCTAAAGCTTTTATTACACACAAAGTAAATGGAGAAAAATATGTTATTGAAAACTATGCTCCTACTCATAAAGAAGCTTTAGAGTTTATCATTAAGCAATTAACAGAAGCTGATTATAAAGTTGTAAACAGTTTAGATGAAATTAATGCCGTAGGACACAGAGTTGTTCAAGGAGCTGAAAGATATGCAGATCCTATTATTATAGATGATAGTGTTATCGCTGGAATTAAAGAAATTGCAGATTTAGCCCCAGTTCACAATATGGCTGCTGCAATGGGAATGGAAGCATGCAAATCTTTAATGCCAAATACTCCATGCGTTGCTGTATTTGATAACGGATTCCATAAAACAATTCCAGAAGAAAGATATTTATATCCTATACCATATCACTATTATAGAGAATATAAAATTCGTAAATACGGATTCCATGGTACATCTCACTATTATGTATCTCAAAGAGTTGCAGAACTTGAAAATAAACCAGTTGAAGATGTAAAAACAATCGTTTGTCATTTGGGACAAGGTGCAAGTTTATGTGCTGTTCAAGGCGGAAAGTCAGTTGATACAAGTATGGGATTAACACCACTTGGTGGAATTATGATGTGTGCAAGAAGTGGAGATTTAGATCCATCAATAGTAACATTCTTAATGAAAAAAGAAGGAATCAAACCAGAAGAAATGGATAGAATTCTAAATAAAGAATCAGGATTAGCAGGAATTTCAGGTCAAGCTCCTGATGTTAGAGATATCGAAGCTGCTGCTAACGATGGTGATGAAAGATCAGCATTAGCATTAAAAGCTTATGATTTAAATATCGCTCAATTTATAGCTAAATATATGGTTTCTATGGGTGGTGTAGACAACATAGTATTTACAGCAGGTGTTGGTGAAAACCAATTTAACAGAAGAAGCGGTATATGCAAAAATCTAGAATTCCTAGGTGTTAAATTAGATGAAGAAAAGAATCATATAAGAGGTGAAGAAATCGAAATTTCCGCTCCTGATTCAAAAATTAAAGTATGGGTTGTTCCTACTAACGAAGAATTAGTTATTGCAAGAGAAACTATGAAATTAGTTAAATAAACTTATTAATATGCCTTTAATTACTATATTAGAGGCATATTATTTTTGTATAAATACCTAAAATTTGAAAATATTATGTAAAAGGGGTAGACATAGATACAAAAATATGTTATAATATTCAGCATGTGCTAAAAAAGGCACATAAATTTATTTTAATTCATGCCTTAGAATATTGGCATGAGGAAAGGTTGTGTGTATATAATGCAGGAAACGACTGGAAATGATGTGACGCGAATGTGTCGGAATGACAAAATAATGTGTGCAATTTTTGCTTTAAACTTTGCAATCATTATTATTTGGAGCATCGCATTAAATCTCGGAGCACCCGCAAAAAACACAGAAAGAAAAAAAGCAAATCCCGTATTTGCTCAGACAGAAAAATTGCAGAACAGTGTAGAACAAAATGACTCTATTGTACCGCTTTTTTATGCGATGCAAGAAGATGTAGAACAAGTAACCATGTCTTTAATGACAAATGAATCTGTTGAAACTGAGACCGAGTCTAATCAGCTTAATCCTGAGAAGTTAAAAACTGTATTAGTTTTAAGTAGCACTAGTGTTTCAGAAACAATAAAAGATTCATCCCACAAGTGTGCAAAGATAATTGAAAACTTAGAAATCAACATACCTGAAACAACAGAACCTGCAACAGAAGTTCCTGTTACAACGGAAGCGGCAACTCAAGAAATTGCCACAGAAGCTGAAACAGAAGCTATAGTTGAAGAAGTTCCCTATGTTGAGGAACCAGTTTATATGGAAGAATATGTAGAGCCTGTAACTGAGGCACCTATTACATATTCATATAATGGTCCAGTTCTTTCTTCATGGGTAGGAACTGTTCAGGGACCTTCTGGTAAAGAGACTTTTTACAATCTCGATATGACCGGAGTTATTTCTTTAATGAACTCATGTGGATATTATTATAGCTACTGGGTTCGCGATGATGGATGCAAGATGTTTGGCGATTATATAATGTGTGCGGCCAACTTAAACGTCCATCCAAGAGGAAGTTTAGTAGAGACTTCCTTAGGTACAGCTATTGTATGTGATACTGGAACGTTTGCATACAGTAATCCATACCAAATTGATATTGCTACTACGTGGTAATATCATACAAGACTTTATTGATATGACATAATTCTGCAATTCACTTCCCCTGGTTTGATAAGCCAGGGGATTTTTCTTTACTATTTAGAATAATTTATTCAGAAATTAGAATAATTTATTCAGAAAGTTGGACAAGTTTACAATAATGTGGTATAATAATTCAGATGTGTTTAAAAACACGTCTAAATTTATTTTATATTTGCGCGTGTGCGATTTATAGCGCAAATGGAAAGGTGTGACTTTAAAAATGTCAAAAAATTCACCCAGTGTCCGAAGTATCTATCGGAAAAGAGCAATAGCTATTATTGTATCTGCTATTATTACGATAATGATGCAGATAACGCTTTATGTTCCAACGATACCAGACACTAAGTCATCAGAAGCAATAGTAACAGAAACAGGCGTACATAAAAAGAAGCCATTTTCTCTGTTAAATTCATTAACTGCATTTGCAGCTGGACCAATAGAGCCAGTTTTGCCTATGATGACAACAACGACAACTACAGTAACGACATCAACATCAACCACCACTACGACCACCACCACAACAACTACTACGACAACAACCACAATTACTACATCATCAACTACTACCACTCAAACAACAACTGAAGAAACTGAGGAAGTTGTATTAGAGGAAGTAGAAAGTGATATAGAAATTGAAGAGGTTCCTGTAGAAGTTGAAGAGGAAGAAATTTACGTTGAAGAAGTAACTGAACCTAGTACAGAAGAATCATATATCTATTGTGATGAATATGGTGTTTATGTACCAGAGTATGGTGCTTACGATATAGAAGATTATATCGAAGAACCTGCTATTTCAGACAGTGATTATATCCTGTTGTGCAATGCTCTTGGACATGAATATGGTTCTGACTATGTTACAGTCCAAGAAAAAGCTAAGGTTATAGAAACTATTATGAATCGTGTTA
>Ga0310691_10008637_pt1 | contig 10417 bp, 9 predicted proteins | sample 176DNAGHGlowgp2_FD_203887 | JGI IMG/M metagenome (GOLD analysis project Ga0310691, IMG submission 203887) | Sheep rumen microbial communities from Palmerston North, Manawatu-Wanganui, New Zealand - 1766 DNA GHGlow gp2 (v2) (version 2) | ecosystem: Host-associated > Mammals > Digestive system >...
GGAGCCTAGGGGGAGCACGACGCGGACGCGCGGATGGCCCCCGGCATGCGGATGCATCGCGGATGCGGCGGAGCAACGCGACGACGCGCCGCGAGGCGCCCATTCGGATTTGCGAGGCCGACAAGGCGCGGCGAGACGCCTGCACGGGCGCTTCCGGGAGCGGCCCCTCGACCGGCGGCGTCGGTTCGGGAAGCACATGCACGGGGGCGCACATGCCGCGCTAGGGCGCACACGCAAGCGCAAGCCCGCGTACGGGCGCGCCATGCCGCTGACAAAGTTTGGTCACGCCCCGCCGACAGGGAGGACGGAGGCGGCGGGGGGATCAGGACCCACGCTCCGCGCCGTGCAGGAGTTCGCCGGGGTCCGGTGAGGAACCTTCCCGGGCGGCGAGGACCTCGCCCGCGAGGTAGAGCGAACCGGCCACGACGACGGGGAGCCCGGCCGCGGCGGCGTCCGCGCGCGCGGCGGCGAGGCCGCTTTCGACGGAGGGCGCGACGGCGGTTTCGCGGATGCCGGCGCCGCGGGCGAGCGCCGCGAGCGTTTCCGGGGCGCGGCCGCGCGGGGTCGCGAGGGGGACGGTCCAGACCTTGCCGGCGACGGGGGCGATTTCGCGCAGGAAGCCGGCGGAATCCTTGTCTTCGCACATGCCGCAGACGAGCCGGACGGACCGCCCGGCCTTCGCGGCCTTCAGCGCGGAAACGAGCGCCGCGGCGGCGCACGGGTTGTGCGCGCCGTCGAGAATCACCGGCGGATCGTCCGAGAGAAGCTGGAACCGCGCCCGGACGCGGGCCCCGGCGAGACCCTTCTTCACCGCATCGGCGGGAAGCGCGACGCCGATCGCGCGCCCGAACGTTTCGAGCGCCGCCACGGCCGTGGCGGCGTTTTCGATCTGGTACGACGCCGCGAGCCCGAGTTCCACGCGCCCGTAGTCGGTCTCCTCCGACGCCACGGCGAGCGTCTGCGAGCGCAGGTCGCCGCCAGTGCGGCGCACCGACACCGCCTCCGGCGCGAGCACGACGGGAGCCCCGGCTTCCGCCGCGCGGCGGCAGACCGCCGCGGCGGCCTCTTCCGGCATTGCGCCGAGGACGAGCGGGACGCCCCTGCGGGCGATGCCGGCCTTTTCAAGGGCGATTTTTTCCAGCGTGTCGCCGAGCCACTGCGTATGGTCGAGCCCGATGCGCGTCACGACCGACACGGCGGAAGGAAGCGCGTTCGTCGCGTCGAGCCGCCCGCCCATGCCGACCTCCGCAACGGCGAGCCGGACGCCCTCGCGCGCGAAATGCAGCGCGGCGATCGCGGTGGCCATTTCGAAAAACGTCGCCTCGGCGCCGCCGGCCGCCGCGACGTCCGCGGCGGCCTTTTCGACTTCTTCGACGAGCGCTCCGAGCGCGTCCTCGCCGATCTCCTCCGCGCCGATCCGGATGCGCTCGCGGAACCGCACGAGGTGGGGAGAGGTGTAGAGCCCGGCGCGGATCCCGCAGGCGCGCAGGACCGAATGGAGCATCTCGCAGACCGAGCCCTTGCCGTCCGTGCCCGCCACGTGCAGGACGCGGAACGACGACTGCGGGTCGCCGAGGCGCGAAAGCAGGGCGCGCATCGTGCCTAGCCCCGGCTTCACGCCGAAGGAGCGGCGCGCGAAGAGCCGCGCCGCGGGATCGTCCGGCGCGCTCACGAAAACGCGGCCCCCGACATGTCCGCCGGCGCGCGCCAGTCGCCGCGCGGAGAAAGCGAAAGGGTGCCGACCTTCGGTCCTGCGGGCGAGGCGTCGCGCTTGAACTGCTGCGAAACGAACCGCTTCAGGAACGTGTCGAGTGCGCGGTCCACCTCGGCGTCGGACGTTCCGCTCCCGAACGCCCGCAGGGCGAAGGCGCGGAGGTTTTCCCTCGTTTCGCCCCACTTGAGGAAATGGTAGAGGAAGAAATCGTGCAGTTCGTAGCGCCCGAGGATGCCCTCGGTCTTCTGGCCCTCCGCGCCGCCCGGAAGGAGCTCGGGGGAGACCGGCGTCGCCACGACGTCGCGCAGGACCGCGGCGAGGGAGGCCGAACCGGCGGCCTCCGCTTCGTCCGCCGCGAAGGAGACGACGTGGCGCACGAGCGTCTTCGGAACGCCGCAGTTGACGCCGTACATCGACATCTGGTCGCCGTTGTACGTGGACCAGCCGAGCGCGATTTCCGAAAGGTCGCCGGTGCCGACGACGAGGCCGCGCTCCTGGTTCGCGAGGTCCATGAGAATCTGCGTGCGCTCGCGGGCCTGCGCGTTTTCGTACGTGACGTCGCGCTCCGCGGGGTCGTGCCCGATGTCTTCGAAATGGCGCTCCACGGCGGGGCCGATCGGCACGGTGCGGAACTCCGCGCCCAGTTCGGAGGCGAGCGCCTCGGCGTTGCCCTTCGTGCGGGCGGTCGTGCCGAAGCCCGGCATCGTCACGGCGAGGACGTCGCCCCTCGGACGCGAAAGGAGGTCGGCGGCGCGGGCGCAGACGAGCAGCGCCAGCGTCGAATCGAGGCCGCCGGAGAGCCCGACGACGAGGCGGCGCGACGCCGTGCGCTCCCAGCGCGCGGCGAGCCCCGAGGCCTGGATGGAGAGGATTTCCGCGCAGCGCGCGGCGCGCTCGGCCCCGCCGGCCGGCACGAACGGGCGCGGATCGAGCCCCGCGAGGGCGAGATCCGGCGAAGGCGGGAGCGCCGGAAGCGCGACAAGCCGCACGGGACGCTCCGGCGCGGCGTCGCAGAAACTCGACCACGAGGCGCGCACGGCGTCGCACCACGCCGGGTTCACGTCCGCCGCGACGGTCTGGGAACCGCGCGCGAAACGCTCCGTTTCGGCGAGGACCCGGCCGTTGAAGGCGACGATCGAATGCCCGGAAAACACCGACTCCGACGTCGATTCGCCGACGCCCGCCCCGGCGAGGAGGTAGACGCCGCAGAGGCGGGCGCTCTGCCCGGCGACGAGCGAGCGGCGGTAGTCGGCCTTCGCGACGAGTTCGTCGCCGGCCGAGAGGTTGAACACCGCGTGGGCGCCGCCGAGCGCGAGGTCGCCGGACGGCGGGCGCACGGACCAGAGGTCCTCGCAGATTTCGACGCCGAAGCGGAACGCGCCGGCTCCCTCCCCGCACGCGAAAACGAGCCCGCCGCCGGCGGGGACGTCCGCGCCGAGGAACCGGACGGCCCCCTCCGCGAGTTCGTGCGCCGGACGGAACTGCCGCTTTTCGTAGAATTCCCGGTAATTCGGGAGGTGCTCCTTCATCGGCAGGCCGAAAAGCCGCCCGCCGCCGGCGACCGCCGCCGCGTTGAAAAGGCGGGGGCCGACGCGGACCGGAAGCCCGAAAACGAGCAGGCACCGGCGCCCCTCCGTCGCGCGCACGAGCCCCGCGGCCGCGCGCTCCGCCGCCGCGAGAAGGGCGCGGTTTTCGAAAAAGTCGCCGCACGTGTAGCCCGTGACCGAAAGTTCCGGGAAGACGACCGCCGCCGCCCCCGCGTCCGCCGCCGCCGCGTACGCTTCGCGGATGCGGGCCGCGTTGAATGCCGGATCGCCGGGCCGCAGTTCCGGACTGCACGCAGCCACTCTGTAAAAGCCGTTCATGTCCGCCATTCTACCACAAGCGTCCGTCTCCGGACGGAACCGGCGCCGCCCGCGGATTCCCCGCCGTTTGCGCGGGCGGGGGCGTTCTGGTATCTTCGGCGCCATGCAAAACGCCATGCCGGAATTGAGGCTTGCGCCGGGTCGGGAGGCTTCCCTCGCGCGGCGCCATCCGTGGATTTTTTCGGGAGCCGTCGCGTCGGCCCCGGCGGGCGCCGCGCCGGGCGACCTCGTGCGCGTCGTCTCCTCTTCGGGCGAGGCGCTCGCGCAGGCGTTCTGGTCGCCCGCGTCGCAGATCCGCGCGCGCGTCCTCTCGTTCGACCCCGCCGAGCCCGGCGTCGCCTCGGAACCCTGGATCGCCTCGAAGATCGCCGCCGCGTGGACGCGCCGGGCCGGGTTCTGGAACCGAGCCTCGCACGACGCCGCCCGCGTCGTCCACGGCGAGGGGGACGGCCTTCCGGGGCTTGTCGTAGACCGCTACGCCGGCGCCCTCTGCGTACAGCTCCTCAGCGCGGGGTTCGACCGCCGCCGCTCGGAAATCGCCGCCGCGCTGCTCGACCTCTTCCCGGACGTTTCGGTCGTCTGGGAGCGCTCGGAGGGCAAGGCACGCGCCCGCGAGGGCCTCGAAGACCGCTGCGGCCTCCTCGCTTCGCGCCCCGGGGCCGCCGCCGTCGATCCGTCCGCGGTCGAAATCGTGCAGGACGGCGTGAAGACCGCGGTCGACCTCGCCTCCGGGCAGAAGACGGGCTCCTACCTCGACCAGGCCGCGAACCGCGCCCGCGTCGGGGCGCTCGCCGCCGGGCTCGACGTGCTGGACGCGTTCTGCTACGACGGCGGCTTCTCGCTCGCCTGCCTCCGCGGCGGCGCGGCGCGCGTCACCGCGCTCGACGCCTCGGAGCCCGCCCTCGCGGCGCTCCGCGCGAACCTCGCGCGCAACGGTCTTTCGGACGCCCCGGTGGAGTGCGTCCGCGGCGATGCGTTCGAAACGCTGCGCCGCTTCCGCGACGCTCGCCGTTCGTTCGATCTCGTGGTGCTCGACCCGCCGAAGCTCGCCGATTCCAGAGCGCGGCTCCCGAAGGCGTGCCGCGCGTACAAGGACCTCAACCGCCTCGCCTTCAAGCTGCTCCGCCCCGGCGGCCTGCTCGCCACGTTCTCGTGCTCCGGCGCGGTGGACCCGGCGCTCTTTTCGACCGTCGTCGCCGAGGCCGCGGTCGAGGCCGGGCGGAACGCGCGCGAACTCGCCCGGTTCGGCCAGGGCCCCGACCATCCGGTCGCCCTTTCCTGCCCCGAGGGCCTGTACCTCAAGGGCCTGCTCTGCTCGGTCGATTGACCGTGGAAGCGCGTCCCGCATCGCCCCCGCGCGCAAGAGCGCGTCGCCCCGAAGGCCGCGGCGGCGAAGCGCCGGCCTCGGCCCCGCGCGCGCGGCTCGCCGGCGCCGCGGCGTTCGCCGCGTCGGCGACGCTGCTTGCGGCCTCCGGCGCGCACTGGGGCTGGCAGATCGGCGCATGGGCGCATCTCGTCCCCGCCGCGACAGGATCCCAGGCGCTCGACTTCGCGCTTCTTGCGCTTGCCGTTTCCGCGTTCTTCGCCTTCGCTCCGAAACGATTCGCGAAACGCGCCGTCCCCACCGCGCTTCTGGCGCTCCTGCTCGCCGGACAGGCGTGGTGCGCCATGCGGGCATGGCCGCACGCGTACGGCGCGCTGCCGTGGGGGATCGACCACGGGGCGACGCTCTTCCGCGTCCGGGAGATGCGCGCCGCGCTCCCCGCACTCGGCGCCTGGACGCCGTGGTGGAACGCCGGGACGGAACACTTCGCGGGCGTCACGAGCGGCGCGCACGGATGGGCGCTCCTCAACCTTCCCCTCTTCCTCGCCCTGCCGCCGGAATCGTGGCAGGCGCCCGCGCTGTGCTTCTGGCTTTTCGCCGGGTTTCCGTGGCTCACGGCGCTCGTGCTGCGGGCGTGCGGCTGGAGCGTCGCGGCGCAGCTCTCGGGCGCCCTGCTTTCGCTCGCGGCGTCGCGGGCGGAGTACCTCTTTTTCTGGCAGTCGGGCAACCTCGGCGCGGCCGTCACGGCCGGCCTCTCGCCCTCGCTCGCCGCGCTCTGCTTCGCCGTCGCGGTGCAACGACGCCATTCATGGCGCCTCGCCGCCGCGCTCGCCGTCGTGGCCGCGCTTTCATGCGCATGGCCGCCCGGCCTCTTTTCCTGCGCCGGCATGGCGCTCGGCGCGGCCGTCGCCGTCCGGGGGCGCCTCGCGCGCGTCCCGAAACGGGCGTGGATCGCCGCCGCGGCCGCCCTCGCCGCGCTCGCGCCGGAACTCCTCGTGCTGCACGGTCCCGCGCGCGGCATCGCCGACTACGCGGCCGGCGGGGCGAAAGCGCCGTTTCTTCCTTCGCTCGGCACCGGCCTTTCGCAGCTCGGGCGGCGGCTTCTCGAAATGCACCCCGGCGTCCTCGTCTTCGGCTTCGCCGCCCTGCCCTTCGCCCGCCGGCCGCGCCGCCTCCGGGCCTTCGCGTTCCCCCTTTTCGCGGTGCTCGCCGCGGTCGCGGTCTCGGTCGGGTTCAAGCGGTCCTCGCAGTTCGACCGCGTGGCGATCCAGCTCGCCTTCGCGGCCGTCTTTCCCGCCGCGCTCGCCGCGGGACGCGCCCTCCGGGGCGACAGAGGGCCGCTCGCCGCCGGAACGGCCGCCGCGCTCCTCGCGCTCGGGATCCGCGTCGCCGCGGCGCACGCCGGAAACGGCGCCGGATTCAAGCTCTGGCAGGCCGAACCCGTCGTGCGGGACTTCGCGCGATGGATCGCGGAAAACGTCCCCCCGGGAGGACGCCTCGCGTTCTCCGGCGAGACCGACTGCGCGCTCGACTGGGGCAAGGGCGCGTACCTGCCGGTCCTCGCCGGGCGCGAAATGATGGGCGACGACTACTACGGCTACCCGAAGGGGCTCACCGAGCGCAACTACCCGCCGCGCGTCTACCGCTCCTCGACGAAGCGCTTCCTCGGCTTTTCGCGCGTCTGGGGCGTCACGCACTGGGCGGTCGTCGATCCGCGCACCCGCCGCTTCTGCGAAACGGAAACGAACCACTTCGCCCTCGCCGCCTCCTTCCCGATGCAAAGCGCCGACGTGCGGGTCTACCGCATCCTCGACGACTGGGCGCGCGGCGATCCGACGCGGTTCTACCGCGGCGAAGGCGAAGTCGAGGCCTCGGAAAACGCCCTTGTCGTGCGGCCCGCGGACCCCGGCGCCGCCGGGCCCCTCGTGCTGCGCTACCGCTGGCGCGACGGCCTGCGCTGCCTCACGCCCGGCGCCGCCATCGCCCCCTTTGACGTCGACGGCAACCTGCGCCTCGTCGCCGTCGCCCCCGGCGGCGCCCCCGAAGTCCGCATCGGCTACCGGCCCCTCCGCCGCCCCCTCGCGCCCGACTTCGACGGACACTACCACCACTAGGCCGCGTCCGCGGCTCCTGCGGCGGGCGCGCTCGCCGAGCGCGCCGGATTTGCCATTTGCGATTTGGGAACGTCGGCTACCGCATCACGAGAACCGTGCCGCCGGGCATGGTGCTGAAGGCGATGCCGGCGGAAACGTCTTCGTCGAAGCCCCAGGTGTCGAAGGCGTCGACGGATCCAGGCGTGGCGTCGCCTCCTGCTGGAAGCGCGGCGGCGGCCACGGCGGCGACTTGCGCGGCCATGTCGGAAGGCCAGTCAAGGTCGGCCAGGGCGGATGCCCCGCCAAAGACGGCGAGGCCGAGAACGGCAGCAATGCGAAAGCTCGTCCACGCACGACATGACGATTGCGCGGGAAAGCGTGATAGACAAACGCGCATAAAATATCAGATTTTGCGAAAAACAAAAATTTCCGTTGACAAAGGCGACGCAATGATGCAGAATTTGATTCATTGAAGAGGTGAACTGAATCATGACAACGATAACCATCCACGTCGAGGACGCATTTGCCGAGGCGCTTCGCGCCCACGCCCGCAATGTCGGAACAAGCATGAACAAGGCGATCAAGGACTTGCTCGGCCCCATGCTCGGGATCCACGAAACGGGCAGTTCCGCCGAGAACAATCCCTTCATGGAATTCTGCGGCATCATTTCCGACAAGGAGGCGGAACGATTGAACGCCGCCGTTGCCGAGCAGCGGAAGATTGACGAGGAGATGTGGAAATGAGCGACACGATCGTTCTCGACTCCAATGCCATTATCGCGCTATTCCATGGCGAGCGCCGCATCGCCGAATTGATGGGCGAATCATTCCGCATTGTCATCCCCGCAGTCGTTTGCGGGGAAATCGACTCCGGAACGCAGGGAAACACCGCAAGGGAGCGGAAAGAGCGCGAAGCGTTTTCCCTGATGCTTGCCAATCCGAAGGTTTTCGTTCATCCCGTGACCAGGGCAAGCGGGGCCTTTTACGCAAAAGTCTTCGCCTACGTGAAATCCGTCGGAAAGCCGATTCCGACCAATGACATCTGGATTGCCGCCGCCACGCTTGAAATTGGCGGACTCATTGTTACCAACGACCGGCATCTTCTGTCGCTTCCGCTCATGCGGACGGCGGGATTCTGACAACCCGGACACCCGTAGCCAATGAAGACGCCGATCGGGGAAATCGCCGCGCTTTGCGGCTTCGAGAGCGACGGCTACCTGAAGGAACTCTTCCGCCGCCGCTTCGGCCGCACCATGCGCGACTGGCGCCGCTCGCCGCCGCAGCGCTGACCGCGGCGGCCGGAATCAGCGGGCGAGGGCGTCGGCCAGGGCGCGACGGCGGGGATTGTCCGGCGAGGGAGCGTAGACGTCGCGCTTGCCGTTCCAGCCGCGCCACTCCCTCTCGACGTCCCAGACGGCGGATTCCCGGAAGGCGTGGTAGCACCAGTCCCAGCCGAGTTCGTCGAGCACTTCGGTGCAGTCCCGGATCCAGTCGCCGGCGCCCTGCGCCCACGTGATGGCGCTCAGTTCGCCGACGAGAATGCGGGCGTGGTGGCGGCGCGCGAAGTCGGCCACCGGCGCGAGCGCCGCCCGGATGGCGTCCTTGTCCCAGCCTTTTTCGGGATTCGGATAGCAAAAGCCGTCCTCCGCCTTTCCCGGCCAGCCGGGGAGCCCCTGGTGCGTGAAGGCCATCGGCGCGTAGCAGTGGGTCGTGTAGACGACGTTGTCCATCGCGAGCGGCGAAAAGTTGCGGAAGCCGGCCGGCTGGCCCATGCCGTTTGGGGCGACGACGATCGTCGCGTCCGGGTCGATTTCGCGGATGGCCTCGGCGGCGGCTTTCTCCAGCGCGTCGAACGGGAACGGCGCCGGTCCGTTCTGCTTGGGTTCGTTCACGAGGTCGTAGCCGTAGATGCGGGGATCGCCGCGGAAGCGGGCGGCGATCTCGCGCCAGATTTCGACGTAGCGCTCCGCGAAGCGCTCCTCGAAGAACATCCGGTTTTCGCCGCGCTTGTTGCGGCCGCCGGGCGTCTGGTGCAGATCGACGACGACGCGCATCCCGTGCGCGGCGGCCCACGGCAGAACATTGGTTTCGAGGATGCCGAGCGTCTCGGCGAGATGGGCGTCGTAGAGCGCCTGGTCGAGCCAGCGCGGGTCGTTGCGCTTCTCGGCGGCGGAGCCGCCCGCCACGAAATCCTGCATCATCTGGTAGCGCACGAGGTTCGCGCCCCAGGAAGCGAGCGTCGCGAAATCGTCCTCGGCGATTTTCGAGACCCTTCCGGCAAGCATGGCGCCGCGGTTGGCCGGACGGGAATCGCGCCCGATTTGCAATCGAGACGATTGTCCACAAACGCCAAATCGCAAATTGTCATTTGTGCCATTGTCGTCCATTTGCGATTTGTGGACATTTGGGATTCGTGAACATTCATCATCCGCGTAGCGGACGATGTAGTCCTGGTTGATCCGCGGGAAAAGGATGCCGAAATCGTCGAGACGGAGGGTGGATAGATCGAATTCGACGCGTCCGTCGCCCTTTTCGAGTCCGAGGACGAGCGTCTCGGATTCGATCGGTCCGATCTGGTCCAGGTCGAAGATCGTTTCGAGGTCGTCCTCCCAGTCGCCGGTGCGCTGCGGCGTACCGGGCCACTTGGTTTCGCCGTCCTGCGTGACGAGCCTCACCATGAACTTGAGGCCCAGCCACTTTTCGGGCGGCACGCCGAGGCCTGCGCCTTTCGCGTGGATGCGGAAGCGAAGGCAGTGGTCGGCGAAAGGGGCGAGATCGAGCGCGGCCGTGGCGACGGCGACCTCGCCCGTCACGCCCTGCGGAATCTCGGCGACGATCCGGTCGCCTTCGCGCCAGACGCCTTCGCCGGAAATCTCCCAGTCGAGTTCGACGAGCGGGATCGTTTCCGCGCGAGGCGGGGGCACGGGTTCGATGGCGGAGGCCGTGCCGCCTAGAAGAGCAAGGGACACTGCGACAAAGGCGGTATTTAGAGGAAGGAGGTGTTTCATGGGGCAAATGGAATCGCCTCGCGCTCCGCGAGGAGACAGGGCGAATCGTAGACGGGGACGTCGAGGTAGCGGACGCAGGAGCGGCAGGGTACGACGCGCTCCGCCGGGAAGTCGTAGACGCGGCCGGAGAGGAGGTCCACCCAGACCGGATCGCGAAGCGGCTCGCAGGAATAGTCCTCGAAGACGGCCGGACGGGTCTCGAAGGAGTCGCCCGGGCGCTCGTAGCGCAGGATGCGCTCGTCGGGCGCCGGCGCGGGGAGCCCGCGCGAACCGACGGCAAGCGCGGGATCGATGAAGTCCCGGCCGTGCGACCAGAAGGCCATTGCGCAGGGTTGAGCCTGCGAATCGGCATGGAAGGCGTACGCGGAGAGCGAGAGATCGACCGAGCGGAAGGAGGTGGGCTGGAGGAGCGG
>Ga0310691_10008641_pt1 | contig 10415 bp, 17 predicted proteins | sample 176DNAGHGlowgp2_FD_203887 | JGI IMG/M metagenome (GOLD analysis project Ga0310691, IMG submission 203887) | Sheep rumen microbial communities from Palmerston North, Manawatu-Wanganui, New Zealand - 1766 DNA GHGlow gp2 (v2) (version 2) | ecosystem: Host-associated > Mammals > Digestive system >...
TCCAAAATACATATTTTTTAAATTAAAAATATATTTAGGTATTAATACCTTTTCATTTTCTGCATCTTTAATACGTTCAACTGTCTGAAATAAATTTGAAAAATTACGATTAATTCTATTAAATACCAAGTCAATATTATCCAACCCTGATATAATCTGATCAATCATTTTTGGAACATTGTCGAGAACAACTTCACAACTTACTCCAAGTAAATTATTAGCAAATGAAATACATTCATTTGATTGTAATTCTGTAGCTTTATCGGCTATTTCATAAGCATTTAGTAAATTAATAATAACACTATCTGCTTCTAAAAACTTAGAATAAAGTTCATCAAATGGGATAACATCATTCGTGCTTTTCATCTTTAAATTTGCAGCAATACTAAGCGCCATGATAAATACCTTTATTTATTATAAAATTTATACACGTGTGTATAGTATGCTTGAAATAGTACTTCACTACGCCTCTACTTCTTAATGCGAGGGAAATGTATTGGGATGAATAAGCGCAACCTTGTGAAGGGTTTTTCATGATAGAATATGTGTAGATTTCCTCACCGATTCGGTTCTCACCCTATACATATTCTATCATGATTTTTAATTTTCTTTTGGAAGATAGTCTTGGTAGATCAAAAGGAATGATCATGAAATGCGATCACAAATATGAAAAGATCTCTACTCCTTACACAGAAGCTAAGGTACGCTCGAAAGGGATCTCAAGGCAACAAGGTGGAGTCTATTGTGACTATGACGACACATGTTGTGATGAGAACTGTTTCAAACACATTGAAAAGAAAGGTATCATTGATGGATATCTCGAAAATTAAGAAAGAAACGTAACAATGGATTCAGCTCTTGCGTTTATTTTATTCAACCTGATGTTCTTCGGAATACCTATCCTATTCTTTTTCATTCTGATTAAAGTGTTTGAATCTATTGACAGTATCGATCCTTACGCTAACAAGAAAAACGATAAGGAAAACTATCATTGACTTTTCAAAAATTAAGTAATGGAAAACAAGTTCACGAATTTTCATAATAGCAGAAAGGAACATCATGCGAAGCATACAAAAAAATAGATTTATGGATCCTAAAGAATATAGTAAGATCATTGTTGAGAGAATGTCACAAGCCAAGTATGATCATTACGAAGATAAAATTGCTATCTGTATAGATAGAATCAATACCTGGGGAGAGACAGATCAATTACTCAGAAATCTTGTTCACGAATTAGAAGATACTTATGTAGATGAACTTATTAAAGTTAATATAGATGATAACAATATCCTTCACATCGAATACACAGCTGGTTATGATTCAGAAAATGGTGTATCAAGATATCTTGTGTGTCCTGCTTCTTATCTATTTCTATCATTAACAGAAGCTAAAAGTGATTGGGATGATATGTGGAAGAAAATATCGGATGCTCAAGATGAAAAAGAACGTGAAGTAAAGAAAAATGAAAGATATCAACTATTTCTTAAATTAAAAGAAGAGTTTGAATAATATAAAGTGAAGAGGTGCCCGAGTGGTTTAAGGGAGCTGTCTACTAAACAGCCGAGGAGTAAAATCCTCCGTGGGTTCAAATCCCACCCTCTTCGCCATTTGGTGTGATGATGCAATTGGCAGACGTGGCTGTCTCAAAAACAGCTTTTTGTGGGTTCGAATCCCACTCACACTACCATTTATTTTTGGAGAATAATTTATGTACTATACTTCATATTTTGCAAACTTTGGAAAAATACCAATTGGTTTAATTCCTATATCTATTTGTGGCAAAGCTCCGGATTGGTGGAGAAAATTGCAATATAAAAAATTAGCACCATCTTGGAGTATATGGAGTGAATGGAAATACGATCATCACAATAATGAAATTTATACAGCCAGGTTCAATAATGAAATTCTCGCAAATCTGGATGTGAATATTGTTATGAAGCAATTATTAGAATTAACAGAAGGAAAACCTTTCTGTTTAATGTGCTATGAAAAACCTGGAGATTTTTGTCACAGGCATTTAGTTGCTGATTGGATGAAATCTGCTGGTATTAACATAGAAGAATACATGGTGTGATGGCTGAGCTTGGTCCAAGGCAACGGTCTGCAAAATCGTAAAACCGTGAGTTCGAATCTCACTCACACCTCCATATGGAATTGTAGTTTAAATACTCGACCACCACCATAGAGTATGAAGAATACAAGATACTGCAGTGTCTTGAGATCTAGGTATCCAATCCTAGCAGTTCCACCATTTTTATTTTAATTATATATTACATTAATAGATTGGATCTGTAGCTCAGCGGTTAGAGCAGGAGTCTCATAAACTCTTGGTCGCTGGTTCGAACCCGGCCAGATCCACCATTTTAATGAGACAGTAGCTCAGTAGGTAGAGCAGGTAAAAATGTATCCGGTTACGGGTACTAACAGCAATCTTCTTTGCGCTGATAACGCCCTTGTCGTTGGTTCAAATCCAACCTGTCTCACCATTTTGGACGATTAGCTCAGCTGGTTAGAGCGTCATGTTTACACCGTGAATGTCGGCGGTTCGAATCCGTCATCGTCCACCAATTTGTCCCTTCCTGATAATAAAGCTTATTGTCTTTATTGTCTTATTAGCCTAGTCTGCTCTCCTTAATCGGAGAGCAGACTTTTTTATCATTTTATCTTTATAAAGGAGAGAATATATGAAAGACTGGAATCATGAATTAGAGTTACTTGGATGCAAATATACTTATGATGAAATTATAGAAATTTTAAATAAATTTCTTGGTTCACTTTCTTTAAATGAACTTAAATTAATCAGAAAAGATATTAATGAGTTGTTTGATAAAAAGGAAAACAATCTTGCAGAAAGAAATAATTAAAAAAGGAGAATAAAATGTTTAATGTTGAACCGTTCATTCATATGGCTGATACCGATATTAAAAGAATTAAATCTGAATTAGATTTTATTTCGAAGATTTATGAATCAGTAAATATTCCACATGAACCTGATCAAATCTTTCTTTCAAATATTTGTTCTATTCTCAAAGCTATGAAATACAGACTTAATAATCTTATTCTTGAGTATGAACAAGAAAAGAAAGCAATTGATAGAGGTGTGATTCTGGATATCGATATTACAGTCATTCCATATCAATTAGACATGACGCGTCTTGATCTACGTAAATTACATACGTACAATAGACAGATTTTTGAAATAATTGCACAAAAACTTAATCCTTTACTGGAATTGTATTTGAAACAATATAACAATTCTAAAGAGCATACATATCTTGATGAGCAAATAAAACAAATTGAAGAGATGTGCTATGATTGCCACAAATATGCAGGTAATATGCTAGTTGCATTCAACACTTATACAGTATCTTCTTTCATGGAAGAAAAACAAAAACAAATTAAATGCTAGGAGATGAGCATGAATACCACTTCACTTATTAACATGGCTAACAATGATCTTAAATATATTGCCGGTGAATTGAATTTTGTTGACGATATATTAAACACAACTCAAGATACTAATTCTGCATTTGTGAATAGTATTCGAGAAACATTGGAAGCTTATAAGCAAAATATCAATACAATTATAAAAAGATATCTTGATACAAAGAAAGATATAAAAAACAAAGCTTTTGAAAATATCTGTAATATTAATACAGATCAATTACCTATGGATGATAGGTCTCTAAATAAAGTTAGAAACTATGATAGGCAAATATTCAACCTTACCCGTATACAATTTCATGTTTATGTGAATTGGTACTTAGAGCACTATGACCCAGATCATAATAACTATCCAGCAATTCAAAAAATAGAGCAGTTGTGTGCTCAACTCATTGATAATGCTAATACAATGAAAATATCGTTCAACACTTATGTTGTACGCAAACACGAACAAGGAAAAATAAAATGAGAGATATCATTTTCAACATTCTTCGTAACCCGCTTTACATGTTTTGGGCATGTCTTATTCTTCACATTTATGCTGATTTTCATCTTCAGGGGATATTGGGAAGTTACAAATGTAAAGATTACTGGAATGTACCAGATAATCCAACACCCCACATGTATTGGAGAGATTGGTTTTCTGCTCTTGTTATTCATTCAATTGAATGGAGTGCAATCACATTCTTCCCATTAATCTTTACACTCCATCCTGTCGTTTGGAGTATCTATGTGATTGGTAATGCGTTTGTCCATGCAATAATTGATCACATGAAAGCTAACCTTCAGTACATCAATCTTAATCAGGATCAGATGGCACATTTCTTCCAGATCATTGGTACACTTATTGGTTGGTGTCTTACTAATAACATCGATGCTAGCTTAAAGGCTGTTATTCAGTAAGGAGAAAAATGAAACCTAAGAAATATCGTACTCTAGATAGAATGGTGGAGGAAGCTGCTGATAGCGCAATTAGCAATATGACTCCTGAAGAACTAGAGGAGTTAGATAGACTCTTAAACAAAATAGATGGGAATCATAAAACAATTTCCATAACCAGAGCAACCACTTGTATCCACTGTCCTTGCTGTGGGCACGAGATTAGAATTAAGGAGAAATAAAATGGTTTCGTTTGATGGTAAAGAGTATAAACCCAGCCTGTGTTCTAAGTTAAAAGAATGGTTTGTCAAATGGTTCTCAAGAAAACCAAAATCTATTCTCAAAACCCCACTTATTGATGCTATAGATCCAAAGAAATGTGTACTTGAGTTGGATACAAAAATATTCAAAGATTCTGATCTTACTACTATGGCTAAGCTTAGAGAAGAATTTCTCATAAAGAAATATCACCTCATCGGTAGTCATAACGCCATGATCAGTGCTATGAATGATGATGTAAACAATTTCAAACATTTTGCTGAGAATTGTGTCAACATGAAATCTCAGTTCAAAATTCTAAGCAATTTCTTTGAACTAATCAAAGAAGGACCTACCAAGGAGTGGGTTGAAAATCCTGGTCTTGGTACTCAGAAAATGAATGATGCCATCAATGCATTGAATCTTCTGATTCGTTGTAATAACGATATTGAGAAATCTTACAACACTCACATTAAGAAACTTCAAGCAAAAATCTTAAACAGATCTGTTCTTATTGGAGATCTTACTCGTGCAGAAAATATGGACGAACTCAAATCTGCTGAGAAAGATTACAAGAATAGATCAAAACAAAAAATCACTAAGGAGAAACAATCATGAGCGAAACGACCAGTCACATCATCACGGATCCTGAGAATGTTGGAAAATTCTTTGAGGATCCCAAAACTAAAAACGATACAATCATTTCGTTTGTTCCAGGAAGAGACAAAACTGAAACAAATGCAATTGTGGTTTGGGGTGGAAATGTCACAGAAAACGATCTTTACAAAGTCATGGAGAAATTCAATCTTCCTGATTTGCATCATTGTTCAGTTGCACTTCGTCCAGATTTTACTCATCCATCTCTCAAACTCGCAACGAATGATATGAAGCTGAAACCGCATGATCTCGTCTGTTTCAATGGATGTGAAATTAATCTGACTATTCCGCCTGAACATATTAGGCAGGATCGCTATCGTACCATTTATAGTTACAGTGGAGATCCTTTTGCTAAGATCAACATTGTACAAAAAGTTCAGGAAAAACTTCCTGCTAACGACAACTTTAAGAAATAATTATGAGTAAAGTTGTAGTTTGTCCATTCTGCTCAAGCTGGAATGTAAAGCATATTGAAACAGCTGATAGCGGGAAAAGTGAAAAGGCACCTATTTCACGGATTTATCAATGCAAAAATTGCAAAAACAAATTTGCTGAACGTTATGATATCAAATTCGTAAAAATTGAAAAAGTAAATCGATGAAAGTAATAAAAGCAGGAGCTCTTAACTGAGCTCCTGTTTCTTTTTTGTATTTAAAGAAGATACTATACTTAATCAATTATAAGTAAGGAGAATAAAAATGATAAAACTAAAAAATAAAACAGTTTTAATTACTGGTGGTGGTGGATTTATCGGAACAAATCTTTGTGCAGTATTACTTAACGAAGGTTATCATGTTCTCTGCTTAGATGATTTTTCTACAGGATCCAGAAGTAATGTTTACCAATTTGCACCATATCGTAACTTTTCTATTATTGATTGGGATGTGATTGAACCTATATCAGTTCATACAGATTACATTATCAATCTAGCTTGTCCTGCTAGTCCTATACATTATCAAAAAGATGCTATTCGAACAATTCGTACTAATGTCCAAGGTACAATCAATATGCTTGAATTAGCTAAAAGATTAAATGTGCCAATCTTACAAGCATCTACTTCTGAAGTCTATGGAGATCCTAAAGAACATCCCCAAGTAGAATCATATTGGGGTAATGTTAATCCTATCGGCTTAAGAAGCTGCTATGATGAAGGTAAGAGATGTGCTGAAGCTTTATGCTTTAGCTATCACAGGCAGTATAATGTACAAGTTAAAGTGATCCGTATTTTTAATACCTATGGTCCCATGATGCAAGAAAATGATGGTAGAGTTATTTCCAACTTTATCTGTCAAGCATTACGAAATGAAGATATTACTATTTATGGTGATGGATCCCAGACTAGAAGCTTCTGCTATGTTAGTGATTTGGTTAGAGGAATTCTTGCTATGCTTTTCTCTGACTCTTCTATTACAGGACCTGTCAATTTCGGGAATCCAAATGAATGTACAATTAAATCAATTGCTGAAAAAATCATAAAACTAACAAATTCATCATCTAATATTGTATATAAAGATTTACCCAAAGATGATCCTACTAAACGTAAACCAGATATTGGACTTGCAAATACCTTGTTTAACTGGGAACCTACTGTATCGTTAGATGAGGGATTAAGAAAAACAATTACATATTTTAGAAGAAGATTTAACTTAGCTGTAAACGAATCTAATCAAAAATCTCTTGATACTTTTACCTATCAGGATGCTGTCAATATGCTTAAGAAAAAATAACATCATTACTAGACTACCCTTAATTGGGTAGTCTAGTGTTGTTCAAAATTTATAACGTATATATTACTCTAGTGAAGAACCAATAAAAGTTATTGGTTCAATAAACTAACATAAGGAGTAATACCTATGAGCTGTGATTGCACCGAGAAAACTGTCAACGCCAACGTCAACGTCAAAGCCCCGCAGACGAATGTGTCTCATACAGGATTCAGTTTCGAAGTCGAAGAACTCAACTATGGCCCCGTGAGTCTGAAAGGACTCAAAGGAAATTTCGGATCGACCATTACGGACGAGAACGTTCGTCTGCAATGCGACTTTGTTGGAAAGCTGTTCCAGCAGCTGGTCGGAAAGTTTGGTGATGCGATTGTTGACAATATCAAAGTCAACTCTGAGCGTCAGCGTCAGCGTATCAAGAACGATGATCGCGACTTCGAAGCAGAGCACAAGTACGATGATGCCAAAGAAAAACGGCGTCAGGAAGAACACGAGGCCGATCTCAAGTACAAGGAGAGCCAGACGGAGTACTACAAGAAGCAGGCTGAGTACTATGATGCTCAGTCAAAAGCACAGAAAAACTGATATATCACTGAGGTGGTAGTATCGAAGAACCATCAGTATTTCTACTGATGGTTCTTTTTTTGTATCTTAATAATAATATGTAGTAGTACGTAATTGATTGATAAATTAAAATATCATGAATAAAGAATTACTTGAAGCTTTTAAGCTTTATGAAAAAATGATAGAAGAAAAATTAAATCAAAAAGAAGATGATCTATCTTTAAAACAAAGATTGTATTTTGGTTTATTTTTCTTTTTTATTTCTTATTCTATACTAATCACAATTGGATTAGCGATAGGAATTCTTAAATAAATTATATCATTAGAAAACAAAATAATACTCTCCCATAGTTCAGTTGGTAGAACGGTAGACTGTTAATCTATATGTCCTAGGTTCGAGTCCTAGTGGGGGAGCCATTTTTGCGGAGCCGTAGCATAATTGGTTAATGCACCACCCTGTCACGGTGGCTACTGAGGGTTCGAGTCCCTTCGGCTTCGCCATTTTGATTTTAACACATTAATATAAAGGACACATGTATGAAGAAATTATTTGCTATGTTATTTGGAGCATTAGCTCTAAATTTATCTGCTGGTCAGGTATATGACATTGAGCAAGTTTGGTACACCAATGAACAGAATAATGGCATGAGTCAGGGAAGTTATTATTTAATAAATCTTAAACAAAACAGTAAGATTTATTTAACTGATTATCTTAATAACATTTATTCTGGTCTTCAAACTGAAACGTTTAAAGCAATGGGCATCAAAGAATATGGTTATTACATCAATGGGGATTTAACTAATAACCACGCTACTTCAGTTGATAATGCTACATCTTTAGATAGTTATACTTATTATGATAAAGATGGTATTAAGCAAACTTATAATAGAAATGCCTACTATCTTGGTGATTTTAAAGCCGGATCTCAAATTGAAGTTTACCTCTCTGATGGTACTACCCAAGTTTCTTCCTGGACTCCTGTTGAAGGAGCTTATACAAGTAGAATCGAAGGAAGAAAAGATGCTCTAAATAAAGATATGCCTGTTGCACAATTATTCATGTATAACAGTACTGGATATGAAGTTAACTTTGGTTTACTTACTGCTGCTTCTGATCTTCCAGTTATTCAAGAAGGTGGTGGTGGAACAATGGGTTCCCCTCTTCCTGCTCCTATCACTACATTACTCATTGCCTGTGGGCTTGGTGGATTACTCATGATCTCTAAAAGAAAACAATTCGCTAAGGGAAGATAAATGTTTCTTCTTATATATGGATGGATTGTTACAACTATATGTTTAATCGGAACAGTTCTGAATGTAAAAAAGATTCAGTTCTGTTTTGTTTTATGGACTATAGGTAATTTCTTATGGCTAATATTAGACTTGTATAATAAGGTATATAGTAGAAGTTTGCTAGATATCATACAACTGGTATTAGCCATATGGGGTTATGTAGCCTGGAAAAAAGAAAATAAATCTTAAATCTTCTAACTTTAACTTGCGAAAGGAATATTGCTATGAAGAAGTTCCTCATGGCTGCAGTTGCAGCTACACTCGTTTTCACCGCATGTGAAAAGCAAAAGAAAGCAGCTGAACCTGCTGAAACCGTAACGAACAATACTACTGCTGTAGCTGGAGCAGAAGTTAAAACTGCTACCCTGGTTGTAGAAAATACTATTTCTGCTGACAAGCAGTATATGTTTAATAAGTACGGAAAAGATTACAGATTCTTCGAATCTCAGATCGTTCTGAAGAACTACCTCAACAAAGAAAACGATGGTTCTATCGAAAGTATTACTAACGTTTTCCAAGTTGTCGATATGACAGAAGATCAGAAGAGTGCTGATGTATTTGTTGTTCTTATCACGCACAAGCTTTCTGGTGAAACCATTTATGACGTTAAAGAAGGCTTCTGGATTGAAGACGAATTGCTGAATGACGAAGCTATCACTGTAAAGTTTACTCAGGCTTACGCAAATCTGATGGCTACTAATTTCCCAAAGCCATTCTCTAAGCATGTTGTTTTGAGAAAGGAAGTAGGTTCGAAGGAAGCAAATGCACAGTTTATTTTCGGTAACACTCATCTCTGCTACTATGTTGATGCTGTGACAGGCGCAGTTTCTGACAAGAATCCTGCATTCGAGAATATCGAAGGTTTTAAAGCTCCTCTCGGAGAATGGCCATAATGAAAAAGTTTTTCTTATTTATTGCGATGTGTGTACTAGTGTTAGTACACACATCGTGTACCACAACAGCTTCATTAAGAATTCTTATACCTGAAGATTTGATTACATCAGATCAAGAGTATATGAAAAAGAATTACGGTACAGATTACAGATGGTATGAATCTAGTGCTGTATTGTTCAATTATCTTGATAATGAAAATTGTGGTGGTACTATTATTGAGCTGACCAACATCTTTATGATTAGATCTGATAAAGATAGTTATGATACAAATATTATTATGTTTAGACATACTATCGAAGGAGATGAAATTCAAATACTTCCATCTCATTGGGTCGAAGAAGATGTCTTCATTATTCCTGAAAAAGTAAATATTACTTTTAAAGAAGCTTGCTTAATAACTAAAAATTCTAATCCAAGATTACATACGAAACATGTTGTTTTAAGAAAGCAACTTGGACCAAATGATACTGATCCGCAATTCATCTTTGGTAATAATCATGGATTACTATTTGTAGATGCTTCAACAGGAGTATTGAAGTATGATAGCCCTGCTTTCGAAAGAACAGGTTTTGTAACTTGGTTAGGTGAATGGCCTTATTAAAATTCAAAAAAATTTGGAATATATATTTCTACAGTGTCAAAACGGATATGAAGTCGTCTAAAGCAGGACACCTTAACGGGAAATGGGATTAGCAGCTCCACCAT
>Ga0310691_10008642_pt1 | contig 10415 bp, 9 predicted proteins | sample 176DNAGHGlowgp2_FD_203887 | JGI IMG/M metagenome (GOLD analysis project Ga0310691, IMG submission 203887) | Sheep rumen microbial communities from Palmerston North, Manawatu-Wanganui, New Zealand - 1766 DNA GHGlow gp2 (v2) (version 2) | ecosystem: Host-associated > Mammals > Digestive system >...
TAAAACTGCGAGCGCGGGACCGGAGGGATTCCGCCGTTGATTTGGTAGTTTCAAATCAACGGATACAATCGCAATGCAAGGATCGATAAATACCATGACTCTAAAGGAACTCGAAAAAGGCAAATCCGCCGTTATCTCTAAAGTTGGGGGAGAGGGAAGTCTCCGCCAACATTTTCTCGATATGGGAGTTATTCCCGGAGCTGAGATCACGGTGATCAAATACGCTCCGATGGGCGATCCCGTGGAACTGATGATCCACGGCTACGAACTGACGCTGCGTCTTGACGATGCCGCCAGGATCGACATAGACGAATCCACGATCCATATACACGATGCATCGGATGAGACCGCACCCGCCAAGTACAAAGAACTCACAAATCACGCCGACCATCCCGGACTCGGTGAAGACGGTAAGTACCACGAGAAGGCTTCCGAAAAGCCGCTTCCCGAAGGGACTACCTTAACGTTTGCCCTTGCAGGCAACCAGAACTGCGGTAAAACGACGCTTTTCAATCAGCTGACCGGTTCCAATCAGCATGTCGGCAACTTCCCGGGTGTTACCGTAGATCAGAAAAGCGGTGTCATAAAAGGTCATTCCGACACGCTTGTCACCGACCTTCCCGGAATCTATTCCCTTTCCCCCTATACGAGCGAGGAGATAGTATCGCGAGAATTCATATTGCAGGAAAAACCCACCGGTATCATAAACATCGTCGACGCCACCAATATAGAGAGAAACCTGTATCTTACCATGCAGCTCATGGAACTTGAGATCCCGATGGTGCTCGCCCTTAACATGATGGATGAAGTTCGCGGAAACGGCGGTTCCATACGTATAAATGCGATGGAAGAAGCACTCGGCATTCCCGTTGTGCCTATTTCGGCTGCCAAGGGCGAAGGTGTCGGAGAACTTGTCGATCACGCCCTTCACATCGCCAAATATCAGGAAAAGCCCGGTCGCACGGACTTTTGTGACAAGGACGACAACGGCGGTGCGGTACACAGATGTCTTCACGGCATCATGCATCTCATAGAAGATCATGCCATCGCCGCAGGCATTCCGGTGCGCTTTGCCGCGGCCAAACTTGCGGAAGGCGACAAACTTATAGAGGATGCTCTCGGTCTCAACGAAAACGAGAAAGACATGCTGGGCCACATCGTGCTTGAGATGGAAAAAGAACGCGGACTCGACCGCGCGGCAGCGATAGCCGACATGCGCTTTTCTTTTATCCGCAAACTTTGTGACAAAGCCGTCGTTAAACCTCGCGAATCCAAAGAACGTGTAAGAAGTGCTAAGCTTGATAAGATCCTTACCGGCAAATATACCGCCATCCCGATGTTTGTGATCATCATGCTCACGGTGTTTTTCTTAACATTCAATGTCATAGGCACATTTTTGCAGGATCTTATCCAGATGGGTATCGATGCGCTGGCATCGCTTACTGCGGATCTTTTTGATAAACTGAACGTAAATATGACCGTCAGGTCTCTTGTTTTGGACGGCGTATTTGAAGGTGTCGGAAGCGTTGTAAGTTTTGTGCCGATAATCGTGACACTTTTCTTTTTCCTGTCGATGCTCGAAGACAGCGGCTATATGGCAAGAGTTGCGTTCGTGATGGACAAACTCCTAAGAAAACTCGGTCTTTCCGGCCGCAGTATCGTGCCGATGCTGATAGGATTCGGCTGTACGGTGCCGGGCGTTATGGCAAGCCGCACGCTTCCTTCAAACCGCGACCGTAAGATGACGATACTGTTGACTCCGTTCATGAGCTGCTCGGCAAAACTTCCCATCTACGGGTTCTTTACTGCGGTCTTTTTTAAGGAAACCGCGGGACTTGTTATGACGGGACTTTATTTTGTGGGCATCCTGGTGGGCATTTTGGTGGCACTTGTATTCAAACATACCCTATTTAAAGGCGAGCCCGTCCCGTTTGTTATGGAACTTCCAAATTACAGAATCCCCGGTCTTAAGAACGTTGTCCACCTCCTGTGGGATAAGGCCAAAGACTTTCTGCAGCGCGCCTTTTCTATCATATTTGTCGCCACGATCGTTGTCTGGGCACTTCAGAGCTTTGATTTCGGATTAAACCTTGTGTCTGATGTTTCAGACAGCATACTCGCATCGGTGGCCGGCCTGATAGCACCTGTGTTTGCACCGATGGGATGCAACGATTTTCGTATTTCGACCGCTCTCATTACGGGCTTTATTGCAAAAGAAAGCGTTGTATCCTCCCTTCTCGTTCTGTTTGGCGGAAGAGAAGCGGTAATGGGAGTGCTGACACCGTTTTCCGCCATGGCACTTTTGATCTTCTGTCTGTTATATACGCCGTGCGTTGCCGCTATAGCTTCGGTAAAACGTGAACTTGGCGTAAAATGGGCACTTTTTATGGCGGGCTTCCAGTGCGTTGTCGCATGGATCGCAGCCGTGATCGTTTATCTGGCGGGAACCGCCATCTTTGGGTAAATACAAAATGAATCTTGCAAGTATAATAATTTTGTGTATAGTGTTTTTAGGTGTTGCGGCAGCAGTCGTTTATATGATCGTTCGCGCCGCAAAGGGCAAGAACATCACTTGCAGCGGCAACTGCGCGGGTTGCGCCGTAGGCTGCGCCGGAAAGAAATTTAAAAAATAGAAAGAGGTTACAGATCATATGATTTCAGAAATAAAAGATCAGCTTGTAAACGGCATTATCCCGTTTTGGAAAAGCTTAAGAGATGATGAGTTCGGCGGATATTACGGATATATGGATTATGAGACTCTTACGGTAGACAAGAAAGCCGTTAAGGGCTGTATCCTTCACTCCAGGATCCTCTGGTTCTTTTCAAATGCATATATGGTCCTTAAAGACAATACCCTGCTTGATGAGGCGCGCCATGCCTATGCGTTTGTAAAAGATCACTGTCTCGATGCCGAAAACGGCGGCATTTACTGGGCTCTTAATTACGACGGTACCGTGTACGACAATCTCAAGCACACCTACAACCAGGCCTTTTGTATTTATGCGCTTTCGTCATATTATGATGCAACGGGCGATCGTGAAGCACTGGAAAAAGCATACGCTCTTTATCATCTTATCGAGAGCAAGTGCAGAGATGCCAACGGTTATCTTGAAGCTTTCACTGTTGACTTTAAGCCCGCAGAAAACGACTTTTTATCCGAAAACGGCGTAATGGCGGACCGTACCATGAACACACTCCTTCATGTACTCGAAGCTTACACCGAACTTTATCGTGTGGACGGATCAAGGGATGTGGGTTCATCCCTTCGCGGTATTTTTGACATATTTATCAAACACATCTATAACCCCGAGCGTAAGCGCCAGGAAGTGTTCTTTGACATGGATTACAATACGCTCATCGACCTTCATTCTTACGGTCACGATATAGAAACTTCATGGCTCATGGACAGGTCTTTGGAAGTATTGAACGATGAATTCTATAAGGTTAAACTTGCACCGGTCACAAAAGCGCTTGCCGAGAATGTATACGATCTTGCATTTGACGGACATTCTCTGTACAACGAATGTGAGAGGGGCGTAAACAATACCCTCCGTGTATGGTGGGTTCAGGCCGAAACGGTAGTGGGATTTGTAAATGCCTATCAAAAGACGGGTGAAGACAAATATCTTGATGCGGCAAAGTCGTGCTGGGAATACATAAGAGATGTCATCATCGACAAGCGTCCCGGAAGCGAATGGTTAAGTGAAGTCGACGACAATGGCGTCTGCATCACCAAGAAGCCTATCGTGGAGCCCTGGAAATGCCCGTATCACAACGGACGTATGTGCCTTGAAATTATAAAAAGAGGCATTGATAGATGAGCGTCATAAGGGACTTCGACCCGCTTTTTCTTTTAACCTGTCTATTTTCTTGGTGACCGACCGCTTGTACACGATGATCGTCATAATGATCGCCATCAGAAATGCCATCGACACATCGAATATCGAGTGCTGCTTAAGAAACATCGTGGATAAGATGATCAGCACACATATGATAAAAGAAGGTATCCTGAAACATTTTTTATGCTTCGTGTAGCTGCAGTGCGTGATGCAAAGGTGTGCACCGATCGAGTTGTAGACATGAATGCTGGGCCAGAGGTTCGTGGGCGTATCGGTGTGATAGAGGTTCTCGACCATCCGGGTAAACATGTTGTCACGCGGCATCACAAGGGGACGCAGGTTGTGGCCGTTGGGCCAGATCGTTGATATCAGCAAAAATATCGTCATTCCGGTACAAAGAAAAACCAGTGACTTGTAATATTCATGCTTGTCCGTGAAAAAAGCCGCACCCACACATGCGAATACATAGACAAACCACGCAAGATACGGGATTATGAATATCTCGCAAAACGGGATCATGTCGTCGAGGGGTGTGTATATCAGTCTGTATGTAGTTACTTTTTTCTCAAGCAGCGAAAACCACGTAAGATATATTGCCATATAAATGAACAGCGGTATCGCGTGCTTGTACTTTTCGTAGAATTGTTTCATGCCTGCCGATTTCTAAGGAAACGTAGTACTCCGGGTACAACACTTACCCTGATATGGTCGGAAGTAGTGTAAACTTCGCCGTCGGTGTGCACCCACATGGGGATATCCGTTTTAACTTCGTAACTCTTTACATGATAGATCTTTACGTGCTTGTTGGTGACATGCGTTCCCTTTGATGCCGTGGGAATAACGCCCAGCGCAGCAAGAGAAGATATGTTGTTGATAACACATATATCCAAAAATCCGTCGTCGGGAACGGCTTCGGGAGCGAATTTATATCCGCCGCCTTCATAGCAGGTATTCATGCCCACCACAAAACGCAGTTTCTTAAACTCGATCTTTTCGCCGTTATCAAGCGTCAGAACGGCATTTGGTGTTTTGGAACCGAGAATTATCTTTAAAGAAATGAGCACGTAAATGAGCTTTCCGAGTCCGATCCTGTTTAAGAAATCCTTGGACTTCGAGGCAAGTGCCCGCTCACAGATGGCTGCGTCAAATCCGATACCGCAGCTTACGTCAAAGTATCTTACCTTGGCAACATCACCGTTTCCTATCTGCGAACGCTCATCGCCTATGGTTAAATATTCGAGCTTTCCAAGGTCGTAAAGGAGCGGTTCTTTTACCGCAAGTATATCCTTCAGGTTCTCGATGGGATCCGCACTGTAGGCAAGCGATCTTGCAAAATCGTTACCCGATCCGGTGGGGATATATCCGATATTTACTTTCGAAAAATCGCTTATTCCCTGCAAGGCTTCATCAAGCGTACCGTCGCCGCCTAAGATGATCACATTGATAGGGCCGTCGCCGGTATGATATTTATCGATGGCTTCACCGACAAGCTCAGCCACATGTCCCTGCTTGTTGGAAAAAGAAACATCGTACTCGACCGCGTTTTCTTTTAAATATCCTTCAACACTGTTCCAGACCTTGATCCCAAGTCCCGAGCGGGAAGCGGGGTTACAAATAAAATGATATTTTGCCATCGGACCCACCTATTTCGCATAAAAACGATAAATGTGTATCATTTTTATGATATCACTTCGGGGTAAGCGTGGCAAGATGAACGGGCAGTCGGAATACTGCCGTAACGGGAAAGCGAACAGCGCTGTAAATTGTTTTGCAAATTATCGATTACTAATATATAATTACTTTCAAAATAATTTTTAGGAGAGAGACCATGTATTCTTTTGATGAAATCACCAAAGTCGATCCCGAGATCGCGCAGGCGATAAAGGACGAGCAGCAAAGACAGAACGATCACATCGAGCTCATCGCATCGGAAAACTGGGTAAGTCATGCAGTTATGGCTGCAATGGGAAGCCCTCTTACCAACAAGTATGCAGAAGGTTATCCCGGAAAGCGTTATTACGGCGGATGTGAATGTGTAGACGTTGTTGAAACTCTTGCAATAGAGCGTGCCAAAGAACTTTTCGGATGCGACTATGCAAATGTTCAGCCTCACTCAGGTGCCCAGGCAAACCTTGCCGTTCAGTTTGCGATCTGCAACCCCGGCGATACCATAATGGGTATGAACCTCGACCACGGCGGACACCTTACACACGGTAGCCCGGTCAACATTTCCGGTAAATACTTCAACATCGTTCCTTACGGCGTAAACGACGACGGTTTCATCGATTATGATAAAATGTATGCACTTGCCATGGAATGCAAGCCCAAGATGATCATCGCAGGCGCTTCCGCATACGCAAGAGCAATAGATTTCAAGAAATTCAGAAAAGCAGCCGACGATTGCGGCGCGGTTCTGATGGTTGATATGGCACATATCGCAGGTCTTGTTGCAGCAGGACTTCACGAAAGCCCCATCGGAATAGCGGACGTTGTTACAACCACAACCCACAAGACTCTTCGCGGTCCCCGTGGCGGTCTTATCCTGTGCAATCAGGAAGCGGCTGACAAGTATAACTTCAACAAGGCTATTTTCCCCGGTATCCAGGGCGGCCCTCTTATGCATGTTATCGCTGCCAAGGCTGTTTGCTTTAAGGAAGCGCTCACTCCCGAATTTAAAGCTTATCAGCAGCAGATCATCGATAACGCCCAGGCTCTTTGCAAGGGGCTTATGTCAAGAGGCGTCAAGATTGTATCCGGCGGTACCGATAACCACCTGATGCTTGTGGATCTTACAAACTTTGAACTCACCGGTAAGGCGGTTGAGAAGTGGCTTGATGCGGCCCATATCACAGCCAACAAGAACACCATTCCCAACGATCCTCAGAAGCCCTTCGTTACCAGCGGTATCAGACTCGGAACTCCCGCAGTTACAAGCCGTGGCATGAAGACTGAAGATATGGATGTTATCGCAGACTGCATCGCCAACATCATCAAAGGCGGTGAGGCTGCCGTTGAGCCTACCAAGGCACGTATCCTTGAATTAACGAGAAAATATCCCTTAGGAACCATCGATCAGTAAAACTGATCGATGACCGCAACAGCATGTTTTACGGAGTAAAACTGCGAGTGCGGGGCCGGAGGCATTCCGCCGTAACCGAGGTCTTTTCGAGGTTACGGTTGTTCAATCTTGCAAATACATAAGAAGGGGAAGTGTTGTCTATTTTGCACAACGTTTCCCCTTCTTTTATGTAAAAAATGTCAAAATAAAGGTTGCTTTTACCCGGGCGCTATGATATCATTCCATGAGAAACGGACAACTGTACGCGCTGTAAAGACATACAAAGCGGCGCATGCACGATGGATTTTTAGGGTTAGGCACTTAAACCCGGGAGGGATCATGGCTTCAACGACGGATTATTATGTTGTCAAAGAAAAAGCATTACCCGAAGTTCTGTTAAATGTTGTAAAAGCCAAGAAACTTCTTGAGACCAGGAAAGTTTCTTCCGTTCAGGAGGCTGCTGAGGCGGTCGGTATCAGCCGTTCGAGCTTCTACAAATATAAAGACGATATTTTTCTTTTTCATGACAATTCACAGGGTACGACGATCACTATAACGTTCCAGATGGATGATGAACCCGGGCTTTTGTCCGATGTTTTAAAGATAATAGCCGCTCACGGCGCAAACATCCTTACGATCCATCAGTCCATCCCCATAAACGGTATGGCAACGCTTTCTTTAAGTATCCAGATCCTTGAGACCACACAGGATGCGGCATCGATGATAGCGATGATGGAAGAAACGAACGGTGTTCACAACGTACAGCTGATCGCCAAGGAATAGCGGGCGGCGGCAAACAAAGAAACGACCACAAACCGGCGGCATGGTCTGCCGGATAATATAGGAGAAGAGATAAATGATAAATGTAGCGGTATTTGGTTACGGAACGGTAGGATCCGGAACCGTTGAAGTATTGATGGACAACGGAGATATCATCGAGAACACCGTCCATGACAGGATCAACGTCAAGTCCATACTCGATCTTAGAGATTTTCCGGGAGACAAGTACGAGTCACGCATCGTTCACGATGTCGACGAGATCATAAACGACCCCGAGATCTCCATCATCTGCGAGACTATGGGCGGTACGGGTGCCGCATATAAATTCACCAAAATGGCGCTTGAAGCAGGCAAGAGCGTGTGCACGTCCAACAAAGAGATGGTCGCATCCCACGGTGCGGAGATGATCGCACTCGCCAAAGCCCACAACTGCAGCTACAAGTTTGAGGCGAGCGTAGGCGGCGGAATTCCGATAATCCGTCCCCTTGAGACTTCTCTTACGGCCGATGTCATCTTATCGGTATGCGGTATAGTTAACGGTACGACCAACTACATGCTTACCAAGATGGAAAAAGAAAACGCCGAATTTGCCGATGTTCTTAAAAAGGCCCAGGCAAACGGATATGCGGAAGCCGATCCCACGGCTGACATCGAAGGTTTCGATGCCTGCAGAAAGATCGCGATACTTGCTTCGCTTGTATATAAAAAGACGGTTAAATACGAAGACATTCCCACAGAGGGTATCAAAAATATTTCAGCAAGAGACATAAAGTATGCGGGACACCTCGGAAGAAAGATCAAACTTCTTGCAAGATATGAAAGCAACAACAATATCCGTTATGCGATGGTTGCTCCGTTTATGCTCCTTCCCGGGAATCCGCTTTATCACGTCGATGACGTTTTCAACGCCATCAAGGTAACCGGAAACATGCTCGGCGATGCGATGTTTTACGGAAAAGGCGCAGGAAGGCTTGCCACAGCCAGCGCGGTAGCGGGAGACGTTGTTGAATGCGCCTGCAATTTGGGAAAATCCCTCACATCTGATCTTAGTGCCGAAACGGTTTCTTTTGACGGATTCAAAAAAGCTTCAAGGCGGTTTTTCGTACGCGTGGGCGCCGAAGTGACGGCCGAAGCCCGCGAAGCGTTACCGGTCGAAGAGGAAGTTAAGGTCGGTTTTTACGATGAGTTTGCATTTGTTACCAAAGAGATGACCGAAGGTGATTTCGCTGTGGCAAAAGAAAAACTGGGCGCGGGGATCATCAATTTCATCAGATTGGAAGACACATCTGCGATATGATCATTTTAGGCATTCCGGCGAGATACCTGCCGGAATGTTTTGATGATAAATGCATTTAATGAAAGGGTATATCAATGAAATACGTGATTGTTTTGTGCGACGGCATGGCCGATGAGCCGATAGAAGAGCTCGGTGGCAAGACGCCGCTTGAATATGCCAAAACTCCGAACATCGACAGGATGGCGCCTGTTTCGGAGATCGGAATGGCTCACACCATTCCCGAGGGCATGAATCCGGGTTCGGACACTGCGAACCTTGCGGTTTTGGGATACAATCCCAGAAAGTATTATTCGGGACGTTCGCCCCTTGAAGCGCTTTCGATAGGCGTTGACATGCAGGCCGGTGATGTGGCGGTTCGCTGCAATACCGTAACTCTTTCCGAGGAAGATGTACCGTTTGAGGATCTTACGATCATCGATCACAGTGCGGGCGAGATCTCCACATCGGATTGTGCGATACTGGTAGACGCGGTATCAAAAGAACTTGCAAACGAAAGGTTTTCTTTTTACGTAGGAACAAGTTACAGACACTGTCTCATAGACAAAGCGGGAAAAGTATTTGAAGATCTTACACCTCCGCATGACATACTTACAAAGCGGATCGGCGATTATCTTCCCAAGGACCCCGTTTACCGCGAGATGATGGAGAAAAGCTACAGGACCCTCAAAGATCATCCCATCAATATAGAGCGTAAAAAGAACGGACTTAATCCCGCCAACTGCTGCTGGTTCTGGGGCGCAGGCACTAAACCCATGCTCGATCCTTTCAAGGAAAAGACAGGCCTTAATGCCGCAATGATATCGGCGGTCGATCTTTTAAAGGGTATTGCTGTGGGCGCCGATATGAAAGTTATTGCGGTTGAGGGCGCAAACGGCGGACTTAATACAAACTACGAAGGAAAATGCGATGCAGCCTTCAACGTACTTAAAGGTAATGACTGCGATTTCGTATACATCCATATCGAGGCACCCGATGAAATGGGACATCAGGGAAGCTACGAACGTAAGATCAAAGCGATCGAGAACATCGATACCCGCATAGTAGGGCCTCTTTGTGAGAAACTTGGGGCTGCAGGCATTGATTTCAGGATGATGATCCTTCCCGATCATCCCACGCCCGTAAGGCTCAGGACACATACACCCAATCCGATCCCTTATATGATCTACGACAGTACCAGGGATATGGGATGCGGACTAGAGTATACCGAGAAGTCGGCTTCGGGATCAAAGATCTATGTTAAAAACGGATATATGCTAATCAATCGTTTGATCGAACGCGACTGATAAAGCGGATAAGACGGACGATCAAAAATAAATTCAGTGAGGAAAGAAATGAGTAAGGTAGTTAAATTCGGCGGAAGTTCACTTGCAAGCGCCGAGCAGTTCAAAAAAGTAGGAAATATCATCAAGGCAGATCGTGAGAGAAGATACGTTGTTCCCTC
>Ga0310691_10008646_pt1 | contig 10412 bp, 8 predicted proteins | sample 176DNAGHGlowgp2_FD_203887 | JGI IMG/M metagenome (GOLD analysis project Ga0310691, IMG submission 203887) | Sheep rumen microbial communities from Palmerston North, Manawatu-Wanganui, New Zealand - 1766 DNA GHGlow gp2 (v2) (version 2) | ecosystem: Host-associated > Mammals > Digestive system >...
ACAAAGATGATGATGACATTAAAGGTAAAACCTCTGTAATATACCACAAAATCAAGTATCGGTGATTCGGGCAGTGAAGGCGATGCCACCCACCAGCTTCTGCCCCATACGATATGCTTGGAATAAGATATGAGCCTGTGTCCCCAAAGGGTCATGAGTACGATGACCGTCTGTGTCAGGCTTATGATCCCGGAGGGGATAAGTGCCAGTTTGAGCTTATTATGCTTTCCGGAGAATACGATCATCCAGAGCGTGAAAAAACAGAACCAGCCATGACTGGCATAATATGCTACCAGAGCCGTCCTGGCCTCTCTTATGCCCTTGCTCTCCACCAGGAAAAAGCAGATCACATTACAGATGATCGCCAGGACACAGTTCAGGATAAAGCCCCAGTTACGTCTTTCGGCGCGCATACCGCTTATGATACACGTCACGAGTATGGCTGCTAATATCAAAAATATGCTTCTGAATATCATATGATTCTATCGGATCTTCTCCAGAAGATCTGCGTCGTATGTATCTGCGAATATCTGTACCGCAGATGAAGTGGCTTCCTTAAACTCGGCAAGATCCGGATGAGTGACCGTCATGCCCTCCTCCTCAAGCTTGCCTATATACTCTTCGGTCTGTGACCGGATAAGTTCCCTGTCCTTTGCCTGGGCCTTTGCCGCCGCCCGGGAAAGGATCTGCCGATCCTCATCTGACAGAGAGTCCCATACATCATTGGCAATGACAAAAAGCATGACATCATAACTGTGATTCGTGATGGCAAGGTTAGACTGAACCTCATACAACTTGTTATTATAGATCACAGGGATGGGATTCTCCTGGGCGTCAAACTCTCCGTTCTTAAGCGCATCATAAAGCTGAGTGAAATCCAGAACCTTGGGCCGTGCTCCCAGAAGGAGCATGGTCTGCATGACGATCTGATTCTCGGGAGTCCTGATGACAAGGCCCTCCATATCGGAAACCTCATCCACAGGGCCTATCTTATCGGAGGTGGTAACACACCTGAAGCCGTTATCATAATGTCCGAGAACTTTTATGTTATAATCCACAAGTTCCTCTTCCGCTTCTGTCTCCACCTCCGAGTCCACAAAGTCCCAGGCCTCGTCAAAGCCGTCAAACAGAAAAGGAAAGGCTGAGATCCCCACATTGGGAGCGTAGGTAGCAAAATTACCGGCACTGGACGCCGTAATGTCAACCTTTGAATTGATCACGCCCTCTATAAGCTCGGAATCAGCTCCCAGTTCCCCATCGGGATGTATCTGAACGGTGATCCTTCCGTCTGTGGCAGACTCCACTTCCTCCTTAAACAGCTGTGTAGCCACCACTCTCGGATCAGCGGCAGAGGTGGAAAAACCCGCCTTAAGAACTATTGCATCTTTCGCTCCGGCACCGGACTCCGTACCGGCCGGTCCTTTGGAACCACAAGCAGATATTAAAAATGTCAGAAGCGCTGCCGCGCCGATAAAAAAAATCCTGTTATATCTCATAATCGCACAACTCCCATCATGTGCCACACATGCAATATAAAAGAGAAACAACATTAAAATTATACCTTATTACATGTCTCAGGTCAATCTTGACAAAAACGGCATTGAACTTAAATCCAATAAAATATATAATAACAGGCAGTATGCACATCACATATTTAACCACGCTATAAGGAGTTTTTCCATGTTTACATCGCTAATTATCATACTGGTGCTCATGCTCGCCGTTATATTTGGTGGATATCTGCTCTTCGAACACATCAGACATACCATAAAAAGATACACTGCCAACCTGGTGGACATAGAGCATCTGGACAAGCTGGCAAAAGAGCTGGAACAGGACGGTGCCACCAGACCAAAATCCGTGTCCGCCATGACCAGCGTATATCTGCCCCAGATATCAAAAGACTTTCCGGGTTTTAACTATAATGAAATGAAAGGAAGGGCAGAAACCGTACTGGCATCATATCTTAAGGGCATCACACAGATGAGCACCGAGCCCCTCACCGACGGTAACAGCGAGTTGAAATACGCTCTTGAAACTTATATAAACAGCCTTAAAGAACAGGAGATAAAGGAAACCTTTAAGGCTGTTAAGATACACCGCACGGAGATATCCAATTATTCAAAAACTCCCGGCAAATGTGTAATCACCTTCCAGAGTTCTCTCCAGTGTATCCATTACAAAGAAAGATACGATGAGCTGAAAGAAGGCTCAAAGGATCTGACATATCAGACAAAATATGATATAGACATGATTTATATCCAGGATCGGGACAAACTGGAAGAAGACATGGACAGCGCCAGAGCATACAACTGTCCCAACTGCGGCGCTCCCATCAGATCACTCAAATATAAAAGCTGTGAATACTGCGGCTGCGGCATAGAGGAATATAATATCAAAGTCTGGAGTTTTTCAAGTGTCAGGGAAAGAACCAAGTAGGTCCATGTACGAATTAAGCATTGAAAATTTTGATCTTGACCAGATTGCGCAAAGCGGTCAGATATTCAGATGGAAAGCCATCGATCCAAAGGGATATGAAACCGCATATGAAATACCGGCGTTCAACAAACGCCTTCGTATTTATCAAAGCGGACGTGATCTTGCGGTGTCCTGCAGTGAAAAAGAGTGGATGAGTATCTGGTATTCCTATTTTGACATGGAAACCGACTATAACAGTGTTCTGGATAAAATCCATAAAACAAAAGATGAATTTCTGATAAGCGCCAGCGAACAAGGCAGCGGGATTAGGATACTCCGTCAGGACCTTTGGGAAATGATCATCACTTTCATGATCTCACAAAACAACAATATCCCGCGGATCAGAAACTCTGTGGAAAAGATCTGTCAAAGATGCAATAAAAACGGAGATTTTCCAAAGTCCGGCGAAATAGATGTCCGCATATTTGACGATGCCTCTTTAGGGCTCGGCTACAGAGCACCTTACCTTAAGGAGATGTGTAAATACGCAAAAGCCCATCCGCATTTTACGGATGAGCTTAAGGATATGTCCTATGCTGAAGCCTTTGATACGCTTCTCAATTTCCGGGGCATCGGAAAAAAAGTAGCAGGCTGTATATGTCTTTTCGGCCTGCATCATATAGACGCTTTTCCCATTGATACCCATATCAAAAAAGTGCTGGACACATACTACCCCCACGGCTTTGATCCAAAGCCTTACGAAGGGTTCGCCGGTATAGTGCAGCAGTATATGTTTTATGCGGATTATAAGAAATAATTAACTAAAACTTCCCACATGTCATCCTGAGTGAAACGACGCTGATCACATCATGAAATGATGTGATGCCGCCCCGGCGAGGGGTTGCGAAGCAACAGGAAGGATCCTGAAAGAGTTAAAGGATTTAAAAAGGTCATCTTTATAAAGATTCTTCGCTGCGCTCAGAATGACATAAATTGCCTATTTTATCATCAGGGGGGAAGTTTTAGTAATTAAAACATCATACCATCGTCCATGCACAGCTCGATTCCGCTTCGCTTCATCTCGCTGTATGGCTGTCGCCATATATATACTCAAATTTAAAGCGTCCCTCATGCAAGCATGGGACGCTTTGAATTTGAGTATATGCATGGACTCGTTAGCTGCACTCAAACTTATAACCCATCCCCCAGATAGTCTTGATATAATCGCCGCAGCTGCCCAGCTTTGCCCTGAGTTTTTTCACATGTGTGTCAATGGTTCGGGCGTCTCCGAAGTAATCGTAATTCCAGACATTGTTAAGTATCTTCTCACGAGACAGAGCTATACCTGCATTTTCCATAAAATAAGTCAGCAGTTCGAATTCCTTGAAGGACAGCTCTATGGGCTCTCCCTTCACGGTCACCACATGAGCCTTCCTGTCGGCCACTATGTCTCCCAGCTCCAGCTTTTCCTCTCCGGCGCCCGAGTTCATACGGCGCAGCAGCGCTTCCACTCTGGCCACCAGTATCTTGGGGGAAAAGGGCTTGGTGATATATTCATCAGCCCCGGTCTCGAAACCGTGCAGTTCATCGCTTTCCTCACTCTTTGCCGTGAGCATGATAAAGGGAACCGACGAACTCTCTCTTATCTCCGAGAGCACGTGCCAGCCGTCTATCTTCGGCATCATCACGTCGCAGATGATCAGGTCTATATCGGGCTGCTCATAAAACAGATCAAGAGCCTCTGCCCCGTCCTGTGCCTCAATCACCGTGTAATCCTTTTTTACCAGAAAATCCTTTACCAGTTTTCTGATCCTGAATTCATCATCAACCACCAGTATTTTTATCTGATCCATAATATCTTCCTCTGTTTTACTTCGATCTGTATACCAATTTTATCAAGCATCTTCGCTGCGCTCAGGATGACAATCACACATGGAATGACCGCACGTCTAGAATCTGATCCCCAGTTCCAGTTCCTTTTCCCTTACTGCCTTTTCCCTCTCCACCAGATCCTGCTCCCAGGTGGCGTATTTATTCTGTATGGCAGTCTCATAGTTCAGGATATTGGGATTATCCGACTTCATGGTTATAATGAACATGGCGATCACGGCGATGACCATGGCGCCTATGATTATCCTGCATATCCTGATTCGGTCGTTGCAGCGGCGGATCTCTTCATTTTTCCGGGCCAGAGTATCATCCCTTTTTAAAGTCATATCATCCTTTATCTCATAGGCTGCGCCAAAGGGAATGCTGTCTATCTGCATGGGGTCCACATACTTATTCGCAGACAGCTCATCGTGGAGTTCCTTTAAGAATGTCATGCCAACCGGTGTCTTCATCACCTGTCCCTTGATCATTTTGTTATAGATCACCAGCACGCTCATGGGATCCGAATGATCCAGACGCGACTTTATGTAAAAAATCTTCTTTTCTTCCTCAAGAGCCTCATCAGCCTGCTCCTGTGTGGGAAAGGAAAAGCCTGCGGCTTCAAAAACTTCACTGTTTGCCATATTGATCACCTGATAAGAATAACATCCCCGACATGATGTCACTTCCCTTTGCTCATGGGACTCACCACCATATCTCCTTCTACCACGCTGTTATCATCAAAGGCTCCGCCGTCAGAGACAAAGCCGTCGCATGAATACATTTTTTTCAAATATTCCATAACCTCAAAAGGTATGCACTCCCCCTTTTTAATCCTGTAAGCCCTGCCCTCACGGTTTTCAAAATAAACATGGGCATAGGCGTCGGGGACATTGAGATAATCATAAAAATCCTTATATATATCTTCGAAGGAAGCCTTCAAAAAAACGGTGTTTTTCTCCTGATCTTCAAAGTCCGTCACGGTACTTATCCCGCCGCCGTTCACACACCTGTCCATCTTCCAGGACGCTTCGATATACGACGCCATCTCATCTATACCGTTTTCGTAAAGAGCCTCTATGTCATCTGAAGAATCCTCCATCACCCTCCTGCAAAGATCAAGGTAAGAGGGATTTAAGGTCATCTGCTCCGGCCAGGAATGGGAAAAGGATTCAAAGAAAGGATACCTGTTTATCTCAGGTCTGTTTCCCCAGGCTCTGTCATAATCCCACACCGGCGTCATGGAAAATTTCCCCGTCAGGGAATCATAGGTGCAGAAGGTGCTGTGGGAATTGGAATCCGGCTCGTTGGTCAGCACATCCAGAATATATTTTGCCGCAAAGGAGCGCTCATCGGCAACCGAGGAAAACTCTGTCAGATCATTTCCCTCACAGGCCGCCTCTGTCACACTTTCAAAACGGTCCATGACAAACAAAGCCTTTTTTACATATTCATCCCCGGGAAGAGCGGGGAAAATGAATTCCCAGTACACGCCGCCGTCCCTTCTAATATAGACAGCATCACTTTTAAGTCTTTCTTCCCAGGTTTCCTTTTCCAGAAGAAAGGAATCACGATCCGTGGCATTGTGCTTTTCAAAATAATGATCCACAGACTGTACCACCATATAATTACCATGATACTCTCCGTTAAAATACATATCGGTAAACCGATAATCCACCACGCCCTCAAGACCTAAGATAGACGCCAGCTCATAAGCCGTGGCGTTCCTTAAGCGCGAAGTGTCCATGGCGTTTGCCAGAAGCACCCAGGTGTTTCCCGTTTCCATCCCCAGAAGGGCAGTTTCCTTCTGCAACTTTACCTTATAGTTTTTCTTGGCAAGAGTAAAACTGGACTGTCCCTTTGCCCTCATGGAATCTATCCTGACATTATTAAGATCCGCACCGTCAGGAGCTATACATGTAATATATCCGGAATCCAGATTCGCCTTATCCTCATCCATGTATTCGAGACTTCCGCTCTTTGTCTCCACAAAGACCGCCGGAAGATTCCCGGAATACATGACCTTTAGATCATAGGATCTGTCAATGCGCCCGTAAGCATCGCTGATGTAGGTGATATCAAGTTTTGAAGCCCCGGACAGGATCTCATCTCCCGGACCGATCCTGTTGCCGTCGATGGAAACCTCAAAATACTTCCCGTCAAAATCCGCGATGATCCTTTTTCCCGACGCAAAGGCCGGCAGACAAAACGCGGCTTCATCATCCCTTAAAAAGATCTTTACGGGATACTGTGAATACCCGTCCGCAAAGCATTTAAGATCCACATATCCCACGTATGGCTCATCCCAGGTTATGGCCACAGGCCAGGGCACGGTATTTTTAAAAGCGTTCTCACCACGCCTCATAAAAACATACAACGCCATGAGGGCCAGAGCGCAGAGTATGATCATCAAAACCCGTCTTTTCTTCATGTCGATGCTATCCGTATAATCTCCCGATAAATGTCATCCCTGCCATCCTTTGAAAGGGCCGAAAAAGGAAGAACCTTAAGAGTGCTCCCCGCCCCCAGTCCTTTTCTTATGACAGATATCTGCTTTGACATCTGGGAGCGCTTAAGCTTATCACTCTTGGTGCCTATGATAATGGGCTCAAAGCCCGCTGCATTTATCCAGTCATACATCATCCGATCGTTGGCCGAGGGTTCATGCCTCAGATCCAAAAGCAGAAAGACTCCCCGCAGGGCCTTGGAGGAATTCAGATAGTTTTCGATCATGCCGCCCCACTTTTCTGACTCACTCTTTGACACCTTTGCGTAGCCGTAACCCGGCAGGTCCACAAAGGTCAGGGGAAGCTCTGTCCTCTCATCTTCCTCTTCCTTTACGAAGGCGTCCACGGCATAAAAATTGACGGTTCTGGTCTTTCCGGGCTGGGATGAAGTGCGCGCCAGTTCCTTTCGGTTCATAAGGGCATTGATAAGGGATGACTTCCCCACATTACTCTTTCCCGCAAAAGCTATCTCGGGAAGTTCTCCCTGCGGCAGTTTTGACGTAACGCCGCACACCGTATCCAGTTTTGCATTTCTTATTACCAGCTGTCCCATCACTGACCCTTTATCTTCTTTTTACCCTTTGTCTTTACTTCACCCGAAAAAGCGTGGGCGATGACCTCGTCCATCACGCTCACATAGACTATGGAAAGTCCGTCGGTTATCTCGGTGTCAAACTCTTCCACGTCCCTCTTGTTTTCCTTGGGTACCAGTACCTGCTTTATCCCCGCGTTCTTGGCCGCCAGAAGCTTTTCCTTGAGGCCGCCTATGGGCAGCACCCTGCCCCTTAAGGTGATCTCTCCCGTCATGGCGGTATCACATCTCACGGGGGTATCGGTGATGGCGGATAAGAGCGCCGTCGCCATGGTGATACCTGCCGAAGGGCCGTCCTTGGGAGTGGCGCCCTCAGGGATGTGGATATGGAAATCGTTTTCCTTATAAAAGCTGCTCTTCACTCCGTATCTGTCGGAGATGGATCTGATATAGGAAAGCCCCGCCTGGGCGGATTCCTTCATCACATCACCCAGTTTTCCGGTGAGCTTGAGCTGACCGGTTCCGGGCATTATATTGACCTCCACTTCCAGTGTGTCTCCTCCCACACTGGTCCAGGCCAGACCCCTTACTATTCCGATCTCATGTTTTTTACCGGCCTTTTCACGGGTATATTTTACCTTTCCCAAAAAGTCCTTGAGATTCTTTTCGGTGATATTTATCTTTTTGTCCTTGCCCTCATATATCCGTCTGGCGCTCTTCCTGCACAGTTCTCCTATACAGCGCTCCAAGCCTCTGACTCCCGCCTCTCTCACATAGCCTGAGATGACTGCGCTTACAGCCTTATCCGATATGGTGAGCTGATCCTTTGTGAGGCCGTTCTTCTCCAGCTGTTTTTTTATAAGGTGTTCCTTGGCTATGTGGAGCTTTTCATTTTCGGTGTAACCGGAAACCTCCACCACTTCCATACGGTCCAGCAAAGGTCTTGGAATGTCCGCTGCGTTGTTGGCCGTAGCCACAAACAGCACCTCCGACAGATCTATGGGAAGTTCAATGTAATGATCCCTGAAATTCTTATTCTGCTCGCCGTCCAAAACCTCCAGAAGGGCGGATGAGGTATCTCCCTTATAATCACTGGACACCTTGTCTATCTCATCCAGCAGCATGAGGGGATTTTTTACCCCCGCATTTTTAAGTCCCGTAGCGATACGTCCGGGCATGGCACCCACATAGGTACGCCTGTGTCCTCTTATCTCAGCCTCATCCCTGACGCCCCCCAGACAGATGCGCACATATTTTTTATCCAGGGCTCTGGCTATGGATCTGGCTATGGAAGTCTTGCCCGTTCCGGGAGGACCCACCAGACAGATGATGGGGCTCTCACCCTTATCCGTCAGGTTTCTCACCGCCAGAAATTCCAGCATCCTTTCCTTCACCTTGGACAGGCCATAATGATCCTCCTCCAGTATCCTCTCGGCGTTTTTGAGATCATTGTTTTCCTCCTGCACCTTATCCCAGGGCATCTCTAAAAGAGTCTCTATATAGGCTCTGGTGACGGCGCTCTCTGAGGATAAACCGGAGAGATTCTTATAACGGCCGATCTCCTTTTTGATACGGTTCTTTATGTCATCGCTGGCACACAGTTCCTCCAGTTCCTTTGTGAAACGCTCCGTCTCCGTGTCCACATCCTGCTCGTCTCCAAGCTCCTTACGGATATAATTCATCTGCTCGCGCAGCACATATTCCTTATGGTTCTGAGCCATCTTCTCCTTTACGCCATTGGCCATTTCCTGACGTATCCTGGCCACCTCGATCTCTTGATTCAGGATCTCACAGACCTTCTTATATCTCTCGGTTATATCCACTAAAGACAGAACCTGCTGCTTTTTTTCATAATCCACTGGAAGATTGGCCGTGATCTCATCCAGGAGTCTGGGGAGCTGTCTGATATTCTCAAACTGCCTGGTAAAGGCCTTTCCCACCTTGGGGAAATAGGAAGTGTAATCCGAAAACAGATCCTTCACTTCCCTGGACATAGCTTCGGCACTGATCTTTTGTTCCATGGCCTCGCCGGGAGTGAGTTCCGTGCCGTTATCGTAATCGTTGAAAGTTTCCACCTTGGCCAGGAGATAGTCGTCCACCGTGTCGTCAAACTCCATGAGCCGTCCGCGTTCCAGACCCTCCACCAGAACTCTCACTATACCTGCCGGCATCTTAAGGACCTGTTTTACCACAGCCACGGTCCCGTATTCATACAGACTTTCTATTCCGGGATCGTTGATCTGGGAATCCTTCTGAGTCACCAGAAAAACACGCTGGTTGCCCATCATGGCGTTTTCCACCGCCGTAATGGATTTTTTACGACTCAGGTCAAAATGTATCACTGTATTTGGAAGTATGGTCATCTCCCTAAGGGAAATGGCCGGTATTGTCATCTGAACACTCATTCTTACACCTGTTTTTGCCTTTGTTAAAAGGCTGTCTTTGACACAATGATTTGGACAAAGAACAGCCTTTCTTTTATGATGATTTCTTATGCTTCTTTTTCTGTTGCTTTATGGCTTCTATGTCGATGGCCGCAGCTTTTAAAATGACCTCCCTGCCGTCCGAATAGACCAGCTTGGGGCCCTCCGTCCCCCGGGCCGCAGCCCCGGTGACTATGCACTGCTCGAGGTCCTCCTCCGACGGCGCCAGATACATGGCATCCGTCATTATCGACTCCACGATAGCTCTCAAGCCTCTGGCTCCGGTCTTTCGCTCTATAGCCTCATCGGCTATGGCCTCAATGGCCTCGGGCGTAAAGATAAGATCCACATCGTCATACTTAAGCAGCTGCCTGTACTGCTTTGTAAGGGAGTTCTTCGGTTCCGTAAGTATCCTGATAAGATCCGTCTTTTCCAGCTTTTTAACTGCCACCGTAACGGGCAAACGTCCGATAAGCTCCGGTATCAGGCCAAACTTGTTCAGATCGTCCGGCATCACCTGGGCAAAGAGCACTCCTTCGTCCCTCTCGTGCTTGGAAGACACCTCGGCGTTAAAGCCTATGGACTTCCGGTCAAGCCTGGTCTCTATTATCTTGTCCAGATCCACAAAAGCGCCTCCGCAGATAAAGAGGATGTTCGTGGTGT
>Ga0310691_10008647_pt1 | contig 10412 bp, 8 predicted proteins | sample 176DNAGHGlowgp2_FD_203887 | JGI IMG/M metagenome (GOLD analysis project Ga0310691, IMG submission 203887) | Sheep rumen microbial communities from Palmerston North, Manawatu-Wanganui, New Zealand - 1766 DNA GHGlow gp2 (v2) (version 2) | ecosystem: Host-associated > Mammals > Digestive system >...
TCCTGACACAGAGCATCACCCCGGACAGTTTCAAAGGAAATATCCCGGCGCTGATCGCAACTGTACTTAAGATAATCATTTTTACATACGGACTGATCAATGCTATAAAAGGTTCCCTGTCGCCTAAGAGGATGGGGGCCGTTATCGGAGCATTTTTCTTGTCCAACTGCATAGCGAACTCTAATGCCTTAGTTGTCCTGTTTTCCCAGATTACGTTATCGAAAATCCAGCCCGGAGATTTACTGAAGATCATAGGCTTATCCGCTTTCGCTTTGCTGCCCGGAATCTGCGGTGCGATTGCTGCATTTTTCTTTTTTATCAAAAACAAAAAGCAAATGATATGGCCCGTGCTGATAATGGCTGTCTCATGCATCGGAATCCTTTTCTCCGCATTCGGAAAATTCTCTATACTTATCAGATACAGCGAGGAATATTCTCTGATCCACACGCTCGGACTGATCCTCAGCATTGCTGTCTTCGCCCTGATCATCTTCCAGACGGTCACGCTGATGAGGAAGCGAAAAAACGCAGGCAAGTAAATAAAAACGAAAAAGGAGATGAATACCTCATCTCCTTTTTCCAAAATCTACTCCCCTATCACCAATAAGTGCGTTTTGGGTTGTGTCAAGCCCTTATTCCTTTCTTTGACACTTACCCTTACTCCACTTAGATTTTAAGAAATCCTGTTATTTCCTGTCTATAAAAATCGTATATACCAAATTACCAAACAGGAATTATTCGGCGAATATCCAATTTGTCTTTAGTGCACTAAAAACCGTTTTTAATCCAATTAACTGCCCGAAAACAGTAACGCCGGAGATATTTCACTCCGGCGCTTACCTGGTCTTTAAAATTTTAGTTCCACTTTTTTGGTCTGTGTGTTTTGGGGAGGGGTGGGTGTAATAAAAAGTGGAATGACCTTTACGTTTATTCTTCGAGAAGCTTGTACAGCGTCGAATAGAGCTGCATTGCCTCTTCCGGGCTGAGTCTCACACAGGAACTGAGCTTCGTGGGGATTTCTTTCGCCTTTTTGTATAATGCCTTTCCTTCTTCAGTCAGGCTTACAACGACTACTCGCTCATCTTCTTCGCTTCTGGTCCTGTTGATAAGACCCTGCTTTTCGGTTTTTTTGAGCATCGGCGTAACAGTACCGGTGTCGAGTTTTAATCTCTTGCACAGGTCACCTACCGTGATCTTTTCTTCTTCCCATAGAACCAGGAACATGATGTACTGCGTGTACGTGATCCCCAATGGTTTAAGGTAGGGTGTGTAGAGATTTACTATCTTTCGCGCTGCTGCATATAATGGGAAGCACAGCTGCGAATCAAGCTTCATGTTGTCGTTAACTTTCATTTGAGCATCACTCCTGATCAGATAAGGCTCTCGACGAATTTTCTTACTTTCTTCATGTCTGTTGTAGGCTCGAATCTCTTAACAACATTGCCTTCCCTGTCAACGATGAACTTTGTGAAGTTCCACTTGATGTCAGGATTGTTCTCATAATCCGGATCGTTCTTTTTGAGCATAGCCTTCATAGCGAGAGCGGAAGGTCCTATTCCAAACCCTTCGAAGCCCTGCTGGGACTTGAGATATGTGAACAAAGGGAGAGCGTTCTCGCCGTTGACGTCGGACTTCTTCATCTGAGGGAACTGTGTCTTGTACTTGAGTGTGCAGAACTCGTGGATCTCCTCATCTGTTCCGGGAGTCTGGTCTGCGAACTGGTTGCAGGGTACATCGATTACCTCGAATCCCTTATCATGGAATTCTTCGTACATCTCCTCGATCGGCTTGTAGTGAGGTGTGAAGCCGCAGCCTGTTGCCGTATTTACAATGAGAATAACTTTGCCTTCGTAATCCTTGAGGGAGATCTCCTCTCCTTTGGGTGTGGGAACTGTGTAATCGTAAATGGACATTTTGTAGTTCTCCTTTCATTTCTATTTGATGAAATTATATTGTGTCAAATATAAATTGTCAACCAAAGAAAAGGGCATCTCGCAAAAGATGCCCCCGATAATTGATATTAATGTCCGAAAACTAATTTTCGTTCGGATAAACCAGCCGCTGGTCAGTGCCGAACCACTCCGCTATCGTCCTGAACATCTTAACGACAAAGCGTCCGCTGTCGGTGATCGAATATGTGCCGTCAGGGTTCTCGACTATGGTGCCGGTCTCAACCTGCTCATGGAAACGCTTTTCGAAAGCACCGTAATCTTCAACATACTTTGTAGTGAATACTTCTCCGACGGATTCCTCAGTAAAAGTCTGGTCGGAATTCTCCTCCATGTAGCTTAACATGAACACTGAAACCGAACGCTCGACCGTAACGGGAATGAGCGTAAGGAACACCATGTTTACACAGCAGAAAATAACGAACATCATGATGATGTCCCTTATGGTTACGAAGCCCCAGAACTTTCTGATGACGCCCATGATCACTGCCGATACGATACCGGTGATGATGATGAATGCGGCGCCCCTGTACATGAGGACGTCCATGCTCGCAAGAAAGCTTGTGTGGAACAAAGCGATGAACAGCGCCGTGCACACAATATAAATAAGTGCATATACTCCTATTAAAGCAAATACGCTCCCTGCCGTGCCGCTGCCCTTGCTTGTCTTAGACATTTGCCTGTTCCCCACTTTTCCTTTTGATTTCTTCCTCAGCAAGAGCTCTTTCCTTTGCGATCGGATCGGCGATAAAAGCGGTACCGCTCTGGCTGATCTGAATGGCCGTTCCACAGAACTGGCAAAAACCCGTAGAGCCCCTTCTGATCCTGTTGCCTGTCGAACCGCAGTTCGGACATTCAACAGCTACGCTGGCACGTGCGATCTCGTCTTCCAGCATCGTTCTTCTGTATCTTGAATTTTCTTCGATAGTCTTCTCTCTAGAGGCTTCAGCCTGAAGTCTTGCTCTCTCGGAAGCGGTTCTTGAACGCTCTATCTCTTGCTGCTTCAGGATATGATCACTAACTCTGAAACCAATCTTGATGAGATTGTTTAACCCTATCCCAAACATGAGTTTTTCCTCCTATAAATCTATCCGAATATTCCGGTAGATATTATAGCAGATTTGCAAGTTCGCGTGCCAATCTTGCGACGGGCAGACCCACCACATTGGAGTAGTCTCCGTCGATCCTTTTTATCAGTAATGCGCCCATGTCCTGAATGCCGTATGAGCCTGCTTTATCGTAGGGTGAGCCGCTGTCACAGTAGTCCGATATGAGCTTACTCTGGAACTCATCCAGCCGGTAGAATTCAACGCGCGTTTCTTCTGTGAATACGTTCTTTTTCGACCCTGCGAAAAGAGCGACTCCGGTCGCGACGACATGCTCTTTTCCGCACATAGATGAAAGCATCCTTACGGCATCATCCCTGTCTTCAGGTTTGCCGTAGATCAAGTCACCCAAAATTACCGATGTGTCTGCGCCGATGACGATCGAATTCTCCTTTTCTTCTTCCGACAGGGAATCGAAAACAGCCTTCGCTTTTATCTCAGCAAGATGCTCGCTGACCTTAAGTGCAGGCGTACCCTCTTCTTCCATCTTTATCTCTGCGGCACGCTCGTCAACGTCAGCCGTAACAACGGCGAATTCTTTTGTAATCAAAGACAGCAATTCGCGCCTCCTGGGAGACGCGCTTGCTAAAATAATATTCTTATTGATCTTTACTGATTTCACTTGCGCTACGCTCATTTATCAGTTTCCCGGAGGGGGAGCGAAGATTCCCGGAGGAACCGACGGGCCTGAACCTGAATCGCTATTAGCAATGACATTGAACTTGTTGAATTCTTCGTCAATGTCGTCGAAGAATGAATCGTCAGTAGGCTCTGTGATCAAAGGTTCCTTCTTTGTTTCAGCTTCAGCGCTTGCTGCAGCGGGCTTAAAACCGAAAGTATTTGCAGCTGGTGCCGGGGTTTCAGCCTTTGCAGGTTCAGCGGGCTTGAATGCACCTCCGAACGGATTTGAAGTCTCTGCCTTCGGAACAGGTGCTGCTGACGGAGCGGGCTTGAAAGGATTTCCGGGTTCAGCCTTGGAAACGCCTGTGTTTGTTGCAGTTGCAGGCTTGAACGGACTGGGCTCATTGGACTGTGCAGGCTTAAATGCGTTGTTATTGGCTGCCTGGGCAGAAAGGAACTGAGCAGTGATCGACTGTGCAGAAGAATCTGATGAGTGCAGTCTTCCTTCGCCGGAACCGCCGCCGAGTGATCCGCCGCCTAAAGAAGAACCACTGCCTAATGAAGAGCCGCCCAATGAAGATCCTGCGCCGGGCTTGGGATCATCCTTCGGAGTTGAAGAAGCCTTCGGGAATCCTGCACCGGGTCTTTCTGCCTTAGGTGCAGATGAAGGTGTTGCAGAAGCTCTCGGGAATCCTGCAGAAACAGGTCTCTCTGTTCTGGGTGCAGATGAAGGTGTAGCAGCAGGTCTGGGGAATCCTGCAGATGCAGGTCTTTCGGCCTTCGGTGCCTCAGCCTTGGGTTCTTCTGCCTTCGGCAATTCAACTTTAGGTGCTTCAGCCTTAGGCTCTGCTGCCTTGGGCGCTTCTTCAACCTTAGGTGTCTCTGCTGCTTTAGGTGCAACAGGTGCAGCGGGTGCAGAAGAAGGTGTAGCTGCTGCTCTCGGGAAACCTGTTGATGCAGGTCTCTCTGTTCTGGGTGCAGCTGAAGGAGTAGCCGCTGCTCTCGGGAAGCCTGAAGATACAGGTCTTTCTGCCTTAGGCGCTTCAGCCTTGGGCTCCTCTGATGTCTTGAAAGGAGAAGGAGAAGGTGCCTTAGGAGCATCCGGAATTATTGACTTAACAGGCTCAGCCTTCTTCTCGGCAGGAGCTGCCTTTGCATCATCCTTACCCGGGATGATGGACTTCTTGGGCTCTGCTGTCGTGAACTTTGTAGGTGTGCCGCCGAATCTGAATGTTGTCTCTGAATTAAGCTTAGGCTCACCAGGCTTCATCTCTGTCTCAGGATCCTTCAGCGAAGACTGGGGCATGATCGACTTATTCTCATCTTCCTTCTCTTCAGCTGCCGCCTTTGCTGCTGCGGCTACCGCAGGTCTTGTGCCGGCAGGTCTCTGCGCAGTTGCTTCAGCAGGATTCGAAGAAACTGTGTGAGCCTTTGCAGTAACATTCTGTGACTGCTTGAGTCTTGCTTCCATAGCATCGAAAGCAGTCTTCCTTTCCGGTTTTGCCTGAGCATCAGGCTTCTTGTCAGACTTGGGAGTTACTGCAGCTGACGACTGGATGCCGCCCTGCTGTGCGCCCTTGATGGTATCGTTGAGGGATTCCTTGAAGCTGATCGTTGTCTCGGGAAGAATGCCGTTGCTGTTGTCTTCGAAACGTGCATCGGGATTCTCGCTGAACAATGTGTAAGCTTCTCTCGGATTCTCCTTGTGTGTGATCTTGTAGTAGAAGTCGACGAGCTTTGCAAGAGATTTGCTCATGACGAGCTTGGAAGCTGTCTTCATGGGCTTTTCGATACCCTGGATATCGTTAACGTCCTGGAAGAATTCGCCGGATGTCTTGTAGTCGCCGCTTACGATGTAGCCGGCACCGGGTTCGCCCTTGTCAGCCAATGTGAGCATTGCGTTCGCAACGTCTCTTACGTCGACGAAAGCACGTCCGCCGCCCTTCGGAGGGATGGTACCGTTGTTAAGATAACTGTTGAGGACCTTGTTGATCTCATAATCCTGGGAATAGCCGGGGCCGATGATGAATGTAGGAAGCACCATTACGGCATTGAGTCTGTTGAGTGCAACCTTTTCCATGACATAAGCTGCTGCCTCAGCCTTTGACTTTGCATATTCTCCTTCAACCTTGTTACGGTCGAAATGGATCGTGATATTCTCACCTGAAACCTCAGGATTAAGTGCATATGCTGAACTTAAATAAACGAGCTTGCCGACCTTGCGCTTAAGACACATGTCAACGATGTTCTCTGCACCGATGACATTAACTCTTCTCATTGTGAGATTGGTGGAATCGGAAAGTGATACATATTCATCGGTATGGAAAAGTACTGCCGATCTCGGGTCTTCGAGTTCGAAGAATTCTCTCATGGAGTCTTTGTCTGTGGAAATACCGTAACAGATCTCAATGTTGGGATTGTTTCTGTAGATCCTGGTGTCAGAAAGCTCACTCATGAGGATCCTTACTTTTTCTCCTCTTTGGAGGAGCATACTGATAACGGTTTTGCCTAATGCGCCTTCGCCGCCCGATACAAGATACTTTACCGACATACTCATGTGTCTCCTTGGCGTTTGTGTTTGCTTTTATTGCGAGGTCCGATTGGTGCTCATTTTAATTTTTCATCCGGACAATGTACATAAGTGCATAATTCGGATAATAAATTTTTATAAACACATTTTACACTTTCAAATTCTTATGTGCAAAAAATAACTTGAAAATGATTGTTGACAATTTTGTTAAGCACATATATATTTGAGGTGCTTTCGCAAGAAAGAGCAACAATTGAATACTTAATCAAAGGCTGTGACGAAGAAGGCCGCATTGATTCGTTCAATACAGAGAAGTGCTGTTTGCTGAGAGGCACGTGACGATATTTGCATAAGCTATCCCTTCCGAGCCGGCATCCCGAACAGGAATGATTCCCAAGTAGATGGTGCCCGTGATGCTGCGTTAAGGTAAAGGAGTTGTCAGACTTCGTGAGTGGTAAACCTTAAGGGTTTGCAAATTGAGTGGTACCGCGGATTTATATTCGTCTCAATATCCTAAGTAGGATGTTGAGGCTTTTTTATTTGCGGAGAAAAATACAGCTTTAGAAGGAGATTGCTTATGTCAACAACAGACAACAACGTAGAGTTCAAGCTCGCAGAAGTTGCATCCCGTGTTCATGGTCTTAGACTTGATATGGGACTCACACCCGAAGAAGTCGCTTCTAAACTTGATATTTCCACCGAGGAGTATCTCAAGTTTGAGGAAGGTACACAGGACTTCAACTTCACCTTCATTTACAAGTTCGCTAACCTTGCCGGAGTTGAGATTTCCGACATCATGGAAGGTTCATCCCCTTCCCTCAAGGAATATGCCGTAACAAGAAACGGACAGGGAAGCCCCATCACAAGACGTACAGGCTACAAATACCAGCGTCTTGCATCCAGATTCAAGAACAAGCTCTGCGAGCCTTTCCGTGTCGTAGTACCTTATTCCGAAGAGGCTTTGAATCCTCCCTATCACCTCGTTTCTCATAACTATCAGGAGATGAACATCGTTGTTAAGGGTACATTGAAGGTAATCATCGGCGATTCCTCCGAAGTGCTCCATGAAGGCGACTGCATCTACTTTGACTCCACACAACCCCACGGCGAGTTTGCTCTGGGCGGTGAGGACTGCGTCTTCTATGCGATCATCCTGAACCCTGAAGCATGGGGCAAGGGTGAGAACTATACAACACCTTACAATTCAGAAGAGATGCGTACAGACAACGTTACTAACGTTGATGCAGCTAATCTTGAAGATGCCGTTTACACACATTACCTCAACGGCGTTCTCGACGAGAACGGCCAGATGGTAGACGTTGACGTTAACGTTCCTGCCTGCAAGAAGTTCAACTTCGCATTCGACTGCGTTGACGTTATCGCAGACAAGAGCCCTGATAAGCTCGCCATGCTCTGGGTCGCAAAGGACTGCGTAACAGAGAGAAGATTCACATTCGGCGACATCAAGAAGTATTCCAACATGACTGCCAACTACTTCAAGTCTTTGGGCATCGGCAAGGGTGACAAGGTCGTTCTTGTCCTCAAGCGCCACTATCAGTTCTGGTTCGCCATGATGGGTCTCGAAAAGCTTGGCGCCGTAGCAATCCCTGCTACCCACCTTCTTCGTGACCACGACTACGAATACCGTTTCAATGCTGCAGGCGTTAAAGCAGTATTCTGCACTTCAGATGACGATGCTGCCGATGAGTGCGAGAAGGCCGCAAAGGTATGCGGAGTCGAGACTCTCATCCTCTGCAACGGTTCGAGACCCGGCTGGCACGACTTCAACGAGGAATTCAAGAACTTCTCTGATGTATTCGAGCGTCCTGAAGATTACGCATGCGGATACGATCCGATGGTAATGTTCTTCACATCCGGTACAACAGGATATCCTAAGATGGCTCTGCATTCTTACATGTATGCAATCGGCCACATCCCTACAGCCAAGTATTGGCAGAACGTAGATCCTAACGGTCTCCACTTCTCCATCTCCGATACAGGCTGGGGTAAGGCACTCTGGGGCAAGCTCTATGGTCAGTGGCTCTGCGAAGCTCCTGTCTTCACATTCGACTTCGACCGCTTCAAAGCTGAAGAGATCCTCCCTATGTTTAAAAAGTACAACATCACAACATTCTGCGCACCTCCGACGATGTTCAGATTCTTCATCAAGGAAGATCTTTCCAAGTACGATCTGTCTTCACTTAAGTATGCTGTTACTGCAGGTGAAGCTCTGAACCCTGAGGTATTTAACCGCTTCATGGCAGCAACGGGTATCCGTCTCATGGAAGGCTTTGGCCAGACAGAGACAACTCTTGCCATCGCTAACCTTGTCGGCGCCAAGCTCCGCATCGGTTCAATGGGTAAGCCTAACCCGCTCTACGATGTTAAGATCCTTGATCCCGACGGCAACGTATGCAAGCCCGGTGAGACTGGTGAAATCTGCATCAATACACAGAACTACCATCCGAAGGGACTCTTCCTCCAGTACTACCTCGCACCCGATCTTACGAACGAGGCATGGCACGACGGCTGGTATCACACAGGTGATACTGCATGGGCAGACGAGGACGGCTACATCTGGTACGTCGGACGTATTGACGATGTCATCAAGTCTTCCGGTTACCGTATCGGCCCCTTCGAGATCGAGAATGTCATCATGGAACTCCCTTATGTTCTTGAGTGCGCAGTTACAGGTGTACCTGATCCTCAGGGTGTAAGAGGTATCGTCGTTAAGGCAACGATCACTCTCGTTAAGGGCACAGAGAGAACAGAGGAACTCAAGAAAGAGATCCAGAATTACGTTAAGGAAAAGACAGCTCCGTATAAGTACCCCAGAGTAGTTGAGTTTGTGGATGAGCTTCCCAAGACCTTCAACGGAAAGATCATGAGAAAGGCTATCAGATCTGCTGAGGAAAAGAAGTGATCTGAAAACTTACGAAGCTTTCAACCAGAGCGGCTCTATCGTAGAGCCGCTTTTCTTTTGACCGGGTATGACCCTGACTTCAAAGCGGCGGTCCCTTACAAAAGGCCAGAGATAAGAATATGCCTCGTGGGGATCTTTGAACTCGGGCATCGGGAAATCGGATATGTCCAGCAGCATGTTCTGGTCGGCATACCGCTCGAGAAGCAGATGGTGTCTCTTGTCGTAGAGGATAAAACTGTCGATGTCGCGCCTTTTCAAGACCGGCTGCTTAATTATAGGCAGCACTGAATTTCTGGGATTTATCACCATGCACGAAGCCTCCTCGCCGAGATAGAAATCAAGCTCCGGCAGTATCGACTGCGCCTCCCTGTAAAGATCTCTTATCGCCATCTGGATGCCTCTCATCAGCTCGCTTTTATAATCTTCCGCAACCCTTGCGCCGTATTTTAACGAGCAGAAGATCATCTTATAGAGATTGATCTCAAGCCCTGTGCTGTCCGTAAGGAAATAGTCCGCCGTCATCTGCTGGACCTCTGCACTGCTCTTGACTGAGATCATGTGATAAAGATACTGGGCATCCTTAAAACTTGTAGTGACATTAATGGCATCATCAGTAAATCCCGCCGTCCTTCTGTCCGATATGGAAACCGGCACCTTTCCGGATCTCAAGGCTGCAAGCACCGCACAAAGATAACCTTCAAAAGTCCCGTCATACGTGTATTTATTGCCTTGCGCTGCCATAGTCTTACCTCCCTGTTCTTGTAGGTGCCGTCATTCTATCACCCAGAACATATGTTTGTAAACGCCATTAATGGGACTGTGTCGGAAAATTTCTGCACACAAAAAGGCTTTGTCTCAAAATGCCGTATTTTTTTCGGAGTCTTTGACCTCATATCGCAGAAAAATCACAGTAACCGTCATAGTGCACTGTGACTTCTAGTGTGATTTTTTAATAGAGTCTCGAAAAAATCACAGTAACCGTCATAGCATACTGTGACTTTTACTGTGATTCTATAAATACGATAAAACCTTACTGCTGCGGCTTTTCGAAAACCTCTTGGCAAACCTCTGATACCGCCTTGATCCATACCAAATAAACCTGCTAACAAAAATCAATAGCCTGTTGGCAGGTTTTTGTTTTTAAACAACTAGGCACAGCAAACAGACCGGAGTCAAATCCGGTCTTTGTTTTAGCATTAATGGATTTATACTGCTTGGTAAACCTCCATCACTCGTGCGTAGTAAATGCGCAGGAACTTGTTTAAACCCGCTATCTTGGCTTG
>Ga0310691_10008649_pt1 | contig 10411 bp, 4 predicted proteins | sample 176DNAGHGlowgp2_FD_203887 | JGI IMG/M metagenome (GOLD analysis project Ga0310691, IMG submission 203887) | Sheep rumen microbial communities from Palmerston North, Manawatu-Wanganui, New Zealand - 1766 DNA GHGlow gp2 (v2) (version 2) | ecosystem: Host-associated > Mammals > Digestive system >...
ATTTTCCCTAGACGATAGGCGGATATACCCTTCTTCGCAAGCGGCTGAAAAAATGGTTCGTAGCTGATCACATTAGCCCACCCCCTTGTAGCAACATCAGTATTAAACGCAGCTGCGGGCTTGCGTAGATACGTAAAACCGCATATACTATAACCCGCACGGAGGTGGATAATGTGTCAGAACATGCTTACGCGTATTTCGGTAAAGGGCCACGCACAGCAGATGATTTGCGTCGGCCACACCCAATAGAAAGCGAAAGGCCATATGATATTATAAAGACGATCATATTGTCAAAAATCGATTACGAAAACTTTATCACGGATATGCTGGCAGACCGTTTTTTCCTTGAAAACAATGCTAGTATTTGCGGGAGAACTAACGGAATAATACGCTGCCTTTTGGTAAAACAAAGAAAAGACGCCGAGGGCATACTTGTGCTGACGGAAGAAGCATGGGTTGATATTGCTGCACAAGTTATGTTGAAGTGATTTTTTTCTTGTAGAAGTGTTATATAGCTGCGGAATGTTTATTGATTTATCTATATAGAAACGGTATAATGTTTTCGTGCGGAAAAACATGGCAGAAAGCTGCTTCAGCGCTTAGTGTCTGCATTTCTGCGAATAAGCCTTGAAAACCACGGAGGAGGGGACCTGATATGGCTAGAGCTCGAAAAGACGGTGAAAAGATCAGTTTTTTATTGACCGCCAAGTCCTGGAGGATCTGCGCGCATATGCGGAAGAAAAAGGGCAGACAGTAACATTGGCCATGGAAAGAATCCTTCGGACTTTTTTAGATGCTGAGAAGGAAAACCGCACCAGCGGAAGCAAATAAGGAAATGTGACGTCATATCTAATGTGCCTATTCATGTTGGACCTGGCTTTTGGGGAGAGTAAATAAATGGCTGACTTAGTGTTGTTGAAATGTGATATTGGCTCTAAAGCTGCGACCGTTTTGTGCCCGAAATGCGGCAGAATCAGTCGGCAGATTCTTTCTACCTCGTACTCGCCGAACAGAGTGGCAGAGTTAATAAGACCACATTCGTGCCCGATATGTAAGACTCAATACAATAATTGCAGCGCTAGCCAAGCGGGAAACTGGTCGGCCGCTTTTTCGCGCTATAACCGCAATTCGGATGATTATAACAAATCCGTTAAATATGACTATGAGAAGAAGGCCCCTTTAAAACACGATTCCACAGCGGGAGCAAAATCTGAAATAACAGCTGCTTCGCCTTCCTTTGATTCGAGTTGGTTGAGTCTCTTCTCAATGACAATCCTAAAAAGAGGAAAAACATATTACAACGACGGAAGAGTTGCCATCAAGTCTCGAAATGCCAGTGCTGTTTCAGGGACTGTTCATGGGACAGAGAGGTATTCCGTACAAATATCTTTCAGAAACGGTCAGATCAATAACATGTATTGTTCATGCCCATATTCCAGATCCGGCGAACACTGTAAGCACGAAGCGGCTCTACTTTTCGCATTGCGGGATGGAGACCGGACGAGCGACAAAGGCGACGAACTAAAGGAATTATCAGAGGGAGAAGAACCAAAACATATTATACCGTCAGTTTTCCCCGAAACCGATTCTAGTTCTGAGGCAATCCTTTTGGGGCAGACCATTGCAAAGAAAACAGAGCCTGACAGGAGCGAGAATCCATCATTTGAAAGCAAACCTGTGTCAACCAAATCTTCACTCTTGGCTTCTGCTACCAATGTACAGGGAACACATATTAGTACTCCAGGAGTGACACCTATTATTTCGGGGGAAACAAAATTGACGCCCGATGAAGATCTTGACCGTAAAATAGAGCGCTGGAAAAAAGAGCTTCTTGATACCGGCAAGCGGAATAAGATGATCAATTTCCGGGAAACCAAGAGATCAACTCTTCGCATTTTGGAACCGGAAGCTTCAGAGCTATTTAATAAGCTTGCTTTTTCGGAAAGAGCGCTTTCTTTCCAGAAACCCATTAACAAGGATACTGATCTTCGTACATACTCAATGATCGCGTTGATGGAAACGCTTTCCTATACGCTTAATGTTCAAGTGGGAGACATCAAGATAGCGGGAACGATCATTGAACGTGAAAAAACACTAAAAAACCTTAGATCAAAAGCCAAGCTTGCCCAGGAAGAACAGGGTACGAATATTCTATATCTGTGCTTTGGCTTCATCTATTGGCGTGCGCAAAACAAGGATAGTTCTCCGTGTTTTAAGGCACCGCTGTTAATGATGCCGGTGACCATTGGACTTAAATCATTAAACGCACCGTATACACTAAGTCGTTATGACGACGAAATAGAAGTTAACCCTACGCTTGATTACCTTTTCAACAGTGAATACAACATCGATCTGCCAACATTCAATCTAAAGAACAGAGACTCTTTCAATGAGTACCTCCAGCAGATCGAAGAGATTGTAGATAAACGGGGATGGAAAGTTGTCCCGGAAGTTAGTCTTGGTCTTCTCTCGTTTACGAAGATCAGTATGTATCACGATCTCAACAACAACCGTGAACGCATGGTTAATCACCCTGTCATTCGAGCAATGGCTGGAGACAGAAGTGCTCTTATGGATATCCCTGCATCCGCAGAGCATTATGATTTTGATGCTGTTAAGCCCGAAGAATGGCACGAGGTTGTAGACTCCGATTCCAGCCAGGAAGAAGCGATTTTGCTTTCAAAACTTGGTGTAAGCTTTGTTATGCAGGGGCCACCGGGAACCGGTAAGAGTCAAACTATTACGAATATCATCGCAGAGGCGCTGGCTGACGGAAAGAAAATCCTGTTTGTTTCCGAAAAGGCTGCGGCTCTTGAAGTCGTGCTTAAAAGGCTTACTGAAGTTCAGTTAGATGATTTCTGCCTATCACTTCATAACTACAGGGCAAATAAAAAAGAAATCATAAATAGCATAGGTGCGAACCTGCGTTTGGAATCTGAGGATATCGGTCGCGGTGTTTTAAACGAACTTACTGAACTGTTTCATGATCGTGAGTTCCTCACAAAATATGCTGACGACCTTCACCGTGAGATTGAACCCTTGGGCGATAGTGTCTATATGGTATTCGGCAAACTCTCTAAACTTGAAAAAGCGTCTGCAATTTCCTTTAGATTCGATAATCCAGCGGCTATTACACGTGAACAGTACTCGTCCCTCCTATATGTACTTAATTCTTTGGAGAAAGCTCTCCAGAATATCGGCGGTCCTTTAGATACGAGCCCATGGCATGGAACAGTTGTAAAAAGTTCCGGGCAAGCATTCAAGCAACAGATGCTTCAGGAAACTGGCACACTCCCAGAAAAATTCAAGGAACTCGAAATAACCGTTGACGCAATCAACGAGGAATATCAAACCGTAATTGGACATTCGTGGGATTCCGTTTGCAGAGGGATAGACGATTTGAGCGCGGCTCTTAATCTTCCTTTATTCCCGTTTTGGTGGACGGACATCGCCAAGCAGGAAACCCTGCTCAGCAGCGTCCAGAGAGAAGCGGCTGAACACCGTTCGCTGCTTGCTCCCTTGCAGCGATGCCGAGAGACATTCAACGATACGGTTCTCGAGGCCCCAATTGAGGAGTGGAGCAAGCGATCGAAGGCCGTTCTTGATGCTTACAAGAGAATAGGGTATACAAAAGAAAGTGCCGGAGATAGTTACCTGTCTTTAGCTATCCAAAAAGCCGATGCTGTCAGAGACCTTGTTGATGACCTGATTGATGTTTCTGAACGATGCAAGGACGCGGCAATACGTTTTGGGCTTACTGAAACAGATAGCGTCCAAAACGCCAGGCGGCTGAATGGTATTCTGGATCGGTATGAAAAGAGGCCCAATTTCCGAGAAGCAATATGGTTCCAGTCCACTAAAAATGCAGCTGCGTTGGACTACATTGGCATTGTTGAAGAACAGATTGGCGTTTTTAGACATGCGTCCACCGCCCAAAACTCTGTGTGGTCTGAAGGAGTCCGCGCTCTTGACATTGATAGAATAAGAAGGGGGCTTACAGAAGAGTACGCGTGGCTGATCAACAGTATATCTGACACCGATAGTGTGGAGGCGCTTTTTGGTGCTCAGAAGAAGTCGGCCAAGGAGTTGCTCGACAAGATAACAGCTCTTGTCAATGCACACAACAGGGCTATTTCTACTCTCGGAATCGTTCGTGGAGACAGCATCGAAGGCCTCCGCTCTATATCTACGCTTTTACAACAGACGTCCGAGGTTCCTTATCTTGAAACATCTTGGTTTGACGTACGCAAGAATGATGCTGCACGTCCCTTGATTGAAGAAGCCTATTCGCATTATACCAAGATTTCAGAGCTTACCGAGTCCATCCTTCAAAAATGGGAACCAGAAGCGCTCAACATGGACGAGGAAGTTCTTGCCATGCTCGGTCGGTTTAAGACGGAGCACGTCGGCGCATTCCATCGAATGAAGTCCGGCTATAAAGAAGACATCAAGAAAATACGCCTTCTTTCTAAAGAAGTCGGAAAAACAGTTGATGAAACCGAAGCTATTGCTTTTCTGCAGACGCTGAAAGAAATCCATGATGAGAAGCAATGGTATTTACAGAATCAGGATCTGCTGAAAGACCTGGCTGGAACATATTATCGCAGCACGAACACCGATTGGGGAGCAGTAAAAAAGGGTATGGAGATTGCCGCCTCGATTGCAAATAGCTTCCCCTATGCCAACATATCCGAAGACGTTATTACCGCTATTCAGCGATCCGCCTCGAGCATTCAGAATGCTGCTGAACTGAAGGAACTGTCCGATATCCTTTCGGATGATAGCATCAGCGCTTGTGAAAGCCTGCTTATTCATGCAGCCTATGTCGATCCGTCAGCGACTGAAACATCCCTTGGTGGTATGGTCCTCCCTCAAATACGGAAGTTTTTGGATGCATGTGATGTTTATGAGAGGTTTATTGTTGAACTCCAGATGCAGCATCGCTCAGGGGATAGCATCACTGGGAAAGAACTCATCGACCTCTTTGAAAATGAGCAAAAGATTGTTGGTGTTGAAACCTGGTTTTCCAATAACAAAGAACAACTTGACTCTGTATTTGCCTCAAAGAATAGGGGAGTTGATTGCAATCTAGAAGAAATCGGAAAAGGGCTGATATTTGCAAAAGAAATACTTGGATTCTTCCCCGATGGGGTCCCCGAAAAGCTGGTCTCTGTTCTATGTGACGACATGAACGAAGATGGAATAGCACTGCACGCGGACAGGCAGAGTCTTCGTAAGATCGATGCACTTGCGCAAAGACTGCAAGCGTATGCCTCGTTTTGTTATAGGGAGACAGAATCAATCATTGATTACCTTGTTCCACAGATCTCATCATGGTGTGAGACAACAGGAACACTAAACGAAATCATGAGCGAGTTTGCGCCTTATTTGGCTGGTGAGGAAACAACTGTTGAACAGGCGATAGTTTATCTTCCTGCTGTAATGCAGGTCAAAACAATGCGCAAGCAGCTTCTCATCAAGGAATCTGGCCTGGCAAAGCAGCTTGGCGACAGATATCAGGGCGCAGATACTAATTGGGAAAAGATCGAAGCGGATATTCTTGCGGTGAAGAACTTCCTATCCGCATATACACCTTCTGTTTCTCGTGAATTTCTCGAAATCATATGTGATAGCGAAGATTTGCGCGCTGATGCTCAAGAAAGAATCAATAAGCTGAGTATGCTTCGTGACGATGCAGAAGACCCGTATAGATCATTCGTTGGTTATTTTGATCCGAATGAAAAACTTGAATCGAGTGAGTTCTTTGCACTTTTAGAAAGACACGCACATTGCTTGAATGGATTTTCCGAACTGAACAAGTGGTTGGACTATGTGGAGGCAAAGGCTGCTTGTGATGCGAAGGGACTCGGTAGTTTTACGAGCGCGATTGAAAAGAAGAACAATTCTATACCAGATGTTTGTGATGCATTTGAACGCGGTTTTTATTCTCAATGGCTCGGCGCGGTCATAAATGAAGTTCCTGCCGTTCAGTCTTTCCGCAGATTTGCCCACGAGCAGCGGTCTGAGAAGTTCGTAATGCTTGATACAAAGCAATATCAAATCGCACGGAAGCGAATAAGGAAAAGGATTATCAGCAGCTATCCTGATACAAATGGTGTGATGCGTGCGGGATCAGAGTTGCACACTCTGACCCACGAGATGGAGAAGAAGACAAGAATCATGCCTTTGAGGAAGCTATTCCAAAGTATTCCTGGACTATTGCTCAGACTCAAGCCGTGCCTGATGATGTCACCGCTTTCCGTAGCTTATTTCTTGGACGCGAATATGTATCAGTTTGACATGGTTATCTTCGATGAGGCTTCGCAGATATTCCCGCAGGACGCTATTGGCGCCATTTTCAGAGCAAAGCAGGTCATTATTGCGGGCGATACTAAGCAACTTCCCCCGACGAATTTCTTCGCTTCAAGCACAAGCAATAGCAGTGATGGCTATGACGACGAAGAGGGCTATGATGATGAGGTATACGACTCTATTCTTGAGGAGACAACAAGTGTTCTACCCAATCGGACACTGCTTTGGCATTATCGAAGCAAGCACGAGCACTTAATTGCGTTTTCGAACCAAGAAATATATCGAAACAATCTCATAACGTTCCCGAGCAGCAATGAAAGTGATCCGGATACTGGCGTTGAGTTTGTCTATGTTCCGGAGGGTTATTATGAACCCTCTCCCAAAAACTATAACATTCTTGAAGCACAGCGCTGTGTTCAGTTAGTAAAGGAACACATTGACAAGCATCCCATCCGGTCTCTCGGTATCATTGCGTTTAGTGAGAAGCAGCAACAAGCAATCGCCCTTGAAATACAGCGGTTCCGAGAAAAGAATCCCGAATATGAGAACTTCTTTGCAGAAGGCAAGGAGGATGAATTTTTTGTAAAAAACCTTGAAAACGTTCAGGGCGACGAACGCGACACAATCTTCTTCAGTGTTGGTTACGCAAGGACAAAAGAGCAAAAGGCGAACGGGAAACCCATGGCAATGCGTTTTGGTCCCCTTGGTGTTCAGGGCGGTGAGCGCCGTTTGAATGTTGCAATTACCCGTGCCAAAATCAATGTAAAGCTCATAAGCTCCATCCTTCCTTCTGATATCGACCTCAATAAGACTGAATCGGAAGGGATTAGAATGCTGCGCTCATATATTGAATTCGCGATGAATGGAGAGGTGTCATTATCTGCTGCGCACAAAGTTGGCAAGCCGGATGATTTTGTGAATGCTATCGCACAATTCATTCGCGATCATGGGTTTAAAGTACGTCAATATGTTGGATGCTCCGGATACAAAATCGATATTGCTGTTCAGCATCCCTCGGAGCTGATTGAGCAATTTGTCGCCGGCATCGAATGTGATGGCTTTTCCTATGCTTCCGCGAAAACAGCCAGAGATCGAGATCGGTTGCGCAGTACGGTTCTTAGAGGCATGGGATGGAATCTATACCGCGTTTGGTCTACGGAATGGCATAAGAACCCAGAGATCGAAGGACAGAGGCTTCTTGAATTCATCCGGAAGGCGATCTCAGAGTGCAACGAAAAAGTGAAGGTTCTCGAAGAAGAGAAGCGCCGTATTGAAGAGGAAAAGCGACTGGAACTCGAAAAAGCGCGTGTTGCACGAGAAGCCGAAGAACGTCGGCTGCAGAAGGAACGCGAGGAAAAGGAAGCAAAACGTCGCGCTCAGCTTGAAGCGGTCGAACAGAAAAAGCGGGAAGAAGAGGAACGAAAGACGGCTAGAATCCGGGCTGAACTTGAGACTGCCAGAAAATGTGCAGAGGAGCAGAAAGCGGCCGAGGAGAAAGCTCGCAGAGAGGCAGAAGAACGCCAGCAGCGAAATGATTTATCTTGGGTGAAAATTGGGGCAAAGGTAAGTCATAAGAGTTTCGGAACTGGCGTGGTGACAAAACTGACTAAAGATCAGATTTCTGTTCGATTTGGCTCATCGGAACGTTCTTTCATGTACCCGAGCGTTCTTCATAACGGACTATTGACTAAACCGGTTGCCCAGGCAGTTACATCATCCCGGCCGACGAACCAAAACGGGCCTGCGTGGGCCAAGACTGGGGCGCCTGTAATGCACAAATCATTTGGCCTTGGAAGTATTGTGAAGATTGAGGGTTCAAATATGGCAGTAAGATTTGGCGAAGCAGTTAAATCCTTTGTTTATCCCGACGCCATTACTAAGGGCTTCTTGTCGCGGTATCTTGAATCTTCCACACCAGAGGAAGCTCAGGACGAACAAATGGCAATTCCTCAGGTCATTAAAAGTGCTCCACAAGATAACAGTAAAAAGCTTATTGATGAATTACGGGCTGCGGGATTCTCTGTTATTGACAATCGAACGACATCCTCAATCATTTGGGTCATCTATGTTGGCGGAAAAACCAAAGTGTTTGAGGAAATCGTCTCCAAGTATCATGCGCAATACAGCCTGGAGCGGCGAGGCTCCTTAGCCACAAGAAACGTCCCGGCTTGGCGCGTGATGGTTGCTCAATCAGTAGCGAAATAGTAATTCAAAGGAAGCCGGATCGTTTAGCCTAAAGTCGGTTAATCACTCTTTTTCTTGGAGAAAATAGTTATGGCAATGATGGGACAGGAATTGAAATACGAGATCATTAATCAGATCGGAACGCTTTCAACAGCCGCTAGCGGTTGGAGTATTGAACTTAACAGAATCAGCTGGAATGGCAATGAGCCCAAATACGATTTGCGTTCATGGTCTCCTGACCACTCCAAAATGGGGAAAGGGATTACGCTTACCGATAGCGACATTATTGCTCTTTCGGAGTTGCTGAACAAAGAAGTAGAGTATTTGAAACAAGCCTGATCATCCCATACTCTATTCTTTAACATCGAGGTGTGTTATGGCAAACAGTACTGTGATTAATCCTGCTATTCAATCGCCGGTATCGGCTGCAACGGTCATCAACAGCGAGGTCGTGGAGGAATACAATCGTCAAAACAACATTGAGGACGAGTATTCCTCTCGTATCAGCGAGGGGACTGTAATCTTTGATAAATACAGGGTCTTAAATCAGCTGGAAGTTTCTTCGGGCGAAGCAGATCTATATCTTTGCACAAATGGAATAAGTCAATTTGTGGCTAAAGTTTATAAAAGGAAGTGTGCCATCAAGCAAGAAGTCATTGAGGCCTTGCTAAGAATTGATTCTCCGTTTGTTGCCAAACTATATGAAACAGGCGAATGGAATGGTTACCCGGTTGAGATTCTTCCTTTCTTCGAGAAGGGAAGTCTGCAGGGCCGAACCTTTTCTGAGGACTATATTGTCAAAATCATTATCCCCAACATAAACGAGGCACTACATGCAATCCATGAGGCTGGGATCATCCATAAAGATCTAAAGCCTTCAAACATTATGCTCAACAGCGATGGCGAGACAGTCTCAATCATCGACTTTGGTATTAGCTCGGTCATAGATAGCGGGAATACAGTTCTCGTTACAAAAACCGGGATGACGCCAGAGTATTCTGCACCGGAAACATTTAAAAACCTTTTTCTTCGCGAGTCAGACTACTACTCTTTTGGAATAACGCTGTTTGAATTGTTTTGTGGATATACTCCGTATGCAAATATGCAGCCGGAAGAGATCGAACAATATGTTTCCGTGCAGAGAATTCCATATCCAGAAGAAATGCCGCCGTTGCTCCAGGACTTCATCTCAGCGCTCACTTACTACGACATCAGCAATAGAAACAATAAAACAAACCCAAATCGGCGTTGGACATATGATGAAGTAAAAAAATGGCTCGATGGTGAACCTCTGGTTATCCCCGGTGAAGGCATTGGAAATCCAGGCAAGGGCGCAATGCCTGTATATAAGTTCCTCGGAGAAGATTTTACTGATCCTGCACAGCTTGTGACAGCCTTTGCCAAAAACTGGGAAGCAGGGAAAAAGCAGCTGTTTAGAGGAATGGTTACAGCTCATTTCAGAGCTTGGAACCAAGATATCGCGAGAAAATGCCAAGCAGCGGAAGAAGAAGCAGGGAGAGAAAACGGGAAAGACGATATCATCTTCTGGAAGCTTTTGTATCAAATCAATCCAAAGCTCAAAGGATTCTATTGGATGGGCCAGGTCTATGAGAGTCTCCCCGCATTTGGCCGAGATGTTCTGGAGAAGCTGTGGGACAAAGACAACTCTCAGTATGCTTATTATCAAAGCATCTTATCTGAAAAACTGCTGTCCCAATATGTACAGATCGCTCAGCCCAAGAACGAAAAGCTCAAGAAAGCAGCCGCAGCAATCGAAGATTCGTATGAGTTGGAAAAGAATAACGGTACAGATATGCAGCGAACCTATTATCTCATGGCATATACGTTATCTGGACAAAAGCTGCTGCTTCTTGACGGAGAGCAGATCCGTACCGTTGGCGAGCTGGCAAGCTAT
>Ga0310691_10008651_pt1 | contig 10411 bp, 8 predicted proteins | sample 176DNAGHGlowgp2_FD_203887 | JGI IMG/M metagenome (GOLD analysis project Ga0310691, IMG submission 203887) | Sheep rumen microbial communities from Palmerston North, Manawatu-Wanganui, New Zealand - 1766 DNA GHGlow gp2 (v2) (version 2) | ecosystem: Host-associated > Mammals > Digestive system >...
AAACTTAGCCGGATATTCGGATTGAGTGTTTTTTACGCTACCTTTGCACCGTCAAAAGAACAGAACGACAGGTTTTCGACAGAAAAACAGAAAAACTGATTCTTAGACAAAAGAACAAAAGAACAAATTCTTAGATAGAACAAAAGAACAAAAAATAATAAAAAATAAAAAGTTATGAAGACTACAATTTCTTTTAAGCGTTTTGCCGCTACGATGCTGATGAGCCTTTGCGGCATGTTTACAATCACCTCTTGCCAGGACGATGCCATCGAACCTGAGAACAACAATGCCGACGTCACCCGCTCAGGCGACCAGAAGCTGAAAGAGGCCTACGGCCTGAGCTTCGAGAACTTCGTCACCGAGAACGACGTGAAGATTCTCAATGCTGACACCACTGAGATTTCCATCAACAAGGCACTGGCCGAGAAACTGGGTATCACATCGTTCAAGTACCACCCCATCGGCATCTGGGACAAGAAGAGCCACCTGCCCTACGCCCGCAAGGCCATGGAAGAGAAGATCGTCGGCGACCGCTTCATCCTGAAGGTAAAGCCCGCCACGGTGGCCGAGATGATCGGCGCCAAGGCCGAGGGCACCTTCAAGAGCGACCTCAGCGGCATCAGCGGCGACTTCAAGGCCAGCATCGACATGTCGGCAAAGGCCGAGGCCGGCGTCAAGCTCAAAATCTTAGGCTACGAGGTGGTCGAGTGGTCGAACAACTTCGACCTCGTGGGGCCCTGGACGCTCTGGAAGTTCCCCGTTGACGGCTCCATACACAAGTCGCCCCTGGCACAGAAAGCCGACGAGGCACGCGCACTGATTGACAAGGCCTGCAGCAGCACAGAGGCAAGCCAGGCTCGCATCGAGCTGGTTGACATGATGGCACAGATGCAGGGCAAGACCCACGACGAGGCCGAGACGAAGCTGGCCGAGATTCTGACCAAGCAGACCGAGAGCACCGCCGACGAGCAGCAGAAGCTGCAGAAGATGAGCGACTTCATCAAGGCACAGCGCGACGAGCTCAAGCCCAAGTACACGCAATGGATCAAGGAGAAGAACTGGAACGAGATTGCTGCCATGATCCTGGCCAACAAGGACGTGATAGAGAACCGCGCCAAGAACGGCAGCTTCTACAACTCAGAGAAAGCCCTGGAGACCGCCCATGAGCGCTTCGTGAAAGCCCACAACCGTGAGCCGGAGCAGAACAATAGCGACCTGGAGGAACTGATGAAGACCACCATTAACTACCGCGAGGGCATCTATGACGACGCAGTGAGAATGGTGCTGCAAGACTCACAGGTGAAGCAGCTCATAGCTGCCGAAGAGACCTGGACGAAGGTACACATGGAAGACCTGCGAGACATCTTCCAGAAGGGCTTCAGCAACAAGAAGCAGGCCGACGAACAGTATGTCAGCCGTCTGAAGAGCGCACTGCTGAAGGACTTCCGCACAAAGTTCAGCCACCTGCCCTGGGAGAAGTAAGAATGTCAGACAAGAGAAATCTCCCCGCAACCTAAACAGAATTGAGACAGAAAGAATTTCCCGCAGCTGAGTGGCTGCGGGATATTCTTATTACTGACCCCAGCCCCGACTCAACACTTATCTAGTTCTGAGCACAGGGTTCAGCGGCCAGACAAATAAGAAAATTTAAGATTTCCTTTGCGTTTCGCTTTCTTATTCGTACCTTTGCACCCAAAAAAACAAAAGCATATATAATAAGGTATAAATAAAGGTATAAGACAGATGAGAAAGAATTTTGTAGAAGAGCTGCGCTGGCGCGGCATGCTGGCACAGATGATGCCCGGCACTGAGGAACTGCTTCAGAAGGAGATGGTAACGGCCTATTTAGGCACCGACCCCACGGCCGACTCGCTGCATATAGGACATCTTTGCGGCATCATGATGCTGCGCCACCTGCAGCGCTGCGGCCATAAACCCATTATCCTCGTTGGCGGTGCTACGGGCATGATTGGCGACCCCAGCGGCAAGTCGCAGGAGCGCAACCTGCTGAACGAGGAGACGCTGCGCCACAACCAGGAGTGCATCAAGGCTCAGGTGGCTAAGTTCCTCGACTTTGAGTCGAAGGACGAAAATGCCGCAGAGATGGTGAACAACTACGACTGGATGAAGAACTTCACGTTCCTCGACTTTGCCCGCGAGGTAGGCAAGCATATCACTGTGAACTACATGATGGCCAAGGACTCGGTGCAGCAGCGCCTCAACGGCACGGCCCGCGACGGCCTTTCGTTCACAGAATTCACCTACCAGCTACTGCAGGGCTACGACTTCCTCTACCTCTACCAGCATAAGAACTGCAAGCTACAGTTAGGCGGCAACGACCAGTGGGGCAACATTACCACCGGCACGGAGCTGATTCGCCGCACCCTGGGCTACGAGAACGAGGCTTTCGCCCTGACCTGTCCGCTTATCACCAAGGCCGACGGCAAGAAGTTTGGCAAGACTGAGAGCGGCAACATCTGGCTCGACCCGAAGCGCACCACACCCTACAAGTTCTACCAGTTCTGGCTCAACGTCAGCGACGACGATGCCGAGAAGTATATCAAGATTTTCACGTCGCTGGAAAAAGACGTCATCGACGCCCTCGTTGAGGAGCACCGCCAGGATCCCGGCCGCCGCGTGCTGCAGCGTCGCCTGGCAGAGGAGGTGACGGTGATGGTGCACTCGCAGGAGGCACTCGACACCGCCATCGAGGCTTCCAACATCCTCTTTGGCAAGTCAACCAAGGAGGCCTTGGAAAAGCTCGACGAGCAGACGTTCCTCGACGTATTCGACGGCGTGCCTCAGTTTGAGGTGTCGAAAGACCAGTTAGGCCAGCCTGCCATCGAGCTACTGACCACCATCGCCCCCGTGTTTCCCTCCAAGGGCGAGATGCGCAAGATGGTGCAGGGCGGCGGCGTGAGCCTCAACAAGGAGAAACTCACTGACCAGAACCGTATCATCAGCGCCGACGACCTGATTGACGGCAAATACCTGCTGGCTCAGAAGGGCAAGAAGAACTACTACCTGTTGCGCTTCGCTAGTGAATAGTGATAAGTGAAGAGTGAAAAATTAAGAACTGAGAATTAAGATGCAGAAGAATCTGGTTATCGTGGAGTCACCGGCCAAGGCAAAGACCATCGAAAAGTTCTTAGGTAAGGACTTCAAGGTGATGTCGAGCTACGGCCATATCCGTGACTTAAAGAAAAAGGAACTCAGTATTGACGACTCCACGCTGGAGCCTGAATACGAAATACCCGAGGAGAAGAAGAAGCTGGTAAGCGAGCTGAAGAAGCAGGCCAGCCAGGCCGAGAAGGTATGGTTAGCATCCGATGAAGACCGCGAGGGAGAAGCCATCTCGTGGCACCTGTGCGAGGTGCTTGGCCTTGACGAGGAGAAGACCAACCGCATCGTGTTCCACGAGATTACAAAGTCGGCCATCCTGGAGGCCATCGACAATCCTCGCCACCTGGACATGAACCTGGTGAACGCTCAGCAGGCGCGCCGCGTGCTCGACCGCCTGGTAGGCTTCAAGCTGTCGCCGGTATTGTGGCGCAAGGTGAAGCCCGCCCTCTCGGCCGGTCGCGTGCAGAGTGTGGCCGTCAGGCTCATCGTTGAGCGCGAGCGCGAAGTGCTGGACTTCAAGAGCGAGGTTTACTACAGTGTGAGTGCCCTTTTCGGCGCCGACAATGGCGACGGCTCGCAGTCGGAGGTGAAAGCCACGCTGGCCACGCGCCTGAAGAGCCACGACGAGGTGGTGCAGTTCTTAGAGGCCTGCAAGGATGCAGACTTCACCGTGAGCAGCGTGCAGAAAAAGCCCATGAAGCGCACGCCGGCACCGCCCTTCACCACGTCGACCTTGCAGCAGGAGGCCGCCCGCAAGCTGGGCTTCACCGTGAGCCAGACGATGATGGTGGCGCAGCATCTGTATGAGAACGGTTACATTACTTATATGCGTACCGACTCTGTCAACCTGTCGAGCCTATGCTTAGGAGCCTCTAAGGAAGAGATTACCAGCCTCTATGGCGAGCAGTATGCCAAGCCGCGCCAGTATCACACAAGTTCGAAGGGTGCCCAGGAGGCTCACGAGGCCATACGTCCTACCTACATGAACCAGCCGACCATCGACGGCAGCGCCCAGGAGAAGCGCCTCTACGAGCTTATCTGGAAGCGCACGCTGGCCTCGCAGATGGCCGACGCCGAGCTGGAAAAGACAACGGCAGAGATAACCATTACCAATTCAAAATTATCATTTGTGGCCCAGGGCGAAGTGGTCAAGTTCGACGGTTTCCTGAAAGTCTACCACGAGTCGCGCGATGACGACAACACCCAGGAGGTGTTTGCCGTGCTGCCCGACCTGAAGGAGGGCCAGCCGCTGACCCGCCGCGAGATTAGCGCCACGGAGCGCTTCACGCAGGGTCCGCAACGATACACTGAAGCCTCGCTGGTACACAAGCTTGAGGAACTCGGCATCGGCCGCCCGTCTACCTACGCCCCCACCATCTCTACCATCCAGCAGCGCGAATACGTGCAGAAAGGCGACAGCAAGGGCGAGGAGCGCACCTATACCATCGACGTGCTCAAAGGCAAGCAGATTACGCAGAAGAGCCGCACCGAGATGACCGGCTCGGACAAGGGCAAGCTCATGCCGACAGACGTAGGCACTGTGGTGAACGACTACCTGATGAAGAACTTCCCCGACATCATGGACTACAACTTCACGGCTAAGGTAGAGCAGGACTTCGACAAGATTGCCGAAGGCGACGAGGTGTGGACAAAGATGCTCAAGGGCTTCGACAAGAACTTTGAGCCCACCGTAGACAAGGCCATGAACGCGCGCAACGAGCATAAGGCCGGCGAGCGACAGTTAGGCACCGACCCGAAATCAGGCAAGCCCGTGTTTGTCAAGATTGGCCGCTTCGGGCCTGTCATCCAGATAGGCTCTGCCGACGACAAGAACAAGCCGCTGTTTGCCCAGCTGCCTAAGGAACTGAGCATGCAGACGGTCACCCTGGAGGAGGCTTTGGAACTCTTCAAGCTGCCGCGCGAGATTGGCGAATTTGAGGGCAAGACGGTGACCATCGGCGCCGGCCGCTTCGGTCCTTACGTGCTGCACGACGGCAAATACACGTCGCTGCCAAAGGACAGCAACCCCCTGACCATCACCCTTGACGAGGCCACCAAGCTGATTGAAGAGAAGCGCAAGCAGGAAACCCAGAAGCACCTGAAGATATTCCTCGAAGACGAGAAGCTGGAGGTGATGAACGGCCGCTACGGCCCCTACTTAGCCTACGACGGCAAGAACTACCGCCTGCCGAAAGCCCTTCACGACAAGGCTGCTGAGCTGAAGTACGAGGAATGTATGGAGATTATCAATAAAGGTAAATGAAGAGAATCGTCCTAATAGGCTACATGGGGTCGGGCAAGACCACCGTTGGCAAGGCACTGGCCAAAGAGATTGACCTGCCCTTCTACGACCTTGACTGGTATATCGAGAGCCGTATGCGCAAGAAGATAAGCCAAATCTTTGCCGACCAGGGCGAGGATGGCTTCCGCCGTATCGAGCGTAACATGCTGCACGAGGTGGCCGAATTCGAGGACGTAGTCATCAGCTGTGGCGGCGGCACGCCCTGCTTTTTCGACAACATCGACTACCTCAACAGTCAGGCCCAGGTGGTATGGCTGCGCTGCGAGCCCGAGGTGCTTCACAAGCACCTGCTCATGGGCAAGGGCGACCGTCCGCTGCTGAAGGACAAGACGCCCGAGGAGCTGATAGCTTTTATCCGCGAGCAGCTCAACTACCGCGAGCAGTTCTATTCCAAGGCGCGCTACACCCTCGACGTAAGCCTCATGGATAATTACGACAAGATTAAAATCACCATTGACAACCTCAAGCAACTGCTGAACCTGTAAGTCTCAAATCTCCCAGAAGCCCCAGGAGCCCCAGAAGCCCCAAAACTCCCAGAAAAACTCCCACTAACCCCCATAACCCAAGCCCATGAAGAAATGGACCATTGACGACGCCCGCGAACTGTACAACATCGGCGGTTGGGGCACCAACTATTTCGGCATCAACGACGAAGGCAACGTCTACGTCACGCCGTGTAAAGACTCTACGCAGATAGACCTGCGCGAAGTGATGGACGAGCTTGCCCTGCGCGATGTCACGGCGCCGGTACTGCTACGATTCCCCGACATCCTCGACAACCGTATTGAGAAGACATGGAGCTGCTTCAAGAAGGCTGCCGAGGAATATGACTATAAAGGCGAGAATTATGTTATCTACCCCATCAAGGTAAACCAGATGCAGCCCGTAGTGAGCGAGATTATCAGCCACGGCCGTAAGTTCAACCTCGGACTGGAGGCCGGCTCCAAGCCCGAGCTCCACGCCGTGCTCGCCGTGCAGAGCCAGAGCGACTCTGTCATCGTCTGCAACGGCTACAAGGACCAGTCGTACATCGAGCTGGCCCTGCTGGCCCAGAAGATGGGCAAGCGCATATTCATCGTCGTGGAGAAGCTCAACGAACTCGACATCATTGCCCGCATCGCCAAGAAGCTCGACGTCAGGCCCAACATCGGCATCCGCATCAAGCTGGCCTCAAGCGGCAGCGGCAAGTGGGAAGAGAGCGGCGGCGATGCCTCGAAGTTCGGACTTACCAGTGCCGAGCTGTTGGAAGCCCTCGATGCCCTCGACAAGCGCGACATGCACGACTGCCTGAAACTCATCCACTTCCATATCGGCAGCCAAATTACCAAGATCCGCCGCATACAGACGGCACTGCGCGAGGCTTCGCAGTTCTACATCCAGTTGCACAAGATGGGCTTCCAGGTGGAGTTCGTCGACTGCGGCGGCGGCCTGGGCGTCGACTACGACGGCACACGCTCGCCCAGCAGCGAGAGTTCTGTGAACTACAGCATCCAGGAATATGTCAACGACTGCATCTACACCTTCGTAGAGGCAGCCAACAAGAACGGCCTGCCCCACCCCAACCTCATTACCGAAAGCGGCCGCTCACTGGCCGCCCACCATTCGGTGCTGGTCATCAACGTGCTGGAGACGGCCTCGCTGCCTGAAATGCCTGAGGAATATGAGCCCGATGCCGACTCCCACCAGCTGGTAAAAGACCTCTACGACATCTGGGACAATCTCTCGCCGCGCAACGTGCTTGAAGACTGGCACGACGCCGAGCAGATACGCGAGGAGGTGCTCGACCTCTTCTCGCACGGCATCGTCGACCTGAAGACGCGCGCCGAGATAGAGGCTATGTACTGGAGCGTATGCCACGAGATTAACGCCTTGACAAAGAACCTCAAGCACGTGCCCGAAGAGCTGATGAACATCGACAAGCTGCTGGCCGACAAGTATTTCTGTAACTTCTCGCTGTTCCAAAGCCTGCCCGACTCATGGGCCATCGACCAGATGTTTCCCATCATGCCCATCCAGCGCCTCAACGAGCGCCCCACGCGCAACGCCACGTTGCAGGACATCACCTGCGACAGCGACGGCAAGATAGCCTCCTTTGTTACAAACCGCCACAACTCACACTCGCTGCCCGTTCACACGCTGCGTAAGAACGAAGACTACTATCTCGGCGTCTTCCTCGTGGGCGCCTACCAGGAAATCCTCGGCGACATGCACAACCTCTTTGGCGATACCACCGCCGTACATATCTCGGTGAAGGACGGCCAGTATCACATCGACCAGGTCATCGACGGCGAGACCGTGGCCGAGGTGCTCGACTACGTGCAGTACGATCCCAAGAAGCTCGTCCGTCAGCTCGAAATCTGGGTGACTAAGAGCGTCAAGGAGGGTAAGATTACGCTTGAGGAGGGCAAGGAGTTTCTCTCCACCTATCGCTCCGGGCTCTATGGCTACACCTATTTGGAATAACTAGTAAGACTAGTAAAACTAGGACAACTAGGATAACTAGGACAACTAGGACAACTAGGATAACTAGGATAACTAGATAATAATTAAAATGAAAGAAAAACTGACAATAATAAAGGTTGGCGGTGCCGTAGTAGAAGACGAAGAACAACTACAGCAGCTACTAAACGACTTTTCAGCTATCGATGGCGCTAAGGTCTTAGTCCACGGCGGCGGTCGGCGGGCCACAAAGATTGCCTCGCAACTGGGCATCGAGACCAAGATGGTAGACGGCCGACGCATAACCGATGAGCAGATGCTGGAGGTGGTGACGATGGTCTACGGCGGCCTCGTCAACAAGCATGTGGTGGCCCTGCTGCAGGCTATCGGTGTCAACGCTTTGGGACTGACGGGCGCTGATATGAACGTGATACGCTCGCACAAACGACCACTGAAAAACGGCATCGACTACGGCTATGTAGGCGATGTTGACCGTGCCGACGGCGACATGCTTAGCAAGCTAATAACGGTAGGCGTGACACCTATCATAGCCCCGCTGACGCACGACGGCAAGGGACATATCCTCAATACCAATGCCGACACCATGGCTTCGGAAACGGCCAAGGCACTGGCCGCTCTCTACGACGTCACGCTCATCTACGCCTTTGAGAAGCCTGGCGTGCTGCGCGATGCCGACGACAATACAAGCATCATACCTGTCATCACGCGTGCCGACTTTGAGCGCTACCGCCTCGACGGCACCATCAGCGGCGGCATGCTGCCAAAGATTGAAAATGCACTGGCCGCCATCGATGCCGGCGTCAGCCGCGTCATTATCACCCTCGCCACCGCCATCGACGGCCACCACGGCACCATCATCACCTGACACCTATCACCTATCACCCATCACCCATCACCTATCACCCATCACCATGAAATGAAGCAGAAAAGTTTCCAAAACGATGTTCTGCCACTGAAGAACAAGCTCTACAGACTGGCACTGCGCATCACCCTGCAGCAGGAGGATGCCGAGGACGCCGTGCAGGAAACGATGCTTAAAGTGTGGAACCGGCGGCAGCAGTGGGACCAGATAGAGTCGATGGAGGCTTTCTGCATGACCATCTGTCGCAACATCGCCCTCGACAAGGTGCGCCGTATGAGTGGCGACCGCCAGACCCTCGACACCCAGGAGCACGACACAGCCGACACTGCCTACCACGCCAACCCCGAACGTCAGGCCATAGAGCAAGACCGGCTGCAGCTCGTCAGGCAAATTATCGACACCCTGCCCGAGAAACAGCGCACCGCCATGCAGCTGCGCGACTTCGAGGGCAAGAGCTACAAAGAGATTGCAGACATTATGAGCATCAGCGAAGAACAGGTAAAGATTAATATCTATCGCGCCCGTCAAACGGTGAAACAACGATTCCTCAGTGCTGACGAGTGAAAATAGTTAACAACTGTTCACCGACAATGAAAAATGAGACTTCAACGTTAACGAAAGTAAAAAAACAGACAAATCTGTAACTTACGACCTAACCAAACGTCTAACTTATAGAGCACATCAGAAAAACAAAAGAATGGACTATAAGTACATTGAGCAACTCTTGGAACGCTACTTCCAGTGTGAGACCACACTGAAGGAAGAAGAAATCCTGCGTACCTTTTTCGCCCAGGACGATGTGCCCGTCTGGCTGGTGAAATATCAGTCGCTCTTCTGCTACGAAGCCGCGCAGGAACAGCCATTGGGCGACGACTTCGACGAGCACATGCTCAATATTATTGAGCAGAACGCTCCGGTGAAAGCGCACGTTATCACACTGACGCAGCGCCTCAAACCGCTGTTCAAGGCTGCTGCCATCGTGGCTATCGTACTCACCTTGGGCAATGCAGCCCAGGCACCGTGGGACCGCGGATGGGACAATCCCCGCGAGGAATACGCCAAGTTCTTGGAACAGCAGCATCAGGACTCCATCAACCGCCTCGGACCTATCCAGGCAGAGAACATGATTGACTCCGCCGCTGCCGCGCCACTGCCCGAGGCTAAGTATTAAGACTAATTTTTTTCTATGCTTTCTCTATAAAACACAATTAACAAAATCAAAACAAAGAACAAAGAAACTGTGAAGTTTCGATTCTCTCAAATTATTTCATAACATACTTTGAAACACAAACGATAGGGGCCGCTCCGCTGAGGAAACGGCCCCTACTTCCTTGTTTAGCTTACACATACATCTCCTGAAACCAACATCAATTTGGCTTTTTCTCGCAATTGAGCCTAACCGTAGGCTTTCAATGAAAAGTTGCACTGTCTTAGAAGAAAAAGGAACCAGTTTCTTTTGTTCTTCTCTCGACTTTTAGTAACTTTGCAGCGCAAAAGCGGAAAACGATGTTAGATATCAACAAAATACGCGGGGATTTCCCCATCTTGTCACGTCAAGTGTATGGACGCCCACTGGTCTATTTAGATAATGCTGCCACCACACAGAAACCATTGTGTGTGCTCGACGCCATGCATCAGGAGTATCTCAATGTCAACGCCAATGT
>Ga0310691_10008654_pt1 | contig 10407 bp, 5 predicted proteins | sample 176DNAGHGlowgp2_FD_203887 | JGI IMG/M metagenome (GOLD analysis project Ga0310691, IMG submission 203887) | Sheep rumen microbial communities from Palmerston North, Manawatu-Wanganui, New Zealand - 1766 DNA GHGlow gp2 (v2) (version 2) | ecosystem: Host-associated > Mammals > Digestive system >...
GGGCATAACCACGTTGGCTCCAGCCAGAATCCCGCGCAATCGCCCGTCGGGTTGCAGTGTTGCCATAGCGGTTGTGCTTGGTATCAGCACCTTGGGAAGGGCCAGGCGCAGTATGGCATATAGGCGTGCTGTCATTTCTACTGAGCCGGCAGGAAAGCGACCTAACGGCGTGTCGTGCTGCGGAATAAAGGGTCCAATGCCAATCATGTGTGGCTGAAATTCAACGAGGTACTGAATGTCCTTGACCATACTCCTTATGCTCTGGTAGGGTGAGCCGACCATGATGCCGGTTCCCACCTGGTATCCCAGTTCTTTCAGCCAGTCGAGGCATTGCAGGCGATGTCTGATGGTCATTGCCGTGGGATGCAATAGTCCATAGTGCCGCTCGTCGCGTGTCTCATGCCGTAGCAGGTATCGGTCGGCACCTGATTCGCGCCACAGGGCATAGGTCTCACGTGGGTGCTCTCCCAGCGACAGTGTGATGGCGCAATCGGGCCACCTGCGTCGGATGTCTTGTACTAGTTCGGCAATCCATTGTGACCGGTCTTCGCCCCATTCTCCGCCTTGTAGCACAAAAGTGCGAAAACCGATTTGGTAGCCTTGTTCGCAGCAGGCGAGCACCTGTTCGCGATGGAGTGTATAGCGGTTGATATGTCTGTTGCTGCGACGGATTCCGCAGTACAGGCAATCGTTTCGGCACACATTGGTCAGTTCTATCAGACCACGCAGGTAGATCTTCCGGCCAAATTGTTGCTGTGCCACCCGGCGAGCCTGAGTCATCAGGTAATCAACATCCTCTGGGTCTCGCATGGTGAGCAGCGCCCTATATTCTTCGGCTGTCACCGCATGTTCGTCTCTCAGTTGATCAACTATCTGTTTCATACCCCTTATCCATTGATTGAACACCGCCAATACACCCTGATTGCTAGCGTTCCAGATTGTTAATGACCTTGGTCAGTTGCTCGCCCAAGCCGATGGTGTAACCCTGAGAACAGAACATGACGCGGTTGAACGTGTCGGCAAGGATGAAGATGGGCAACTGGGTTTGACTCTGTAATTTCATTTCTTGGGCAATCTGCTGGCAAATGCTGCCGTCGGTGTCAATGCCATAGATGATGTTGCTAGGCAAAGTGCCATAGTTCTCTTGGCGATATTTCAGCGCTTCGTTCTCATTTTCAAACAGTATCACCATGGGTCGTCCCCACTTGTCGATTGCCTCACTCATTTTGGAAATGTCTCGCATGGCATGATTGGTCGGCTCTTGCCCTACTCCCAGGATACCCACGATGAAGTAGCCTCGGCCGGTCTGAGACAGGATGCTTACCGCATCGCTTGCCACAGGTCTGAATTGGTTGTCAAGCAGTTGGAATTTGGATTCGGAGTTGAAGTTGCCAATCACTGCCACAATGTCATCACTCTGGCGCATGGTTAGATTGATGGTTGTGGTTTCGTTGGGCTTAACAGCAAAAATGCGGTTGGCAACCAGCACCTTGCCACTGGCGGCACGGGTGCCGCTGGTGAGCATATAGGTCCCCGCATCGAGCGTAGTCCCGTGTTGGAACGTGTTGCTCCACGACGAGCCGTCTTCTAGGCCCGAGTCGCCCTCATCATAACTCAGCAACTGAGTTGATCCGTCATCCAGGATGCGTGATATGGTGAAGTGATTATAGTACTTGGGATCATCAAGGGTTGGGGTAGGGGTGTAGCGTAGTTTCAGTGTGCCTGTCTGGGCATTCTGCTGCTCAACTGCCTCAAAATTCACGTCTTGCCAGTTGCCGTTGCCTCGATACTGCACTTTGCCGGTAACAGGGTCCATGCGGGACTCGATGTCGAGCGAGCGTGCCATGTCCACAAAGAAGATGTCACGTCCACGCCTGTCGGCCACTCGCGAGCGCCATACGCCCATTGGCGTCTGGGCGATGTGCAGGGCATTCTCTTCGTCTTTTATATCAATATTGTCATGCACCCATGCTACCAGCAGTGATGGGTCTGACTGGAATCTTGCCGCCGTCTCGGCATCAAAGGCATCCTGCAATTCCATCTTAAACGGAGAGGTAATCATCTCATATTCCACACGCTGGCCCAACTGATTGCTGCGGGCATTGAAGGCATCTTCGAGAATTTCGGCTTTAACATCACGCATGTCCTTTTCATTCAAGCCATTAAGAATGCCTGTTGCACGATCAAGATGGTCTTTGTGTTCGGCCAAGAAATTAAGAATGGTTTGCCAGTTGTTACGGGCCTTGACCAGAAAGTCGGCGTTGACAGGAGATATGCTCTGGGCTTGCTCGGCGGTGATAAAAGCCGATGCCATATAGGCTTTGCGGATAGAATCTTCTCGGGCAAAACGGATCTTATTAGCAGTTGCCATCTCGGGTGTGACCTTGGGCATGAAGGCTTTTTCTACCGGGGGCACGATATCAAAGGTCTCATACGTCGGCCCGCTCTTCAGGCTATTGCTCTTATTGAGTGTGATGTCGACATTCTTATCTTTGCCGAAGGTCACTTTGCTGTAACCATACCAGCCGTCCTTGCTGGCCCACACGAGCATGTCACCCTTACCCGCCGTGAGCGATGTTTTGCCCTTGGCGTCAGTATATTTGGTGGCGGCGGGGTAGAACTCGCCGTAATTGTATATGCGGAATTCCACCTTGGCCCCCTTGACGGGATTGCCGGCCTTGTCAAGCACCCCCACTTGGGTCTTGGCGGTAGCGGCATAGTTGCCGATGAGGTTGATTTCGGTGAAATTGCGGGTGTGCAGCATCACCTCTTCGGGCCCGTTATAGTCGCCAAAGGCGCGCGTGTGCATCAGCAGCGCCCTCGATGCAGGGGCGTTAAACCAGCCAAGGTCCAGCACTGCCTCGGGCTCACAGGCACCCATAAAGTGCCACTTGCCGTCGGCCCATGCCTCGACCCAGGCGTGGTTGTCGTCGGTGTGTGCCCATCGAGGGGTATAGACCTGGCGGGCGGGGATGCCGATAGAGCGTAGGGCGGCAACCGTGAACGTCGATTCCTCGCCACAGCGACCGATAGCGGTGTTCATGCAGGCCAGCGGTGACAAGGTGCGGGCATCACTGGGCTGATAGGTCACGTGCTCATGGCACCAGTGGTTCACCTCTAGGATGGCCTCTTCCATGCTCATGCCGGCCACACGTTCTTTCAATTCCTTGAAAAAGATAGGCCTGGACATATCCAACGCCTCATTATTGACGCGCAACGGCAGCACAAAGTGCTTGAACATCAGTTCGGGCACCTTTTTGCCCCACGGCATCTGTTCGCGGGCCTCAAAAGTGGCACGCACGTTCTCCAGATAAAACTCGATAGGGTAGTCGGTCACGTCAGCCAGCGGCATGTAGGCATACAGGAATTCCAATGCGGCCATTTCCTGATTGGTCACGTTCAAGCCCTTCAAGTCGGGCGTCCTCAACTCCTCGACCGTTGCAGCGTTGATGAGCCATGTCGTGGCTAATACCATGCAGAATGATAGTAATAACGTCTTTATCATGATTTCAACTCTTTGTTTTCTACCCACAAAGATAATGCAAAGTTTTGATTCTCTAGTTATCGTCTTATAACTATGATGAGAAAATAAATCTTCGGATTACACTTTGTCGTATGGCTTCAAATCTGTTTAGAATGAACGAAAATGCGAGACTTGATTAAATTACCCTTGAGTAAATTGGGAATTGTGGGGTAAGGGCAGCGAAATATGGAAAAAAATCATTACCTTTGCAATCCAGAAAAGGAAAATATCAAGAGATCTCTATAGATAAAATGAAGACAATACGCAACTTCTGCATTGTGGCGCACATCGACCACGGCAAGAGCACACTCGCCGACCGATTGCTCGAGTACACCAATACCGTGGCGGGCAAGGACATGCAAGCCCAGGTGCTCGACGACATGGACCTGGAGCGCGAGCGCGGCATCACCATCAAGAGCCATGCCATTCAGATGGACTATGTGAAAGATGGAGAACGCTTTACGCTCAACCTGATTGACACTCCGGGACACGTCGACTTCTCCTATGAGGTGTCGCGATCGATTGCTGCCTGTGAGGGCGCTCTGCTGGTAGTGGATGCGACTCAAGGTGTTCAGGCACAAACGATTAGCAATCTATATATGGCTATAGACAACGGGCTGGAAATCATACCGGTCATCAACAAGATCGATATGGATAGCGCCCATCCCGATGAAGTCGAGGATGAGATTGTCGAACTCCTGGGCTGCGACCCCAGCGACATCATCCGGTGCAGTGCCCGTACGGGCGAGGGTGTACCGGCCATACTTGACGCGATAGTGGATCGCGTCCCAGCGCCTGAGGGTGACCCCGAGGCGCCGCTGCAGGCATTGATCTTTGACTCGGTGTTCAACTCGTTCCGTGGCATCATTGTCTATTTTAAGATTCTGAACGGCTCGATTGCCAAGGGCGACTTCGTGAAATTTGTCAATACCGAGAAGGAGTACAATATTGATGAACTGGGTGTGCTGAAGTTGCGTCAGCAACCCTGCGCTCGATTGTCGGCAGGCAACGTGGGCTATATTATCTCGGGCATCAAGAACTCAACCGAGGTGCGTGTGGGTGATACCATCACCCATGTGCAACGACCCTGTGACAAGGCTATCGAGGGCTTCCAGGAGGTAAAACCGATGGTGTTCGCCGGTGTGTATCCTATCGATCCTGAAGACTTTGAGAATCTGAGGGCCTCACTCGAGAAACTTCAACTCAACGATGCGGCATTGACGTTCACTCCCGAGTCGTCGGTGGCATTGGGCTTTGGCTTCCGCTGCGGTTTCCTGGGCTTATTGCACATGGAAATCGTGCAGGAGCGCCTCAGCCGTGAGTTCAATATGGAAGTCATTACCACAGTGCCCAACGTATCCTATAAGGTGTATGACAAAAAAGGTGGCTTGACTGAGGTGCATAATCCCGCGGGTTTGCCCGACATCGCTATCATCGAGAAGATCGAGGAACCCTATATCCGTGCATCGATCATCACACAGAGCGAATACATGGGGCCCATTATTACCCTGTGCCTGTCTAAGCGAGGCGAATTGGCCAAGCAGGAGTATATCTCTGGTAACCGCCTTGAATTGACTTTTGATATCCCGCTCGGTGAGATCGTTATCGACTTCTATGATAAGTTGAAGAGTATCAGCAAGGGATATGCCTCGTTTGATTACTATATCAACGGATATCGCGAGTCAAAACTCATCAAGTTGGATATTCTGCTCAATGGACAGCCTGTGGATGCCTTGAGCACGCTCACTCATGTGGATAATGCGGTGTCGTTGGGGCGGCGCATGTGCGAAAAACTCAAGGAACTGATTCCGCGTCAGCAATACGATATCGCCATCCAGGCCGCGATCGGTGCAAAGATTATCGCACGAGAGACCGTCAAGCAGGTGCGAAAGGACGTTACAGCCAAGTGTTATGGCGGTGACGTGAGCCGTAAGCGTAAACTGCTTGAGAAACAGAAGGCTGGTAAAAAGCGTATGAAGCAGATCGGTACTGTGCAAGTGCCGCAGAAGGCTTTCCTCGCTGTGCTCAAGTTGGATTAATCAAGTCGACCCACCATTGACGTGAGAGGGGGAGCGGTTGTGGCAGATGAATTGCAGCATATAGATCTGGATAATCCTGAATTTCAGGATGCTTGGACTATAATCAGGAAAACCAACCGTTCGGTCTTTCTCACAGGTAAGGCAGGTACGGGCAAAAGCACATTTCTTAAATACATTCGTGCCAACACTAAGAAGAAACTGGTGGTGCTTGCTCCAACAGGTATTGCCGCCGTGAATGTGGGTGGCCAGACCATGCACTCGTTCTTCAAAATTCCTTTTAAGCCGCTCTTACCTGATGACCCGGACATCTCGAGCACTACGCGCCTGCGCAAGACATTGCGCTACACCAAGGAGAAAGTGAAACTCATCCGAGAGTTGGAACTCATCATCATTGACGAGATTTCAATGGTCAGAGCCGATGTCATCGACTTTGTGGATAGGGTGTTGCGTGTCTATTCTGGAAACATGCGTGAGCCATTTGGCGGCAAACAGTTGCTGCTGGTGGGTGACATCTTCCAGTTAGAGCCTGTGGTGACCCACGATATGCGGGACATACTCAAGCGCTACTACAAGAATTTCTTCTTCTTCAATGCGCGGGCATTCAGCCAAATTAATTTGGTCGCTATCGAATTGCGCAAGATTTACCGTCAATCGGACAATGGGTTTATCTCGCTGCTGGATCGTGTGCGCATCAATCGCGCTACCAATGCCGACATTGCTCTGTTGAACCAGCGCTGCAACCCTGATTATCAAGAAGTCAACGATAACTTTGCGATTACGCTCGCCACACGTCGTGATACCGTAGACGCTATCAATGATGAACACATGCAGGCCTTGAAAACGCCTGAATATGTATACCAAGGGCGCATCGAGGGCGATTTCCCGGAAAACAGTCTGCCCACGGCCTTAAGGCTAACCCTCAAGGAGGGGGCTCAGGTTATCTTTATCCGTAACGATAAGGAGGGACGATGGTATAACGGCACCATCGGCAAAGTGACGCTATTGCGTGACGATGAAGTGTATGTCACGCTCGAGAGCGGTGAGGAACTGGAAGTCCTGCCTGAAGTGTGGGAAAACATGCAGTACACCTATAATGAGAAAGAGAGGAAGGTTGAGGAGAAAGTGCTGGGTACCTTTATGCAAGTTCCCATTAAACCCGCTTGGGCGCTAACCGTTCACAAGAGCCAGGGGCTTACGTTTAACAATGTGGTCATCGATTTTGTGGGAGGGGCGTTCACAGGCGGACAAACCTATGTGGCTCTTTCGAGGTGTACGACGCTTGAAGGTATCACTCTGCTCAAACCGCTGAGCGACAGGGATATAATTGTCAATATGGCTGTCGTGGATTTCAGTCGCCAATTCAACGATAAGCGATTACTCACTGAGGCCATGGAACAGGAACGGGCCAATCAGTTGTATCGTCGGGCAGTACATGCATTTGACCATCAGGAATTTGAAGAGTGTGTCAAATGTTTTGCCGAAGCGATGAGGATAAAGGATCAGTTGCAGAATGAGAGTGTTAAGAGGTTGATTTCCAAGAAATTAAACACTTTTAAGAAACAGCAGGCATCAATTGACCATCTCAATCAAGTGGTTAATAGCCAGAAAACTATGCTTCATGAATTGGCACTCGAATATGCATCCATGGGCGACCAGGCTCTATCGATGGGCGATAGTGGGGTAGTGGGAGAGGGTAGTGTCAACTATGGCAAACGATTGGATGACATCGCTTTGCGATCGGCACAGGCTAACTATAATAAAGCCCTCCGCATTATGCCTGAGTGTGTGCCAGCCATGATCGGAAAGGCTCGATTGCTCATGATACTGGACCAACTTGAAAGCGCCGAACAGGAGTTGAACAATGCGCTGAGCATTGATTCCAACAACTATGAAGCCCACATGATGATGGGTGAACTAATGGAGCAAATCAAGGATGTGCCTGAGGCGATAAAGTTCTATAAGAGAGCAGTCAAAGCCGACAAGAAAAGGCCGGAACCGCATGAGTGTCTTCAGACTATTTATGAGAGAATTGGATTTGACGACTTGGCTGAAGAAGAACAAGAAATTGCTGAACGATTACGCAAAGCGCTCCATAAAAAGGCATCATCTAAGCGTAAACGCAAATAAACAAAGGACGTGCGATATCGCAATTGCCCCATTATCGTATAGGTAGTCGTTTGGTGGGTGTGTCATCATTCAAGACCAATAGCAAATGAGGGTGTTGCAAAACTCAGCCGTCGTGACCATGGTCGGCCTTTCGGCCGAAAAATTAAACAAAAATATAAATAAAGTAATGATATACTATTTGTCCCAAAAATAGTATGGTAATTAAGTTTAAAGTAGTATATTTGTGAAAAATGAAAAGATATTTATAGGTAAAAACATAAATATATGGCTAAGAAGAGAATAAGGTTGACCGAGGACGAACTGATGAAAATCATAAAGGAGTCCATTAATCGTTTAATAATGAATGAAGGTATTGACGTGGATGTAAACAGAAATGTGACCATGACAGATAAACATGAGAATTTAATTGACACGTCTATTGAGAACAACCCAACCGTGCTTACGGACTTCATTCCAAATGTAAATGTATGGTCAATATTCAAAAGGAAAGACGATGAATGGAACGATGCCAATCCATTGATACATGCATTAAAAGGTGAAGGTGGTTATAAACTCACCAATACGGTCAAGTTCAAAAACAGACTTGAATTCATCGTCAAGAAGTTTTGGGAACAGAACGGAGGTATGGATGTGACAATAGCGGTACCTTCAACAAACGATTTGAATAAATACTTTGCGAGTGTCGTTGCGAGAGGTTGTAATAACCCTCAATACATAGGCAACCTATTGGTTAAAATGTCAATTCAGGAAGTCGATGACCTTATTTACGACAAAAATTCCGCATTCCGTAAGTTCTATGGAAAAAGGTTTGAGAACGCGTATGCTATTTTAAAGAATTACTATCGGAATATGACCAAAGGATTTCAGTTTCACAAGGTATATGATATGGACATGAGAAAGGTCATTGAACATACCATAAAACTTGCAGATGAATTTTACGGAGAGTATATTGATGCGATAAACGATAAGAATGTAATTATTGTTGATGACAGTATAGCATTGGGACAATCCATAAAAGAGTCATGTAAAATTATATCAGAATGCTATACGCCAAAATCAATAACCGTTTTGACGTTGTTTTCACCGCTTTATGAAGCTGGAGGTGGGGCGTTGAAAAAGCAATGAACAATAAGATAATTTAACACCGTAAATTAAGGAGGACAAACAGTATATCATTCCCATAAATAAAGCAACAGAACTCCGTCGCTGAATGTGGCTTCGAGCCTGCAAGCCGCATTGAGAGGGCTGAGCGCTCGGCGACGCGTATTGAAGAAGATGGGGCCTCAGCGAATATTATTGTTGATTCTCAATTAATCTATTTTACATAATATCAATATTTATCGAAATGGGTCTTTCTGAGTCACATCAACCATATCTTCTATGCGTGGCCAATTTTCAGGCATAGGTTAATAACCAAGGGATCCGCCGACCATGCTGTGGTGCGCGATGATATCGAAATTCTGTTGACTATATCCCGATGATTGATAAGAATTGATGGAATATTGAAATCTGAATGAGTTGAGCATTCAACAATTAATCCGTATTGTGCCCAGTCACAGCATTATAATTCAAGAGTTTATTGAGCGCCTAATCGGTGGTAAAAAAAATGGGCATGTTGCCTGATTGCATATTACACGATTGCACCTAATTGTATGTATGAATTGCACGATTGATTCGACTGGACTATGAATTGCTTGATCACAATATTAGGTGATGGCTCTTGACCAAACCTCATCAGAATGATGAATGGTACAAGTTTAAGAGTTGATGTTTAATGTGCTCATTGATAGTTTTGATTGCAAAATAGATGATTATCTTGTGTTATTTGAAGTGATGATTTAAATAAATTACTAAGAAAAATGCGAGTTTGTTCTGAAATCTGCTGATTCGGTTATTATTCTTGATGATTATTGTATGCTTTGTATTTGATTATCAGTACTAATCGCTTATATATAAATGTAGTAAAATATAAATATTAAATTGATGGTTTTAGAAAAAATGAATGTGAATTGTAAAATTGTAAGTGTTATTAAGCGTATCCTGTCCTTTTCGGTTCAAAAAGTGCGATATTTTATTATAATATAACTGCTTAATATATTGAAAATAATCAATTTAGAAACAATATCTTCTAGCAGATATTTAATATCGTTTGCTTATCCCCTACTCCATGCTAATTGTCTGATAACTTACTGAATTGATTTGTGCTGATTTGAAAAAATATATATCTTTGTTGCTTCGATATCCACTTATTATATAACATGTTAAAGACTCTACTTCATCAGGTCAAGCAATATAAAGCGGCATCGCTTTTGACGCCGGTTTTTATCATGCTTGAAGTTGTGCTCGATGTGCTGATACCGTTTGTTACGGCCAAACTCATTGACAACGGTATCACTGCGGGCCACATGCCCAGTGTCTATAAATATGGCTTGATAATGCTTGTCATGGCATTCCTGAGCATGATGGCTGCTATCATGGCCGGCAAGTACGCGTCGTATGCCTCGTCGGGCTTCGCCTGCAATTTGCGCGACGCCATGTACAAGAATATCCAGCGTTTTGCCTTCAGCGATATTGATAAGTACAGCACGTCAGGCCTGGTAACGCGTATGACCACAGATGTGACAAATCTGCAAAACGCATACCAGCAGATCATCCGCACGTCGGTGCGGGCACCGTTTAATCTGTTGTCGAGCATTGTGATGTGTTTCGTCATCAGTC
>Ga0310691_10008656_pt1 | contig 10406 bp, 5 predicted proteins | sample 176DNAGHGlowgp2_FD_203887 | JGI IMG/M metagenome (GOLD analysis project Ga0310691, IMG submission 203887) | Sheep rumen microbial communities from Palmerston North, Manawatu-Wanganui, New Zealand - 1766 DNA GHGlow gp2 (v2) (version 2) | ecosystem: Host-associated > Mammals > Digestive system >...
TCGCCAATATAAGATTTTCATCCATGCCGCCAATGGCAAGGGCAAGACGGACACCAAGGTGATTGTTGTCACCTCCAAGACCATCGACGCCGTATTTGACGTGGAACTGGAAGCTGCAGAAGGTGGCGAGTATGCCTTCGAAGTAAAGTCCAACCGTCCGTTTACCGTGGAAACCACCGTGGACTGGATTACGGCTGCAAAAACCAAGGCCAACTACGAGTGGACTGGTACCATCACCATCGCGCCCAATGAGACCAATGAATACCGCGATGGCTTTGTACGGGTAATCTACGACGATTGGGGTGGAGTGGCCAAGGAATTCTACGTCCTCCAGGAGCCGGCAGGAGACAAGGCTACCAGCATTTCTTATATTAAGAATAGTTTCGAAGACGGTAAAGAAGGCGTAAAGGCCAATCATCTCACGGTTATTGCCGCGGGTGAAAAGGGTGCGCTCGTAACAGATGGAAGCGAATATATGGTCGTTGTCCTGAAGGAGGGCCAGACTGCCCTTGAAAGTGGAAAAGTATATGACTTTGTTGGCACTGTTTCCAAGGTTGAGTTTGAGAATGGCGACTGGCCGTTTGATGTGTGCCTTACCGATGCTGTTGCAACAGTCGCTACCGATGTTGAGCCCGTTGAGGTAGAATTCATGAGCAAATACATTTACTTTAATTGGTCATGGAATCGCTACAACACCACCATCGTCTATGGTAAGCTGGAGAAAGAGGAGGACGCTTATTTCATCAGCCGCCCGGACTTCGGGGAGCGTGGAAAGAACTACATTCTGACCGATCCCGCCGCATCCTTGAAATTTGACGAACTGGTGGGCAAGAATGTCTTTGTAAACGCCTGGCTGCTCTGCTCCACCTGGACCGAAGGAGAACCGGATACCATCACCCTTTTGCCGGTAGAGGCCAAGGCCTTCGAACTCAAGGAAGCAACTACTTCGCTGGAATTCAGCTTTGATAAGTACTATTCGTTCGGCATTAAGCCTGCAGAGGGTATTCGCTACACCTATTACCGTACAAATATTATGGATCCCACTGCAGAAGATGCTTACGCAACATTGTCTGACATTGAGAATAACTACGATTCCAATATTCTCCAGATGCTCCAGGTAATCAACCCTACCTATTCCGTAGAGGATTATGTAAAGAATTATATCTGGTACGATTACGAAATAAATGAACCGATTCTTTCTTACATTGATATTGATTGGGATAATATTGATTGGGATAATATTGATTGGGACAATTTGCCCGAAGTTGAGTATCCTGCCGGAACGCAGTTCAATGTCCTTGCCTGGGCTTGGGACAAAGACGGCCCTACCGGAGAGTACATTTTGAAGACCATCGAGAAAGAGGCTGTCCCGTACGAGAACTATCTTGGCTATTGGCAAACCAACGCCGGCGTCTGGAAGATTGAAGAGAAAGAGGCCGACAAGACCTTCAAGGTCAAGGGCGTGTTCTACGATTGGAATTTGGAACTGGAATTCAAGTACGACAGCAAGTACGGCAAGCTGGTTATTCCCAGCCAGGACATGTATTCTCCGGAATATTGGGATAGCCAAAGCGGATACGTTGTGCAGGTGTTGGATGGATATGATGCTTATAAAAAAGAAAAAACCTATGAGGATGTCGGAGATGATATTGCCACCATGTTCCTAAACAAACAAGATGCTCTTGAGTTTAAGTCGTTAAGTGTCAAGTATCCTGATAATCCTTATCTTTTCCGCGCAGTTTACGATATTAATGCGGGAGCTTACCTGGGATATTATCAATATGCTTGGATGGGAGTGGAGGCTCCTCGCACCGATCCTTCCGAAGCCTACATGGCATGGGGCGGCAACTGGAAACTGGGTGATAACGTGATTACCATTGCCCCTGTTGAGAACAGCGCTACGGAGTATACCATTACCGGTTTGCACCCAGGTATTGATGCTACCTTCTATGCGTACTATAACATGAATACAGGTAACGTCGATATCTACGGTTATCAGGATGCCAATAAGGAATACTCCAAGGATGGTCACAAGTATCACTATTATCTGGTCGGAGTTCCCGATGCTGAGAATACTGAGTGGATTACTGGTGACAAACTTGCCTCCTTCGTCAAGAATGAGGATGGAACAATTACTGTAGAAGCGGGTATTTGCTCGTTTGACGGTGAGACGCCTTACGCCAAATTCGGTGTGGTAGGTAATTTCACTGATATTTGGGATTGGGATGGTGAGAATGCAGTACTGTATGACCTCCCGAACACTCTTGAGAAGGCGGACGCCGCCGTATCTGTCGCTTCCGTAAAACAAAGCAAGGTAGAACTGAAAGCCGCTCCCGCCGCTGCAAAGAGCAGCACAAAGAGCGTGAAGAAGGAGCGCCCGATGACTCTCAAAGAGTTCCGTGCCCGGTTTGCCAAGTAATCGAAGCGAATTTACCCTCACTTTTTGAGGGTGACCAAAAAGTCAAGTTGACTTAGGTCACTCTCTTTTTTATGTATTGATGAGTAGACGGTGGAAGGGAAGGCATTTCTGGGGGACTCCGGTCGCTTCGCTCCCTCCGGCCCCTCCCACTGTCTGGCTCGTCCACTCCGTGAACGGCCAGCCAGCGGGCCCCTCCCCCTACCCTTGTGCGGGGGTGCACAAGCCCCCGGAAATGCCTTCCCTTTCCACCTCTCCAATAAGCATAAAAATATAGCTATTCTTTTGATAATCAAAGGAATAGCTATTGCTTTTGTCAATTTTTTTGATTATATTTGTGTTGCGCTTAAATAAACCAAATATTGACATCAGGTATGGCAAAGGTAGTTTATAAATCTTACAATCGCAACGAGGGGAGCCTTTTTCCTGCATATCTTTCTGACATGGTTCCCGCAGAGCATCCTGCAAGAGTAGTGGATGCTGTCGTTGATGGTCTGGATCTGACTGAGTTGGAACGCACATATAAAGGTGGCGGTACCAGCAGTTACTCACCCCGTGCCATGCTGAAGGTCATCATCTACGCATACTTGAGCAATGTGTACTCGGGTCGCCAGATCGCCAAGATGTGGCAGGAGAGTATAATCTACATGTGGCTGGGTGGCACACTAATCCCAGACTTCCGTACGATCAACAACTTCCGTAGCCGCCGTCTGGTTGGGACGTTTGAAGGCTTATTCACTCAGGTTGTGGAGCTGCTTGTTGAAGAGGGGCTTGTGACACTGGATGTGCAGTACATTGACGGGACCAAGATTGAGTCCTCTGCAAACAGGTACACGTTCGTATGGAAGCGGGCGACGGAAACGAACAAGGCAAAGCTGGAGAAGAACGTCAAGTCTGTTCTGGAAGAAGTTGAGAAAATCCTGGATATAGAGCGGCGGGAGGCCGAAAATGAGCATCCGATGACGGCCGATGAGATGCAGCAGCGCACCGACCGGGTCCTGGAGCGGATGAAAGAGAGGAAGGAAGCCCTGACAAAGCAACAGAAGAAAGCCGTTGAAAAGATTGCCGATGAGGGTGTGAGCAAAATGCGGGAATATGAGGAGAAACTGGACATCCTCGGCGAGCGCAATAGTTACTCCAAGACCGATCCAGAAGCCACGTTCATGCGCATGAAGGAGGATGCGATGAACAACGGCCAGACGAAACCCGGTTATAACATCCAAATATCCACTGAGAACCAGTATATTACCAACTACGGGGCTTTCTGGCGTCCGACAGACCAGGGGACGCTAATCCCATATCTGGAGGGCTTCAAAGAACGCTATGGGATACAGAGTAGCACAGTTGTGGCAGACTCGGGTTATGGAAGTGAGATGAACTATGAGTGGATGGAGAATCATGACATTGAGGCCTATGTCAAGTACAATATGTTCCACGCGGAGGATAAGCGTATGATGCGGAACAATCCTTTTCTGGTCAGGAACATGTACTACAATGCGGAAGATGACTACTATGTGTGTCCACGGGGGCAGCATCTGGATCACATCGGGGATGAGTTGAGTAAATCAGACTTGGGTTATGTGTCAACCATCAGTAAATATCGTGCTCAGAACTGCACTGGATGTCCTTTTAGGGGACTATGTCACAAGGCAAAGGGCAACCGAGTAATCGAGGTGAATCACAAGGCGGACGAGTATCGGGCAAAAGCCAAGGAACGTCTGACCAGCGAGGAAGGCTTATATCACAGGAGTATGCGTCCTATTGAACCAGAGGCCGTCTTCGGGGACATCAAGTACGACCATGGCTTCAAACGCTTCCGTCTCAAGGGTATGGCCAAGGTGAGTGTGGAGTTCGGGTTGGTCGCACTGGCTCATAACCTGCGGAAGTACGCTCGAGTTCAAACTTTGAACAATCCTATAACAACAGAACCAGTAGTTGCAGAACTACCCAAAATAGACGAAAAAGTGGCCGCCTGATGCATTGAGGGATGGGTGTGGGGTGCCGGGGGGCTTGTCCACCCCCGGACAAGTATAGGGGGAGGGGCCCGCAGCCGAAGGCTGTGGGAGGGGCCGGAGTGAAGCGAAGCGGAACGGAGTCCCCCCGGCACCCCACATCCATCCCTAATATCCACAAAAAAAAGAGGTCAACTCACTTTTGAGTCAACCTCATTTTTCTTTTTGTATTTACGCTTTGTATTCCACCACACAATACAAACCGTATCACAAAACGCCAAGTCGCTATAAATCAATCAACTAACCAAATTTACAATATGGTTCCCCAAGGGGGGGTATTCAATAAACCAGACAAGGAAAAGACAGGGCTATTCACCCTGCCTTGCCGGCATCGGCGCTACTGCCGACTGCGGCTCGAATCAATCCGCAACTCCACCCCGAGCTCCCGTAGCTTTCGCACGAGACGGTCGTAGGAATCCTTCCTGCGGCGGTTTGGATTTGCTGGGGGAATGAGTTCGAGAATGTCATGCAATGAAATCTCGATAACCATGCCTGCTTTGAGCTCTCCGCCGGCATATTCCCTGATTGTCTTTACATCGGCATCCTCATCCTTCTGCGGTGAAGATTCCGGAGTGTTGGGCTCTAGCTGTGACGGCGCAACTTCTTTTGCCCTCACAACTGTCTTGGTCCCGAGCCCAAAGAGACCGTTCAATAAATTCCATTCCATAATATACGAATTGTGCCCTGGTTGGCGCTTTGCCGGAAGCGGGCGACTTATCCTCCGGCGCGCATTATAAGATTATGGTTTACTCTTGCCATATTTTCCACTAGCTTTGTAGTTGTAATATTCCCTGCCGCAGTAAGGGCCCCTAAACCATTCAGGTGGCACATCCTTTCCTGGATTTGCCTCATTGGACTTCCCTTGGCAAGTGTATATCATGTCCGCGATGTAGTCCTGGTATTCCGGACTGGAGAACTCGGCCCATTCCAGATTTCCCGAATCGAAGTTCAGCATATCGTGATCCTTGTGAAGAACCTTCGGGCACATCATCCCTGTAGGATCACCGCCCACAAAGCATGCTGCAGCCATAAGATCGTCCATGCCAAGTTGTAATTTTCCGGCCAATACAAATGGCTTGTACGCAAAACGCTCACAGTCGTGGGATGTATCGTGGTAATGGTCCTGCAGAGGGAGTTCGGTCCCTTTGTACATCACCTTTCCGGACTTGTACACGGTAACGTCTTGCCCCATCCAGGAAACCTTCTTCAAAAAAGATGTTGTCTGAGTATACGGGCAGAGGTCCGGCCCCCACTTTAGATTATCCTTATGGGTGTTCATCACATTCTTATCTCTGTAGATTACCTTTTGGGGGCCATCTCCAGGATAAGCGTCATTCCACGCATCGTTAACCGCAGTGGCGGTGCGCAGCTTTGTTCCGAACCGAGGCACCACAAAAGGCCCGTCAGTATCATTCATGACAGGAAGGGGACCTCCGGCCTTTCCGTATTCGTTGGGAGCGACGACGGCGCCGTCCTCCGAAATCCATACTCTGCCGAGTATTGAACAAGAGCAATCTACTCCGTTGATAGAAATAATCTTACCGTTTTTCATATTAAACTTTTTAATTATCAATCAATTATAAAGGTTTAGAGCGCTCTCACTGCTGTATTGCATATCCTTCCACGCGTTTTCCTCCAATCGTCACCGTCTGTTTCCTGTATGGTATGACATTTTGCCGTTCGAGATCCGTTGCCTTTGCCGTAAGCGGGAAGCCGAGGGCGTCGTAGATACTTTGGATGATTGCCTTCACCTCGGGTTTGCTGTAGAATTTCCCAGACTCAAAGGAAGCCCGCATTGCCGCTTCCAGTTCAGTAGCCCTGGCAGCCATACCCATGCGAATACGGATGTTTGATTCCACATAACTGGCAGCACGAAGCTCGGCGGGGCCGCACACTCGGTAATATTCCTTCATCGACATCGGTATCTGCGGCAAAGACTCCAGTTTCTCCAGGTACTCCGGGTGAACGTCCAGAAATTCACAATAAACCTTCATCCGGTTCTCAAAATCACCTTTGAATCTGTCCAGGAAAGCCGCAGTAAGCGGATAATCCCTGTCAGGCTCCGAGACGTCATTGACTGCACGCAGAACCTGGCAACCGCTGAAGTAGGTCGTCTTTCGCAGATCCCATGCGCGAATGTCGTTGCACATGGCGAGACTGTTGAATACGATGCGCGGACGGGAGCACCCAGCGTCATCAACGGTAGCGACATAATCTTCGGAGAAATTCCGTTTCTCCTGCTGGTCGCGCTTCCCGCTGGCAAGGTTTTCCTGCAGCTCTGGGTCTGACGCATTATAGTTGTCTATCCATTTTAGGGACACACGTTCCTTCTTGGCAATCTCTGCCTGGAACTCCTCTTCGCTTTTGCCGGCAAGGGAAGGATCGGTCTTATAGTAGAAGGTCGCATCGTATTTGAACGGATTACTGTCATCGCGCTGCCGCCCCATAATCTGCTTAAGGTCCAGAGAGATATCGACCGCCATACTCTTCACCGTGACATTGCTGAAGATATACGTGTAGGCCTGAGAATAGAAGTCTGCACCCTCAAAGCTGCACTTGGTAATGAAAGTGAACGGTTTCCGTAGGTCATCTTCCTGTGGGGGCTCACCAATCTCAAAGTTAATCTTCTTGAGCGTAGTTTTGTTCTTGTCGGTATAGGCGCAGATGATGGTTGTATCCTCCGGCGTGAGCCCGTTCGCCGTTACTATACCGCTGATCGCCCTGACGTTATTCATGAAGAATAGTGCTTCCCTTGCAAAGACGTGCTGCCCATGGTGGATTTTCTCCTCAAAGTACCCTTCGTTGCGGTACTTCTGGATAATCCCCTTGACAGTATCCCCGATTCGCCCGTTGTCATACTCCTTCTTTACGATGTTGGTTGCTGACAGTGAGGACTGGGGCCATTTGAGCTCTATATACGGCAGTGATTGGAATTCCGGCAGCTGATTGAGATACGTTTCCAAGTAGGGCGTTGCGGACATAAAGATAATCCGGTTATCCTTTCCCTGAAGGTTCTCAAGGAATTCGATGTCCACACCACCTTTGAACTCCGAATCAGTAAACAGCGCCTGGAACTCGTCGACAATAATCTGATACCTTCCCAGTGTCCCGTCTTCCAATAGGCGCTGCGCAACATGTTTGAAAGAATCGTATGAAACCAGGATCTTTGGCGCAACCCTGTTCCTGTCACAGTCGCGGATATATGCCATCATTCGGTTCTCAAGGTCAATAACGGAGGCATTGTCCGGATCCTTTTCGTTACGGAATAGGTATATCCTCCCTTTGAAGCGCTTCGCCTTTGCCTTGCAGTACATAAGTGCTTTCCGTGGACTGCACAAGATGGTCGGCAGCGGGTCAGCAAGAAACATTGTCGTAGCGCCGCAGCCAGTGACATACTTGTTTAGGATGCAGGTGCCGTACTGGAAAATCTTAGGTTCCAGTTCTTTGTAGTCTTCCAGATAGCGTATGCCTTCTGGTAAATAAATGTAATACTTTTTCATAATACGTTTATTATTAAATAGTTAATGCTGGTTTTGATGCTTTTGTATAAATCTTGAAAAGTGGTTCAGTATAGGGACTGGAGGTGTTAGCCCTTGATTGGATATCCTTTGAAAGAATCCTTAAGAGGCGACAAAGGAGGAAAGTCAAGGCAACGATTACGCATTACTCGTGCGCAGCGCAGCACGAGGCCTTCGGCTATGCGAGCGTGCGAGCAAGGGCGAAGGAGGGTTCCATGGGTCATTCGCTTCGCTCACGGCCCATCACCGACATCGCTCCGCTCGTCGATGCCTTTACATCAAGGTGTTGCTTTTTTCTCTTCTTGGAATCCCTATTATAATGCTATGTCAAAAATTCCGTGGAAAAAGCCTGCAGTCCCTATCATCTACAAGGCATTGTGATTCTCTAGAGTGCCGATTGCATGTTCTGGATAAATAGCTGTCTTTCAAACCCTTAATTATGTATAGGAGAGCATCCAGCGCCCTGCCCATCGTCTCTTGCTTAACCCGCAGCGTCTATGCGGGGCTTACGGGCAGGCAACTCTCCACAACAGCCATCAGCATCACGGCCTGGTGGCTTTTCTTTGCCCAGGTTAAAGCCTTAATAATATAGAATACTTATAAATCAACACTTTAACACATTAATCATCATGCAAAAACTTATCACATCAATTTCAAAGTTCCACGGACCTCTGCTGGTTATCGTGGATGCCTTTATCATTGCCTCGTTTATATCGGACTGGGTGGCCAAGCGCCGCACCAGCAAGGAGGCAACCGCGTCGGCCACCGTTACCACAGAGGACGAACCCGCCGACGATGAATAGAGAACAATCAGAAGGGTTGGCCGTCATAATCCTTGAGGCCGCAGCCACCATCATTAAGACCATACAGAAGGTGCGCAAGCTTATGGCCGGGAAGAAGGCCGCCAACCCTGTTAAAGAAGAATCATTAACAAACATTAACACTTAACAATAATGGATAATAATCAATTCAACGGGTCGCTGTACCCCGTCATGGTAGAGTCCGCAGAGGGCACAGTCCAGACAGAGCAGCCAAGAAACCCGTTCATCCTGGGGAACACCATACCGGTGGAACTCCCCGAACTACAAGAGAAGTACTGCGTGCCCGTTTTTTCGCGCGACAACGTGGAAACCATCAGCCATGCAGACTTCATTACAACCGTACTTGAGGCGGTCCAGACCTACTTTCATGGTCAGACCGTCAATACGCCAGTCATACGCTGCTCACATGAAATGAAGCTCCGCACACGTAACGGCGCTGGGAAACTCGTAGAGAACCTCGGCCCGGACGACGAGAGCTCCTATATGCAGCGCATGATGTTTATGATTGAAATTCCCAGCATTACTGCGGTAATCGACGGCAACAGACTGACCTTGATGGTCACGGCCGTAAGGAGCTACGCAGAAACAAATTTGCTTGGGTTTAGCTCACAACTACAACGCTTCCGCCTCGGAATCGGCTTCGTCAACACCGTTTGCACGAATATGCTGCTCCGCACGGATGGCGTAAACCTTTCCATCAAGGTGACCAACACGACTGACCTCTACCGCTACTGCCTGGAAGTGTTCAGCCGGTATAACCAACAGGTTCACCTTCAGGAACTCGAAAAACTGACACAAACCGTTATCGACGTTCCTACTTTCGCTCGCTTCCTCGGCCGCGCACGCATGGCGTCGCAGATGCCGACAGCAATGAAGAAGGAACTCGGTTTGCCAGATTTTATACTGCCCGAATCGCAAATCAACTCAATGGTCCGAGACTATTATACGGACGAGAATTTTGCCGGAAACGGGCGGGACATTACGGCCTACCAGCTTTACATGCTGGCCACCAACTACAAGAACAACTATTGCGATGTTGCAATGGAACGCTCAATCAACGCCTTTGAGGTGGCGCAGGGTTTAGCCCGTGCAATCAACCATGAGGACGACACCTGGAGTTGGTTCATCAGTTAGCGGCGAAAGGCCGGGATACCACATGAAAAATGGGGGCATCAGACTTGGTTCTGGTGCTCCCGTTTTCGTTTTTGAAACCCAGTTAAACACAAATAGAAATGCTTTACTACGATTTTCAAGATTATACCGGCTTTCAGGAAAAGTTCGGCATTGTACACCACGACAACGGCCAGAAGTCACGTCGAAACAAGATTCTTCTGGCCTTCATTAAGCAACCCCAGTTGCTGCGCGACGCCGTACAGAGTGGGGACTGCACGCTTATCAACATCCCAGACATGGCTACGCTCAAGAAGCACGTCTGGGACAGCCTCATCGTCAGCGGAATGTGCGATGGAGACCTACCCTATAAGGTAGAGGTCCTTGACAAGACGCTTTATTCCGCAAAATACGAAACTGACCACATGCAGGGCGTTTGTGAGGATGGCGACTTCAAAGCCATCCGTTATATCAATCACGCCCTTTCCGGCCGGGTCTACAAGAAGAAGGCTGGCCGCCTACTTATGGA